>Ga0116183_1007076_pt1 | contig 10127 bp, 7 predicted proteins | sample AD_UKC078_MetaG_FD_89753 | JGI IMG/M metagenome (GOLD analysis project Ga0116183, IMG submission 89753) | Active sludge microbial communities of municipal wastewater-treating anaerobic digesters from USA - AD_UKC078_MetaG | ecosystem: Engineered > Bioreactor > Anaerobic > Digestate | place: USA...
CTTTGTTTAATTCCCCTAAGTACCTGTAATATTTAGGTAATCTTCTTATTACTGCCGATGAAATTTTGTTTTGTTTATCCATATGTGCTTCGTGCCTCCTATTGATATATTTTAACAATCTTTCAGCAGCATTGCAACATGTTTTTAAAAAATATAGAGATTTATTTCACAATCTTCAATTATATGTTTTTCATAATGACACTTTCAATAACATTAGCTGCCTCTTCACAAGCATCGCTGCATTTTTCAAAGCGGTTGTAGGCTATGGTCCATGTCACTATTTCTATGGCATCCGAAGGTGATAAATGGAGCTTTCTAACACTTTCAGTATAAAGGTTGTCGCCTTCCTCCTCCAATTTGTTGACTCTTATAATTTTATTCCGGATTTCCTTTGACCTTTTAAAGTTTTTAAATTCCTTGAATGCACCTATTAATTCTTCACATGCAGATAAAATCAAGCTGGAAAACTTTAATGCATCTTCCTTGATAACTCTGACATTATACATATACATATGAAGGAGCACATCTTCGATGCAATCTGTAATATCGTCAATTTTATGCAGCAAAAGCAGAATATCTTCACGCTCAATAGGTGTAATGAATTCCTTTACAAGTCTTTTAGTTATTTCATGACCTTCCAGATCAGCTGTATGCTCTATATCATGCATGGTCACCATGTTTTTTTGCAATATTTCCTTGTTGAAATTCCTCAATGTATCATCTAGGAGCTTTGCAGCATTATAGCTGTATTCAGATAACTTTATAAAACTGTCAAAATAGTCAGAATCATTATTTCTTGCCATTTTTCACATATAATCCAAATATCATCTCTTATGAGTGTTTGGATTATTCTCCTTTCTCTCGCCTCATAGTTAAAATATATTAATAAATAATTTTGCCATTAAAAAACCTATTATTCCGCATCCGGGAAAAGTTAAAATCCATGTCATAACCATTTCTTTCACTATTGCCCAATTTACAGAAGTTAATCTTTTCGCTGCCCCTACACCCATAATTGCTGTAGTCTTAGTGTGGGTAGTGCTTACAGGTATTCCTGTCATTGAAGAAAGAAACAAGCATGCAGAAGCTGCCATATCTGCCGAAAATCCCTGGTGTTTTTCCAGTTTGCACATATCCATTCCAACGGACTTGATTATTCTGTAACCTCCTATTGATGTTCCAATCCCCATAACTATTGAGCACAAAATCATCATCCACAAAGGAATTTGAAAGCTGGTAACATCCGCTTGTCCGCCGGCTAAAAATATCCCCAGCATAAATACTCCCATAAACTTTTGCCCGTCTTGAGCACCGTGCATAAATGCCATAGCTGCGCCGCTTAAAACTTGTGCATTTCCGAAAAATTCATTTGCCCTTCTCCTTGTCATGGACCTGAAAATTATTTCCACTGACTTTACAACAATCCAACCCAATGTAAAACCTAAAAAAGTGGACAGTCCCAAACCATACAATACTTTTATCCATTCACTGCCGTTTATTCCTGACAGCCCGTTTTGCAGGGCGATGGCCGCTCCTGATATGCCTGCAATCAAAGCATGGCTTTCACTTGTGGGTATTCCAAAATACCAGGCAGCAGTAGCCCATATTACAATTGCAAAGAGGGCTGCGCATAAAGCAACTAATGCTTCCCAGGAATTGCCTCCAAAATCAACCATGTTATAAATTGTCTGAGCTACATTAGCATTAATCAAAGTCATAACAAAGACGCCAAAAAAATTAAAAACCGCAGCCATAAAAATAGCTGACCGTGCTGATATGGAACGTGTTGAAACACATGTAGCAATGGCATTTGGTGCATCAGTCCATCCATTCACCAATACAACCGCCAGGGTTAAAACTGTTGCAACCAGAAGCATAGGGTTATCAGCAACCTGCATTAAAAAATCCGTAAAAGATAATGCCATATTATTCTCCGTCCGTTACTATGTTATTCCGCTAATTTATTATCTTAAATATTATTTACATTTTTCACACGATAATAATATAACATAATATTTGCTAAATTTCTACTATTTTTATCATATAATAATTAATAGTTCTTAACAGTATGAGTAACGCTTTAAGAGTTAGCTGAATAATATGTTCGTAAGACTAATTTTGGGAGGATTATATGAAAAAATTTATATCTCTACTTATTGTTGTGCTGCTTATTACATCCATCCTGCTTACGGGATGCAGTGAAAAACCAACTGAACTTCAGAAGGTTCGCCTTATAGAAGTTACCCACTCCATTTTTTATACACCCCAGTATGTTGCGCTTGAAATGGGATTGTTTGAAAAGCAGGGTCTAAGTATTGAACTGACCAACGGCGGCGGTGCCGACAAATGCATGGCAGCCATGGTAAGCGGTGAAGCCGATATAGCCTTTATGGGACCGGAAGCCAGCGTTTATGTATATCTTCAGGGAAGAGATGACCTGGCAGTTAACTTTGCTCAGCTCACCCAAAGAGACGGCTCTTTCATAGTCGGAAGAGGGGAAGATGATAATTTTACTATTGATAAATTAAAAGGTCATACCATTCTTGGAGGCAGAAAGGGCGGAATGCCGTTAATGGCATTGGAATATGTGTTAAAGCAAAACGGGTTAACCCCCGGAGTGGATATTGACGTGAGAACAGATGTCCAATTTGATATGATGGCAGGAGCATTTGCTTCAGGGGAAGCAGACTACACCACTCTTTTTGAACCCTTGGCTTCAACTTTTGAACTGCAAGGAAACGGATATATTGTTGAATCCGTAGGAAGACTTGCAGGATATATACCTTATACATGCTACAGCTCTTTGGAAAGTTACATTGAAGAGAATCCTGAAATTATTCAAGGCTTTTCAAACGCCCTTTATGAAGCAATGGTTTGGGTTGATGAACATAATGCCATAGAAGTAGCTGAAGTGATACTGCCTCAGTTTGCTGACTCAGAAGTTGAGTTTTTGGCTGAAATAGTTCAAACCTACAAGGACCTGGATGCCTGGAACCCTGACCTGGTTCTTGGGGAAGATGGATATAACAGACTTCTTGACATTATGATCTTAGCAGGCGAAATTGAAGAAGGCGCACCCTATTCAGTATTACAAACACCTGACTTCGCACTAAAAGCAAAGGAAAACTATAAAAAATAAGCATAAAAAATCCGGGGAGGCAAAACTCCTCGGATTTTGTCTTTCTATGAAACGTGTGTCCCCAACTCGCAGTCTCGTTCACCAATTTATTTGCTCCTTAAGTCGCATAAATTGGGAACTCGTTGCGAATGACCTACCTCTATTTTTTCTGCACTTTGGTTTGAAAAAATAGGGTTAGGGCATCTTTAATACTGGTTAAACACCGGTTGTACGCTGCTATCCTCAAAGTATAATCCTGCTGCTTCAAAAGACAATCCTTCAATATTAAACTCAACATCACTTATGCCGTACTGCTCCAAACAAAGCACCACGATTGAATTCATATCCCTGTAATCTTCTTCCGACAAATTAACTGCTCCAACTCCTAAATTTACTACTGCCCTATCTCCCGCAACCTTAACATCCTTCAAATTAATCCCCACAGGTATATTGTTACTGAGGGTAGTGTTTTCAGGAGGCCCTGCAAATAATTTTTCAAGAGCGGCAACTACAGGACCACCCGCCTTTGCTCCTGAAAATGTTACAGGTACATAGTGCCCCATGACCTCAGTATCGGGAGCCTTGTAATAAACAGTATAATTCACACCGTCGGCTGAGCCGTACAAATTAATATTTTCTCTTTCAAATCCTGTATTTATTGCATACCCATTTGATAGGGAAGTCAGTGCCTGACCGTCTACCAATAATTCTACTTTATTAATAGTAGGGAATTCAGTAAGTGTATATGTAATTGCAGAAATCATATTTTCTTCCTGTTCGTATGAGGAAGTATTTAAAATATTTTTGCTGAAATCTACTCTGCATACGCCGTCCTTTATAGACATTCCTCTTATTTCAGTACCTTCGGGGATAACACCGCGAAGTCCTGATTGTGCAATTCTCTTTTCAGTTTCGTTCCCTGCAACCATGCTTCTTATTGTTGCTTTTGCAATTCCTTCTTCCCATGGGATTTTTGTGTTAACCGGAACCACAAAGCCGTTTTCATCTTCATAATATGCCAATATGCTTGTCATTTTAACTTCTTCAACAGGAATTGTAACAGTTTCTATGACTTCTTCGTATGCTTCTTCTCCGATTATGTCTTCTACTATTTCAAAGTCTGTCAAGTCAGACAAATCGGCTATATCCGGATTATTTTCGCCCTTGAGACCTGCCATCATATCTAAGGTGCCGCATGCAGTTAAGCACACTGCTATAAAAATAATCAATATCAGAGATATAATTTTATTATTAGCCAATTTCATACCCTCCTTACGCCTTTATATATATTATTATATTTAGCATGTACCGAAAGTATGACATTAAATGATTAATAAAAATATATTTCAAAGCGTATGGTCAGGTCTTCCTGCGGTCTGAGAAATGGGGTTAGGGCATCTTCATCATTATAATCCCGGTCATCAGACCTCTTTTGCCCTTTTGACCTCTGTGGGAAAAGAATAAATCATTGCGGCATTTAGTGCACAAGTTTGAGACCTCAATGTTTTTTTCGTTCATCCCCTCTTTTATCATATTGTATTTATTGATTCCCCATAGGTCAAAATGATACTTTTCTCCCTTTATTATCATAAACTCCCTGTATTTTATATTCGCAGAAAGAAACATATCAGCCACATCCCTGTCAACCTCAAAGCAGCACTGCCCCAGGGAAGGGCTTATAGCCGCCTTTACGTCCGAAGGATTGCTCCCGAGTCCAGCCAAAGCATTTATCATTTTCCCAGCAATATTTGTCAGCGTCCCTTTCCACCCTGCATGGCTGAGTCCGATAAGCTTTTTAACAGGGTCGTAAAAAAACACTGCGCTGCAGTCTGCATGAAATGACATCAAGGCAACATTTTTTTTATCTGTATAAATACCGTCTATATCAGTGTATTTAGGGTCCTTCATTGCCCTTCCCTTGTCATTCTCATCCACATATCTGATATTATTGGTATGAGTTTGGTGTGTTTCTACAACGTCCTCTATATTAATGCCTAACCTGTCAAACACTATAAGGTTGTTTTTTCTTATATTTTCATCGTCATCTCCTGTACCGAATCCTATATTCAATGATTCATAAGCCCCTTTGCTGACACCGCCTTTTCTTGTGGTAAAGCAGTGTATGAGGTCATCATCATATTCATCCAAAATCGGAAATGTCAAATATACAAAGTCATCTATTTCATTTAATTTATACATAATAATTCCTCTCTTAATAAGTTTATTATGGAATTCATATCTATCATGAAAAATAATAAAATATCCGCTCTCGGTTTCGGCCACGAATAATTCTAGGAGCTCATGACCGCCAAAAATTCTACAGCTTGCAAACTCGCTCCGCTCAAACAGTGCAAGCTGCTTAACGAATTTTTAACCTGTATTCGCTAAGAATTATAGTCGTGTCCTGCAAATGTTCGCTATATATTTTATTATTTTTCTCAATATTCAAAAATTGAAATATATTTTATTAATTATACCATACCTACATAAAATTTTTTATATGATTTTATATAAACATATGCTAAAATAATTGTAACCTAAGAAAATCGCTATAAATATAAATTTAACCATGACAGACAAGGAGGCCATATGATTATTTCGCCTGTTTTTGATAAAGAAAGCAACAAGCCCTTATATATACAATTGTATGAATATATTAAGGCAGAAATTACATCAGGTTTATTAAAACCTGATTCTAAGCTGCCTTCAATCAGGGAAGCTTCCTCCACCTTAAAATTAAGCAAGACAACAGTAGAAAATGCCTACAGCCAGTTAGTGGCTGAGGGCTATATTGAAAATTATCCAAAAAGGGGTTACTTTGTCTGTGATTTAAGCGAATATAGTTTTGATATAGAAATAAATAAAAATAACGTAGATTATCATGACGAAATAATATATATAAATGACGGGGTAGATAAAGAAAGCTTTGATGTTTCAACCTGGAAAAGACTATACAACAAAGTGGTTTCTGATAATAAAACAAATATCTACAACAGCTGCTCAACACAGGGAGAAGAATTTTTAAGAGAAGAGATTTCCAACTTTGTAAATACAATGCGGGGAGGACATACTAATTCCGGACAGGTTGTTGTAGGGGCAGGAGTACAGTATTTATTGGGGATATTGATAGGGATAATCAAGGAGGACTACAATACAGTCGCAGTTGAAAAACCTGGCTTTAACAAAGCAGAATTTGTTTTTGAAGACCATTTTTTCAACATAAGGCATATTGAGATTGCTGATAACGGCTTTCCAATTCCTGAGCTTAGAAAAAGTGACGCTGAAGTAATCTACATCAGCCCCTCTCACCAATATCCCCTTGGAACCATAATGCCCGTTAATAAACGGATGGAGCTGCTGGACTGGGCTTACAAAAAAAAGGGTCTTATTGTCGAGGATGATTATGATTCCATGATCAGGTACGGAGGCATGCCTATACCAAGCCTTCAAGGTCTTGACAAAAATGACTGTGTAGTATATCTGGGCTCCTTTTCAAAAATGCTGCTTCCATCTCTTAGAATCAGCTACATGGTTCTGCCAAAAAAACTTCTGCCCAAATATAATGAAATTAAAGACCGCTATACACAGTCAACTTCAAAAATTGACCAAATAGTCCTTGCAAATTTTATGAAGGACGGACATATGGTTAAACATCTTCGAAAAATTAAGCGAATATATAAAAAGAAAAATTCTTCCTTAATATCTATGTTTAAAAATCTTTTTAAAGATAAACTTGAAGTTATAAGCTCTGATTCAGGTCTTCATATTGTATGCGAAGCAAAAACAAAAAAGGATGCCGGTCACATAATAAAAGATGCGCAAAATCTGCGCATCCTTATAAATATTATAAAAATTAAGAACAGCAAGGTCATGTTTTCCTTAAACTACAGCGGAATAGATCTAAACGAAATCCATGATTTCACCATACATTTAGGGAAGGTTCTGTTTGAGTGACACTTTATTCTCGCAGTCTCGTTCACCAATTTATTTGCTCCTTACGTCGCATAGATTGGGAACTCGTTGCGAATGACCTACCGCTATTTTTCAGAAAAAAGACTCTGAAAAACAGGGTTAGGGCATCTTGAACAAGTCCTTGTACAATTCACCTGTCAGCAGCGGTATAAACGAAAATGCCGTTACAATCTGCCAGTCCCGGAGGGTGAGAGGCACAACATCAAATACTTCATTGAGTGCAGGTATGTATAAAACCGCAAAGGTTAAAATAAAGGATAAAAACACTGCCTGAACCATTCTTATATTGGTGAAAAATCCTATTTTGAACAAGGTATAATTTTGAGACCTTGAAGAAAATGCCCTTAAAAGCTCTGACAATATCAATGTTGTAAATACTACAGACCGGGCATGAATCAAACCGGTTGCCGTGCCGTACATTTTCACCGCCCAATAATATGACAACAGGGATGCAAATGATATGGCAACAGCCTGAAAGGCAATTCCGCCAAGCATTTCCTTATCAAGTATTGCTTCCTTTGTGCTTCTGGGAGGCTGTTTCATAATGCCCGGCTCTGCATTTTCAACTCCCAATGCCATTGCCGGAAAACTGTCCGTAACAAGATTCAGCCACAAAAGCTGTATTGGAAGAAGAGGAACCTCCCAGCCCAGCAAAATACTTATGAATACCAGTAAAATTTCACCGATATTGCAGCTTAATAAAAAGAATACAAATTTCTTTATATTTGAAAAAATTATTCTTCCTTCTTCTACGGCATTTACTATAGTTGCAAAATTATCGTCCGTAAGTATAACTTCAGCTGTGTTTTTAGCCACATCCATTCCTGTAATTCCCATTGCAACCCCAATATCTGCCTTTTTAAGGGCAAGAGCATCATTGACTCCATCCCCCGTCATTGAAGTAATATGCCCGTTTTCCTTTAATGCAGTTACTATCCTGACTTTATGGTCGGGTGATACCCTGGCATAAACCTTGGTTTTCTTTACAACTTCCCTTAGCTTTTCATCAGAGTATTCATCCAGGTCCTCTCCCATTATTGCTTGACCTTCATGTTCAACCATTCCCAGTTCCCTTGCAATTGCATAGGCTGTTTCCTTGTAATCTCCTGTAATCATTACAGTTTCAATACCTGCTTGCCTGCAATAAGCAATGGACTCTTTTACTTCAGGTCTGGGTGGATCAATCATTCCTACTAATCCTACAAATATCATATCATCTTCAACCTTCTCAAATGTTGGATGGTCCGGCAGTCTGTCCCATACCTTGTAGGCAGCCGATAAAACTCTTAATGCTGATCGTGCGAACTTGGTATTTACAGACAGTACTTTGTCCTTTAACTCTTTGTTAAAATCAACAATTCTTCCGTTAAGTGCAATTTTACTGCATTTATTTATAACAATATCTGGAGCACCCTTTGTAAATGAAACAACTTTTCCTTCAATATAATTGGAGTGGAAGGTTGTCATCATCTTTCTTCCTGAATCAAAGGGGAGTTCTGCTATTCTCGGATATATCATGTTGAGCTGGTCTGATGTTTGTCCTAATTTGCCGGCAAAGGCAACTATTGCTCCTTCCGTAGGATCGCCGATAATTTTATATATGCCTGTAGAATTATCCAATTGTGCATCATTTGATAATGTGCCAATAGAAACTAGATTTCTTAAATCAGGAAGAGAACTTATGCTTACATTCCTTCCGTTAAGCTTTATATCTCCTTTTGGCTCGTATCCTATACCCTCAACATCCAAAATTTTGTCATCAACATATGCTTTTACAACGGTCATTTCATTTTGTGTCAAGGTCCCTGTTTTATCCGAACAAATAACCGACGTGGCACCCAGGGTTTCTACTGCCAAAAGTTTTTTTACAATGGCATTTTTCCCTGCCATTCTGTTCATTCCAATAGCCAGAACAATTGTAACAATTGCCGGCAAACCCTCGGGTATTGCTGCCACTGCCAGACTTATGGAAGTCAAAAGCATATTTAAGGGTTGTCTTCCTTGAAGCATGCCTACTATAAAAACTATTACACAAATGGCTATTGTAAGTGTTCCAAGAACCTTCCCCAGCTGGTTTAATTTAATCTGAAGAGGTGTGTCTTCTTCCCCGTAGGTTTGTATTTTAACAGCAATATTACCGATTTCCGTATTGTGTCCCGTTGCTGTAACCACTCCCCTGCCTCTGCCGTAGGTTACAATTGTACTTGAGAACCCCATATTATGCCTGTCCCCTATTCCAACTCTGCCGACAATTTTTGCTTTTGCATCCTTCTCAACGGGAACTGATTCTCCTGTAAGAGATGCTTCTTCAATCTTTAAATTAGAACTTTCGAAAAGCCTTAAATCAGCAGGAACTATATCTCCTGCCTCCAAGACAGCCACATCTCCGGGAACAATCTCTGCAACAGGAATTACAATTAAATTGCTGTCCCTTACAACCTTGGCATTGGGGGCACTCAGTTTTTGCAAGGCTTCTACCGATTTTTCCGCCTTTCCTTCCTGATAAATTCCAAGGGCGGCATTTATTACTACTATTGCAAGAATTATTATCGCATCTTCCTTTTCGCCTACAAATGCAGATACCCCTGCTGCTAAAAGCAGAATAATTATCAGGAAATCTGCAAATTGAGCGATAAACTTTCCAAAGAAGCTCTTTTTTGCCTGCTCTTCCAATTCATTTCTGCCGTAGACCTCAATTCTTTTTTCGGCTTCCTTTTCACTTAATCCCGCACTTAAATTTGTGTTTAGTTCCTTTAAAACTTCATTTTTGCCTTTGTTATACCATTCCAAATTATTTCCCTCCTGATAATAATTTGTTGTTGAATCAACATTAGTATAATATATTGGCAATTTTTTTATTTATTACAAAAATTTGTACAACCCTTAACTTATCAAAATAAGAAAAAATACCCTCCAAACTTAAAAGAGAGTATTCTTATAACCAAAGACCCTTAATCGTGGACATTCCTCGTGCTTCTATGACTTACCCTATATTAGAGGTGTATCCTCATACCTTGTTTTGTGTGTCCTCTTTCCC
>Ga0116183_1007088_pt1 | contig 10121 bp, 9 predicted proteins | sample AD_UKC078_MetaG_FD_89753 | JGI IMG/M metagenome (GOLD analysis project Ga0116183, IMG submission 89753) | Active sludge microbial communities of municipal wastewater-treating anaerobic digesters from USA - AD_UKC078_MetaG | ecosystem: Engineered > Bioreactor > Anaerobic > Digestate | place: USA...
ACTTTCAAAGACATCGCTTCTTCTATTTCAGCTAAATCAACACAATTTGGTGTGAAAAGTATTCTTTTTGCCTCAAAACCGGCTCTGATTCCTAATTTTACTTCATTTATGGAAACACAATCTAAACTTCCACCCAATTTATTGATGAACTTTAAAATATTAATATTAGAAAGTGCTTTGCAGGCGTAAAAAAAACGGGTGCTTTTGTGAAAAGAAGAAGTCAGTTTTTCATACTGTGTTTTAATGGATTCGGCATCATACACATAAGTCGGAGTGCCAAATTGTTCGGCAATTTTCAGTAAATCTTTATCGGTCATTTTATTATTCATTTAAAAATTAAAAAAAGCAAGCCCGAAATGAGCTTGCTTGAATATTAGTATCAAAAATTACAGCTCTTTAATCCACAGAAATTTCCTTAGAGAAAAACTTTTTTCCCTTAGCAACGATTTTTTTGATGGATTTAGCGGTAATCATTTTTGTATTTTTTTCTAAATTTTTGTCAAAAGTAATTTTTTTTATTTAATTCTACGCCAATTATTTTTCAGGAAGCGGAATTATTTCGAAATCGCTTCTTAATAATGCGAGTTGTAAATCGTTCTGCAAGTCCTGTGGAAAGGACTTTAGGTCGATCTGTAATTTTGAAAGTTTTTCCCATGAATTAAGTTGCGAGTAAAGTTCATAAAATCCAAAAGCGGTTAATTTTCCTTTTTGAAAGATTAAAAATGATTTCTCGCCAAGTGTTCTTCCGGCAGAAAGCCAAAGTTCATTTCTGTCGTTTAAATGAATGACTTTTTTTAATTCTTCAACATCTTTAAACTGCGATTGGGTTTCTATAAAGCTTACTGCTTTTAATCCTTGTGTAAAAGATTTAAACCGAAGCAATGGTTTCTCTTCTTTTAAATTGCTGATTCTCTCGGCAAAATATTTTTCGTTTTTATAATACAATCCGAACTGAAAATTATCGCGTTTTTGCAAACCTTTTGTCGTAATGATGAGTTTTGCCAGAATATCACTTCCTGTTAAATCGTAGTGAATATGCTCTACTTCGTCTTGTATTTGTTTATGACGCTTTGATTTTGAGTTAAAAAGAGTTTTGGCAAATTTGCTTAAATCATCAACAAAATCAAAGAAAATGATTTTTCCTTCTGCGTTTTGAAAATAGATAATTCCGCGTTCAAAAGGCAAATCCTGCGTCAAGTATTTGATTTTGTTCAGGTACGTTTTTGCGTTGATTTCTTCGTGATGTTGCTGGATGATTTCGGAGTCTTTGTCCTTGAACATCAATAGTTTAAAGAGTTCTAAAGTTGCTCGTGCGTCTCCAGAAGCGCGGTGCTGATCGATCAAAGGAATTCCCAAAGATTTCACGAGTTTTCCTAAGGAGTAACTTTCCGCTTCGGGAATGAGTTTTTTTGCTAATGGAATGGTGTCGATTGTATTAATTTTGAATTCATACCCCAATCTTTTAAATTCCTGGCGAAGCATTCTGTAATCAAATTCTATATTGTGACCGACCAAAGTGGTGTTTTGGGTTATTTCGACAATTCTTTTTGCAATTTCATGAAAACGGGGTGCAGATTTCACCATTTTTTGCGAAATGTTGGTTAGTCGCTGAACAAAGGGAGTGATCTCACTTTCTGGGTTCACCAAAGTAATAAACTGATCTACGATTTCATGACCATCATACTTATATATTGCAATTTCAATGATGTTTTCTTTCCTGAAACCGGCTCCGTTGCTTTCGATATCTATTACTGAATACATTTTTTCTTTTTCTATCTAACCATCTTCATGGGCACAAATGATATTTATACCTTTATTTTCTTCTGCCCAAACCAAACATTCCCAATACAAATTTGGCGCCTTCTCTTGCCAAAGTGGTAGTAAAAGTTCGTCCTGCTCTCGATTTCATTACGTTTTCGAAAATTCCGGGTTCTTCTTTTACAGGTTTTGGTTTTGCTGCGGGTTCTGCATTTTGAACTGCTTGTTCCATTCTGTTGGTCAACATTTCATACGCTGAATCTTTGTTCATCGGCTGTTCGTATTTCTCAACCATTGCAGAACTGCTCGTTAAATCTTCAACTTCGGCGTCACTTAAAACATCCATTCTTGATTCTGGGGAAATTAAATAGGTGTGAACCAAAGGTGTTGGAATTCCTTTTTCATCCAAAGCTGTGAAAAAAGCTTCCCCAATCCCTAGATTTTGAATAAGCTCATTGGCTTTGTAATATTCGGTGGTTGGATAATTTTCTACGGCTTTCGAAATTTCTTTTCGGTCTTTTGCGGTAAATCCGCGCAACGCATGCTGAATTTTTAAACCCAACTGTGATAAGACATTTTCGGGTACATCACCAGGAATTTGTGTGATAAAATAAATTCCTACTCCTTTTGAGCGGATTAGTTTTACCATCGTTTCAATTTGGTTTAATAAAGTTTTGCTTGCTTCATTAAAGATCAAATGTGCTTCATCAATAAATAAAACCAATTTGGGTTTACCAGCATCTCCTTCTTCCGGAAAAGTCATATAAATCTCTGCAAATAGCGAAAGCATAAAGGTGGAAAACAATTGCGGTTTGCTTTGAATGTTGGCAACTCTTAGAATATTTACCACACCTTTTCCGTCTCTTTGTTTCAATAAATCGGTAACGTCGAAACTAGGTTCGCCAAATAATTGCACAGCTCCTTCTTGTTCAAGAGCAACAATTGAGCGGAGAATTGCTCCGAGAGAAGCAGGTGCGATTGAACCGTAATTGTTGGCCAAATCTGCTTTTCCTTGTGCATTATCGGTGACATACTGCAAAACTTTCTTCAAGTCATCCAAATCGATGAGCGGTAAACCTTTGTCATCACAATATTTAAAAACGATGGAAATAATACTTTGCTGCGTATCATTTAAATCTAAAATTTTCGACAGTAAAATAGGACCAAATTCGGTAACGGTTGCTCTCAATTTTACCCCTTTTTCTCCGGAAATCGACATCAATTCTACAGGAAAAGACTGTGGTTCGTAGGGGAGTTTTGTTTTGGTATATCTTTCGGAAATGATCGCATTTTCTGCACCTGGTTTCGCAATCCCAGAAAAATCGCCCTTGATATCGAGAACCAAAGAAGGAATTCCTTTGTGCGACAATTGCTCTGCAAAAACCTGCAGCGTTTTAGTTTTTCCTGTTCCGGTTGCTCCGGCTATTAATCCGTGTCGGTTAATGGTTTTCAGGGGAATGGTAACATCAACTTCTGTAACCACTTCGCCGTCAATCATTGCTTTTCCTATGGTGATGAAGTCGCCTTTTGGGGTGTATTTTGTAGAAAGCTCCTGAATAAATTTCGTTTTATCTGCCATGGTGTAAATCGTTTAAGGCGTTAAAGATAAATAATATTGCAGGATTATTAATTTTATGACCAAAATAATTTTAAAATTTAATGACGAAAGTCATTTTCAATTCAGATAAATTAGTCTTAATTTTGAAAAATCAAATGAAGGCCATTTTATCAATCATATTGTCCACGATTATTTTTACAGCAAGTTTCCAAAACTCGTTGTTTATGATTGATTATCAGATCAACCGCAAGTTTTACGAAATCCATTGTATCAACAAGTCGAAACCCGAAATGGATTGCCATGGAAAATGCCAGATGAAAAAGGAAAGCGAAAAAGCTTCTAATCCTTTTAGTCTAGTAAAGTATTCTTTTGAATTTAATATTCTTCCTTCTGAGCCTGCAGCGTTTTCCCTGAAACCGCATGGTTCTTTAGATTTTGATTCTTCCGCTTATTCGTATTACGCTCAGAATATTTCTGAGGTTTTCTTGGATATTGTTCCGAATCCGCCCCAAATTTAACTTGATTCTTCTGTATTATTTCTTCTTTTTCTTCTTGAAATTGAAGCGATACCTTCATCTTTTATCCAAAGATTGAGGATTAATTTTCAAGTTAACATTTAAAATAAAAAACAATGAAATTTTCATTCAAAATTCTATTTGCCTTTTTGGCAATGGCTTTCGCAATCGTATCATGTAGAACTTCAGAGAGCGATGAACCAATATCACCCACTAATCCGAATACTGAAATTGAAGGGTTGACTAAAATTAAAGAAATCAGTAACGATACCCACATTATTGAATTGTATTCTAAATCGGGATCAACCAATTTGGGATACAATGATCTTAAATTGAGATTGAAAAATAAATCGACGAATCAATATGAAAAAAATGCGACCATTTCTTGGACTCCGTTGATGCACATGACAATGATGACGCATTCTTGCCCGAAATCTGCGGTTGAGAAAGTAACATCAGATGGCTCTTTGTATTCTGGATATATTGTTTTCCAAATGCCTGGAAACGACACCGAATATTGGGATCTGAAAATAGATTATACTATCGGCGGAACTTCTTACACTGCAACTACTTTAATTAATGTTCCTGTTGAAACTAAAAAAACAGTCAATTCATTTTTGGGAAGCGATAATGTAAGATATGTGGTTGCGTACATCGAGCCGAAATCTCCGAAAGTTGCCATTAATGAGATGACTTTAGGGGTTTGGAAAATGCAGGATATGATGACTTTTCCAGTTGTTGATGGTTACACCGTAAAAGTGGATCCAAGAATGCCGGGAATGGGCAATCACAGTTCACCCAATAATGTTCATGCAACACAAGCTGCGACGGGAAAACTATACAATGGGAAACTTTCTTTAACCATGACTGGTTATTGGAAAATAAATCTTCAGCTGGCGAAAGCAGACGGAACTGTTTTAGGCGGCCAAGAAGTTACGGCAACCAATCTCGCAAGCAGTTTATTTTTCGAAATCGATTTCTAAATTTCGGTCCAATTCATATTCAAAGCTCATTGAACGTTTATCCTTGAATGAGCTTTGATATTCTCTCTTTTCAGTTGCAATTAATCTTTTATTGGAAGGTTAATGCAACCTCAACACCCAAAATTCTTTACAATGAAACGAATGATCTTCATGAGTTTTCTTATCCTTCTGTTTTTTAATTTGAATGCGCAGGAAAGATTAAAAGATTCGATCACCGCTCAACATATTCAAGAAGTTATTGTCATCGGAACCACTAAAATTTCGAGCAAAGAAAATAAACCTTTAGGTTCCATCGATGAATATTTGCAGAAATCATCGAAAGTCGATATGATCAAAAGAGGTGCATACGCTTGGGAACCTCTCATCAACAGTATGCCGACCGAAAGAACTTTGGTCACCATCGACGGAATGCGAATTTTCGGAGCCTGTACCGACAAAATGGATCCTGTGACTTCTTATATCGAAGTTTCGAATCTCAAAGAAGCAACGATTGTTTCTGGTCAGGAAGGTTCCTGCCACGGAAATACTATTGGTGGAGCTCTGGATTTGAAGAGAAACAAAATGATGTTCGGTCACACGAAATGGAATTTTAATGTCAACAGCGGTTTTGAAACGGTAAACAATCAAAAAATTTTTGGTGCCGGAACAAACTTTAAATCAGAAAAATTCTACACCGATTTTAATTTTATGATGCGTGATGCCGACAATTATAAAGCAGGAAAAAATGTCGAAATCCCTTTTTCTCAATTTAAAAAAATTAATGTTTCGGGAATTTCTGGGGTGAAGTTGGGCGAAAATAAACTTTTAGAAGCCGCAGTGATTTACGATAAAGCTACGGATGTAGGCTATCCTGCATTACCAATGGATGTATCGATTGCAGAGGCATTGATCACCTCCTTGAAATTTCAAATTTTGCCCAAAAATGATTTCTTTAAAAGCTGGGAAACCAAAGTTTATTTCAACACCATTATGCACCGAATGGATGATACAAAAAGACCCAATGTTCCTATTCATATGGATATGCCGGGTTGGAGCAAAACTTTCGGATATTATTCTCACCTAAAAGCTGATTACAATCAACATCATTTTTTACTCAATGTAAATGGTTTTTACAATAAATCTTCTGCAGAAATGACCATGTATCCTACCGATCGAAGTGAAAAATTAATGTTTATGCTCACTTGGCCCGATGTGAGAACGCTCAATCAGGGAGTTTACGTGGAAGATCAAATTAATTTTAATCAACATTCCAGTTTAAAATTATCTGTTTCTGCAGCGATACATCAAAATAAAATCGAAAGTGAGTTTGGTCTAAACAGTCTGCAGATTTTTTATCCAGAAATGAAGCCAGAAAAATCCAGGGTTCTAAAAAGTTTTGCAGTGAATTATGAGTTTAATTCAAATGTATTTCAGGCAGGTTTCGGTTTAGGATATGGTGATCGAGCGCCATCTGTTTCTGAAGGTTACGGGTTTTATCTGTTTAATAGTTTCGAGAAATATGATTATATCGGAAATCCATATTTAAAAAATGAATCTTCTGTGGAAGCAAACGCTTTTTTGGGAATGAAACTAGAAAAGTTCAACGCGAAGATTTCTTCCTCTTATTTTTACCTCTCCAATTATATTGTGGGGGAAATTTTAGAGAATCTTGTTCCAATGACCATCGGTGCAAATGGAGTGAAAAATTATACCGCGCTAGATAATGCAACCATTTTCAATGTGAGTTTATCAACCGAATTGCAAATTGCTGAACCTTTGAAATGGTCTGCACAATTTGTTTACACCCGTGGAAAAGACAATCAGAATCAGAATCTTCCTTTTATGAGTCCTTTCAGTTATCAATCTTCATTAAAATTTGAAAAAAATAAATTTTCCAGTGAATTGGCGGTACATGGGAACGCCAAATATCAAGATTTTGCCGAAAAGTACGGCGAATCTGCAACTCCAGATTACCTTGAAATGAATGCGAGTTTAGGATATCTTTTCAAAATGAATAACAGTAAAATCCTCGCAAAAATAGGGGTAGAAAATATTTTCGACCGGTTTTACACCACTTTTTCTGACTGGAATAAAATTCCAAGACCCGGTAGAAATTTCTTCTTGAATTTAAGTTTTAATTGGTGATATCTTGGGATGTTTTTATGCTAAATATTGGGTTTTAAAAAATAGAAATCCAGTAAGTTTTCAGTAAATTTGTTAGCAACCAAACCAAAGTACAATGAACAGGAAAGATCTTATCGGTAGAATTATAAGAGAGCAGATGAAAGTTATCGAAAGTTTGCAGCAGTCTGTAGAGCACTACAAAGCAGCGTCAGAGATTGATGAAGAAAGCACCCACGATCCGGAGGATTTCTCCAATCAGTCTGTCGCAAAAGATATGCAGCTTCGGTTCGAAAAAATGATGGCTGAAGCGCAACAGATCCTTCGATTTTTAGAAAAGGAAAGAGAGGTTGTGCACACAGAAATCGAGAAGGGAAGTTTAATAGAAACCGATAAAAATTTTCTTTTTATTGGTCTTTCTGTGCCCGTTATTCAAGTGGATGATAAAGAACTTATTTCCTTTTCAGAACAGGCGCCGGTTTTCCTCGAAATCAAAGGTAAAAATCTCGGCGATTCTCTAACAGTAGGAAATGATACTTTGAAAATTCTGGCTTTCAGTTAATCTTAAATAAGACTTCGTGATTCGTTGTCACATTCTCTTTGATACTCGGTTTAAAGGATTAATTTTGTCAGGATATTACAATGCTTTTCTGCGGTCGTTATCGGTTTCGTATGGTGCTGTAATGGTAGTTTAGGAGGTGTTTAAAGCAAACCTTTTTATGAATTTCTTTGTTTTTAATGCATGTAACGAAATATTTTTAAAACAACTTTTTTATTATGAAAAACTTATATATCGCGATTATCGCATCACTTTTTTTGAGTTCTTGTTCCAAAAGCGAACAAAATTCTTCAAGTTCTGCGGGCAGCAAAACTCCATCCACAGAAATCAGCCAAGTTCAGGAACCCTTGAAAATGAAAAACAGCAAGGGTGAAGAAATAAGCGTTACCTACTTTGCGCAAGGCGATGCCGTAGCTGTAAAAATTCAGAAAGCGGGTAAAAATGAAGAAAAACTTTCTGCGAAAACCAGTAATCCAGCAGGAAATCCTATTTTTTCTAATGAGAATTATATGTGGGAAATGACACAGGAAGGAAAAGGCGGTAAGTTGACTGATAAAGCAGGAAACGCATCAGAATATAAATAGAAGCAGACAATTCATAAATGACTAATTTTGCAAGGACCAAATTGAAATGTAAAATTTGAAAACATTTATAAAAGATAAAAAATGAAGATAGAACAAATATATACAGGATGTCTCGCGCAAGGAGCATATTACATTGTCTCCGAAAATGAGGCGGTAATTATTGATCCGCTTCGGGAAACGCAACCTTATTTGGCTCGGTTAGAAAAGGATCAGGTGAAACTTAAATATATTTTCGAAACGCACTTTCATGCAGATTTCGTCTCTGGACATGTCGATTTATCAAAGAAAACCGGCGCTGAAATCGTTTTCGGACCTACAGCGAACCCCGAGTTTGAAGCGATTATCGCAAAAGATAATCAGATTTTCGAGATTGGAAAAATTAAAATTAAAGTACTGCACACTCCTGGTCACACCATGGAAAGTTCTACCTTTCTTTTAATTGATGAAGAAGGAAAAGAAACTGCCATTTTTTCTGGTGATACCTTATTTTTAGGCGATGTTGGAAGACCCGATCTGGCGCAAAAATCAGCGCACATGACACCGGAAGAATTGGCTGGTTTGCTCTACGAAAGTTTACAAAGTAAAATTATGCCACTTGCAGACGATATTATCGTTTACCCAGCTCATGGAGCCGGTTCTGCATGTGGGAAAAATATGCAGAAGGAAACAGTGGATTCGTTGGGAAATCAGAAAAAAACCAATTATGCACTGAATCAACCAAATAAAGAATCATTTGTTCGTGAGGTTTTAGACGGACTTTTGCCTCCACCGAAATATTTCGGGATGAATGTAGCGATGAATAAAGGCGGGATTTCCAGTTTTGATGAGGTCATGAAGCATGGAAACAAGCCTCTGTCTCCAGACAATGTTGAAGAACTCGTCGAACACGCAGGAGCATTGATTTTAGACACAAGAAACGCTGAAGATTTTCACAAAGGATTTATTCCGAATTCAATTAACATAGGTTTGAAAGGTGATTTCGCACCTTGGGTCGGAGCGATGATTGTTGATGTAAAGCAACCGATCGTGTTGGTTGCAGATTTGGGAACTGAAGAAGAAGTGATCACAAGACTTTCCCGCGTTGGGTTTGATGAGGTTTTGGGATTTTTAGAAGGAGGTTTTGATTCCTGGAAAAATTCCGAAAAAGAAATAGATACCGTAAACAGAATCTCACCAGAAGAATTTCAAAAACAGTACAACGAAAATTCAATCGTATTTGATGTAAGAAAGGAAAGTGAGTACGAAGCTGAACATGTAAATGAGGCATTTGAAAGACCATTATCGAATATTAATGAATGGGTAAACTTGATCGATAAAAACGAACATTTCTTCTTGCATTGTGCAGGAGGATATAGAAGCATGATTGCAGCGAGCATTTTAAATTCCCGTGGAATCAGAAATTTTAGTGAAATCGAAGGTGGATTCAATAAAATTAAAGAAACAACTGTTCCGAAAAGCACTTTCATGTGCCAAAGTAAAATTTTAAAATAATGAAATTTAATATTTTTTTATATCTAGGAGTTCTTGCTGCAGTATTTTTTTCATGTGCCACAAAATCTCATGCAGAAACGATTAATCCAGCCAATTTCAAAGAAATCGTAAAAAATCCGATTACGACTTTAGTTGATGTACGAATCCCAGAAGAATTCAGTGAAAAGACTGCAAAAGGCGCAGTCAATATTCCTTTGGCTAAAATTGAAGATAATATCAGTTTTTTCAAAAACCAAAAAACCACAGTTCTTTTCTGTAACCGCGGCATTCAGGCTGAACAAGCCTTAGAAATTCTAAGAAAAAATGGGGTTGAAAATGTCTATTTTGGTAAATCTTTAGATAATGTTGAAGCCATACAAAACGAAAAATAAAATAGAAGATGTTTGATTTTATTAAAAATATTTTTGCCAAAAATTCAGTTGATTATAAAGAACTGATGAAAAACGGCGCGCAAATTATCGATGTTCGAACCCCGAGTGAATTCAGCAACGGAAACATTAGAAATTCTAAAAATATCCCTTTGCAACATCTTGCAGCTGAGATGAAAAAATTAGATTTGAAAAAACCGATTAT
>Ga0116183_1007096_pt1 | contig 10112 bp, 8 predicted proteins | sample AD_UKC078_MetaG_FD_89753 | JGI IMG/M metagenome (GOLD analysis project Ga0116183, IMG submission 89753) | Active sludge microbial communities of municipal wastewater-treating anaerobic digesters from USA - AD_UKC078_MetaG | ecosystem: Engineered > Bioreactor > Anaerobic > Digestate | place: USA...
AGATGAGTTATTAAATAGTAACCGGCCAGCAGAATAACCGCTGCGATGATTGAGAGTACTCTGCCTCCGATACGATTATAAAGCATCCCGGCTATGATTCCGGCGACCATCATCGCGACTGACAGCGATGTGAGTATTAAGCCTGCCTCTGATACAGAGTACCCTCCCACGTACTTGAGGTAAAAAGGGAGGAGATAACTGATCCCTGACAGGCTGAAGAATACCAGGAAGATTACAAGGTTGATAAAAAGGAATGTTCTGTTTTTGAATAACCTGACTTCAAGGATTGGATCTGGTATATGAAGCTCTTTCCAGATGAATGTACCAAGGAGGAGAACAGCTATTACCAGAGATCCAAGGATTACAGGGGATGTCCATCCAAGTGATGAGCCCTCAGAAAACCCATATAATAAAAATCCAAGTCCAACAAAGATAAGTATGGCGCCTGCTTTGTCAAAAGTTCTGATTCTGTCCTGCAACTGAATTCGTGGAATGACTCTTGAGCCAAGAAGGACAGCAATAATTCCAACAGGAACATTAATGTAAAAAATCCAGTGCCAGGAGAGATATTGCGTCAGAAATCCACCAACAGTCGGACCAATTGCGGTCCCAAGTCCTGCCATTGTCATAATAATTCCCATCGCTTTGCCTTTCATATTCATGGGAATAAAGGCAGTTACCATAGCCGGGGCAATTGCAGTAATCATCGCCCCTCCAACCCCCTGCAATGCCCTTGAGCCTACAAGGGTGAGAAATGAACCGGTGATCTCAGGGAGAAAGCCGCATATGAAGGATCCGAAGGTGAAAAGGATAAACCCAGAGAGAAACACCTGTTTAAAGCCGATGATATCAGAGATCTTTCCAAATATCAGTACACATCCCGCCATAACAAGCAGGTAGATTGTGGCCACCCAGGAGACAGAAGTAGAAGAAAGGGCAAATGATTCAGATATTGTAGGAAGCGCAATATTTACAATGGTTCCATCAAGGGCAGCCATGAAAGTTGCAAGTGATATCGCGATAATAAGAGGTATATTTCGATTCTTCACCTGGCCGGAGGTATTAACCATATTATAAATTTATCGTTTTCCTATTTAATAAAAATGAAAACCTGAATGCATTAACTCAATAATGTCAAGTTCGAAAAAGACTGAATCAGATTTATATCGTAAGATCTTCATATAAAGAAGAGTAGTATATTTACTGTGCTCAATCACGCTCATACTAAGAGGGTGGAACCCTCAGTTAAGTCATAGAGAACCATATTGCCTTAATTCAGCAGTAGTTTGAATTTGCGTCCATGCAAAATGAATAATACACGGTACAGCAGACCGGATGCATCAGATGATGAAGTAATGCAGGCTTGCCGGTCAGCCGATCTTCATGATGAGATTATGATATTTCCCGAAGGGTATGATCTCATCGTGGGTGAACGTGGGGGGAAACTTTCCGGAGGTCAGAAACAGCGGCTTGCCATAGCCCGTGCCCTGCTCCGTAATGCTCCGATATTCATCCTCGATGAACCAACCGCTCACCTTGACCCGGAGACTGAAAAGCGTCTTACTGATGAATTTATGAGACTCCTTGCAGGGAGAACTGTGATAATTATTTCTCACCGGGAGGATCTGACCAGGCTTGCTGATCGTGTATATCATATGAAACAGGAAAAAATACACGTGTCATCAATGTAAAAATGAGATCAACGTGCAAATAGAGACGGATACAGATATGAGGAACATACCATCACCAGGGATGAGTATAATTGAAAAAAAATCATGAAACCCATCTATGATTGATCTCTTAATTGAAAGAGAAAAAAATTATCATGGGATAAGATCCGTGGAATTATATGGAGGCGTCATCTCCCCGTAGGAGATTCCAAGCCTTTTTAGGATCGTCGGGGTTATATCTTTCTGATCCCCGTCCTTGATATAGCCAGGTTCATTGGTTATCATCCAAAGAGCCGTCTGGCCTGTATGATCTTTTGGACCGGTATTAAAACCATGATCAGTGGTAACATAAACCGCAGTCTTATCATAGATACCCAGATCCTTTAATGCCTTTAGTATCATCCCGGATCCTTCATCAATATTCTCAATGGCGGCCATCTGTCTTGGAGATCCTGCACCATATGCATAGCCTGCATCAGCGGCATCCCTGAAATGTGCAAAGATGAAAAAGCGCCCTGTTGATCCAAAATGGTAAACCGCCTCTGACGCTACTGATCCAAGCAGTCCGGCATCGCTGTTACGATCATAGTAGTAATCAACGATTTTTCCTGCATGGTAAAAAGGAAGACCCTTTACTGTCCCAAGGCTTCGTTCCTGTGAGGCAATGATAGCCGTGCTGATATTGTCTGATCCAAGTTCGTCTTCTATTCGTTCGAAAATGGTCATTCCCGGGGGAATCTCGCTATATCGCATGCTTTTAAAGACACCGGTCTGTTCTGGTGAATAGCCGGTTAAGATCTGGGCATGGCCTGCCATGGTGTCAGGATAATGATCGGTAATCGAGATATTAATAAAGCTCCCGGTCTTTAGCAATGAGCCCAGATATGGCAGGGAATCAGACTCCAGCAAAGTCTCCAGGGTATCTTTTGAGATACCATCCCAGGATAGCAAAATTATTCCATCCAGATCAGGTAATGAAGCAGATGTAGTTCCAATAATGAAGATTAAAAATAAAACCACGATAATTGCAGTATTTTTACCGGCAAGAGACGAATTATGTAACATTTCAGAGCAGTCCTCCATATCGCTGTCCCATCTTTAAGAAGTATGACTGATGACAGTCTTCAGCAGGCCAGAAAACAGAGGCCTTGGCAACTTCTGTGGCAATGGGTGCATTATACCGACCAGATTTATTTAACTGGTCTATATACTGTTTTGCCTCCATCTCCTGTTCAGGGGTTGTATAAAATATGACCGAACGGTACTGGGTCCCGGTATCCGGCCCCTGACGGTTTATCTCCGTCGGATTATGCAGTGAGAAGAAGATTTCAAGAAGCTTTCGATATGATATTGCTGCATCATCAAACTCCAGTGCAACCGTTTCTGCATGGCCGGTTGTATCTGAACAGACATCCTGGTAGGTCGGCTCATTGGTATGACCACCCATGTATCCTGCCGTTGTAGCGATAACTCCGGGCACTTTCTGAAAACCGGCCTCTATACCCCAGAAACATCCACCGGCGAAAAATGCAACTCCCATGTATCGTTTTATGTGTGAGAAGTATATTACGACTGGGGTTTTATAGAGAAAATTATATGGTTGTAATGAAATTGTTCAGTATGAAAGGAAAACTTGTTCTTATCTGCACTGCTTTATTATTACTGTCTACCTGCCAGCCATCTACCGGATTAAATATCATCTCACCTGGAAACACCGTCTTTTTAGGTGAAGAAGGGATTGATATTTCTTCGACCGATGTTTATGATGGCAGCCGTATCGGGTGGTGGGCTCCGGGGAGCAGCAGAAGTAATGAACCTACGGAGATCATTACCATCTCATCTCCGTCCTCATTTTATGTCTCCCCTTCAGTCTTCTCAGGAAAAGAAGGGCCCTGGTACTCCTGGCCTGATGGAAATCTTGTCTTCCGGGTTAAAAAACCACAGGTTTCATTAAGAGTTCATGACGAAACGGCCGACTTCGATGCCACTGGAAAATGGGTTCCAAGGGGCGATGTTGTTTCATTTAAAATATCTTCGAATATCTACGAGGCAAATTCAAGGGGAGGGTCTGCAGGGCAGGCCGATATTGTGCTTACAAGTCCAAGGGGAGCGAAGTTTTCTTCAGTTACCGGCCCTTCAGGTTCATTCAGCCTTTCCGGTGTTCCCCTGACCTCATCGCTCACATCAACCGGGCCAGTCTGGGGCACAATAGACGCTACTGCTGGCAGCTGGAGCATCCAGGCAGAACTCTCCATGAACCGGATTAAAGATAATCTCCCGGAAACAGGGGCCGGAATATCTGCACCGGTCGAGATAATCATTCAAAATGTCAACCCGCTTATCAAATCACCCGTATCGGTAGAGATTGAAACACCAGCGAAGAAAGATACTCCCCATCCACCAAAAACGGAAATAATACCCCCCACTCCGACGGTGACGAAAAACTTAACTGCAACTCCCGTACAAATAAAAACGATTCAGACCATTGAACCAGTCTTAACGGAAATTCCTTCCCCGGTATATACTGCGCCTGCTACAACAAAACCTACTCCGGGAGAGACGCCTGCCCCGACATCACCACCGACATCAGCCTCTACACCTGCTCCTGAGGGCACACGTTCTCCGATGGGAATAATAACAGTCACCGGCGCACTTCTGGTCCTTTTGATAATTAGAAGAGAAGATGGAAAATAAAAGATAGAAGATACTGAAAAGACAGAAACCTGAAAAACCCCGGACTGGAATTAATAACCATTTTTCATGAAATATTCATAGAACAAAGGTTTCTGCGTGATCTCCAATTATTTATAAAAACCCAGAGTTAAGGAAATTTCATTAATGATCATTTACAGTTCAGGTTTTTTTGAGACCGATAATTATCTTCAATTGTAAGTATCAATAAATATTATGAATCTTGGAGCGACTATAATAAAATCACGAAGAAGCGTCAGAACATTCACTGACAAGCCAATCAGCGAAGAGATCATAAAGGAAACCCTTGAGTGTGGTCGGCTTGCTCCAACTGCCATGAATCTGCAGCCATGGCTTTTAGGGGTGATAACAGACCGCGACCTGCTTAAAAAAGTTGCTGATATCACTGACCATGGCAAGTTCATCGCCGATGCAGCTGCCTGTTTTGTAGTCTGCGGAGATAAAAAAGCCAAGTACTACCTTGAGGACTGTTGCGCTGCCACCATGAACATGATAACCTGCCTGCAGGGATTTGGAGTAGGGACCTGCTGGGTGGCAGGTGATAAAAAGGAATATGGGGTTGATATCTGTAAACATCTTGAAATACCCGGGGAGTATTCATTAGTCTCTTTAATTCCCGCAGGGTATCCAAAAGAAGTAGAGGTCCCAAAGAAAAAACCTGGTAAAGAGATATTCTTTACCAACCGGTGGAAACCGGAAGAGAGCTGAGAGGCTCTACTCCCCTGTAATTTATATTGACTGGAATAATTTTACCACATCGGTAAAGTCAATTCTCCCGTTGCCGGAGAAGTCAAACGCCTCAACAGGTTCATTTTTACTTATCCAGTCCATGTATTTAAAAAATGTTACGACATCGGAATAATCTGCCCTGCCATTTCCATTCAGGTCCTCGTACCTGCCATCTCCATTTAAATCCCTGGGAGGCTTACTCATGCCCGGAATCGGGATTACTCCTGGAGTTGAGCCTCCACCACCAAGTGCCTTATAAACATTGATTCTTCCGCCGGATACAGTTTTTCCGGCAAATGCCGGGAGTTTATCGACAGTATCCATGATCCTGGCCTTGAGTTTTGCAGGTGTCAGGGAAGGCTCTTTGGCGAGAAGTAAAGCAGCAAGGCCTGATACATATGGGGTGGCCATTGAGGTTCCTTTCATCTTAACATACTGATGCCCCAATGAGGTGGGATAAGTTGACATTATCCAGTCGCCTGGTGCAGCAACATCAACCTTTGTAGCGCCATAGTTCGAAAAGGCAGGTATTCCGTCCTTTGCATCAGATGCTGCAACAGATATTATCTGGGGTAAATCAAATCCGGAGGGATAATGGGGAGTTTTATCATTATCAGAACCTTCATTTCCGGCGGCACAGGGAAACAGGGCATTGGTGGAGGCGATCGCATCTCCAAGAGCCTGGCTTTTTGCCTTTCCTCCCCATGAACAACTGATAATATCCGCCCCCATCCTCCGTGCATAAGCGATTGCATTAAGTGAAGCTGCTGTATCCCCGGTCCCATCTGCCCTTAAAAATTTCAGCGGCATTATCTTGACTTTCCAGGTGACACCTGCCACTCCGATACCATTGTTCCCTATTGCACCGATGATTCCTGCACAATGAGTCCCGTGCCCGTTATCATCCATCGGGTCATTGTCGTTATTAATAAAATCATACCCGTAGACATCATCCACGTAACCGTTTCCATCATCATCAATCCCGTTATTTGGAATTTCACCCGGATTTACCCAGATATTTCCTGCAAGGTCAGGATGAGTATAATCCACACCAGTATCAAGGACGGCAACAACAATAGTATCTGATCCCTTTGCAATTTCCCAACCTTTAAGAGCCTTTATGTCTGCGCCACTTACTCCGCCGGTCTGACCGGTATTTGAAAGACCCCATTGGTCTGCAAACTTTGGATCATTTGGAAAGGTAAGTGCTGAAAAATCACCAGCTTCATCAGATCCTGCAGGATCGGTCTCAGGCAGGGACAAAGAGATGATATAATTTGGTTCAGCATAGGCCACATATGGAGAATTTTCAAGCTCAGCTATCGCTTCTTTGACTGATATAGGGCCGGTTATATCAAGTGCCTGTAAATTATCCAGCCCTTCGGCAGAAAAGTCAGTTGCAACCTCGGCTCCAAGCGCTTTTAAGGCAACCGGGCCAGTCCCTTCTGCTGCAAGCGCTGCAACAGTTCCGTCCTTATACTTGACAATAACTTCTCCTGGCACATAAGGAGCAGAAGATTGTGATTTCAGGTCATCCAGGGCAGTTGATTCGTCGGCATATGCCCCGACTGCAAAGCCGGATAAAAGAAATCCAGCCAGTAATAAATGGATTAGTAGTCGTAAATGTGCGTCATGCATGTTCTTCCCCCACTAAGACAGCCGGTCCAGACTGTATGTAAATAGATCTATAATTCCCAGGAGATTTAAGTATCTTCCCGGTTTGTCAGATGATATATGGTTAATGTTTTTTTTAAAAAAAAGGAAAACGATAAACCAGAGGACTTGTAACCTGTACCTATGAACACTTCTGTACTCCAGGTAGCACTTGACCTGGTCGAACTTGACCGTGCTATTACCATAGCCGGAGAAGCTGTTCTTGGTGGCGCTGACTGGCTTGAGGCAGGGACGCCATTGATCAAAAGCGAAGGTATGCGGGCTGTTTCTGCTTTAAAATCGGCCTTTCCTGACCAGCAGATCATCGCAGATATGAAGACGGCAGATACCGGCGCAATTGAAGTTGAGATGGCTGCCAAATCCGGGGCAGATGTGGTCTGTGTATTAGCTTCCTCTGATAATTCAGTCATTGACGAATCTGTCAGGGCAGGAAAAAAATACGGAGTAAAGATCATGGCAGATCTTATCTCTGTCCCTAATCCTTCATCCAGGGCTTTGGAACTCGAGAAGCTTGGGGTTGATTATATCTGTGCACACACGGGGATAGACCAGCAGATGACCGGGACTGATTCACTTGTTCTGCTGATGAAAGTTGTTAAAGAAGTGGGCATTCCGGTAGCAGCTGCCGGTGGTATTTCGGAGAAGACGGCTGCAGCTGCAATTGCTGCAGGTGCGTCAATTGTGATAGTGGGTGGATCTATCGTCAGGTCTTCTGATGTCACAGGTTCAACGCGCAGAATAAAGGAGGCGATGAACCTTCCCACACCATATACAGGTACCGGTAAATCAGCAGATGATGAAATCCGGGAGATCCTGGGCTATGTATCCTCCTCGAACGTATCTGATGCCATGCACAGGAAAGGTGCAATGACAGGGATGATACCTCTATCTCCTGGAACCAGGGCAGTCGGAAAGGCCGTAACGGTTCAGACATTTGCTGGCGATTGGGCAAAACCCGTACAGGCTATTGACACCGCCTCAAAAGGAGATATAATCGTTATTAATAATGATCAGGGAGTAAATGTGGCCCCGTGGGGAGAACTTGCAACCATCTCCTGTCTGAACCGTGGAATAAATGGCGTCATAATCGACGGGGCAGTCAGGGATGTAGACGGAATAAAAAAGCTGCAATACCCTCTCTGGGCAAGGGCCATGGTTCCAAATGCAGGAGAACCCAAGGGATTTGGCGAGATTGGAACTGAGATCCAATGCGGAGGGCAGACCGTCTCTTCAGGTGACTGGATCATCGCCGATGACAGTGGTGTGGTTGTCATACCAAAAAACCGTGCATACGAGATTGCAAGACGTGCAAAAGAAGTTTATAATACTGAGTTACGGGTCAGGGAAGAGCTCAGGCAAGGCAAAACCCTGGCCCAGGTAATGAACCTTTTAAGATGGGAGAAACATCCCTGATTTTTTTAAAATTCAGAAATTTAGAGATTATTTAGGAGACCAGGATCGTGAACGTCTTACGAAAAATTGGGGAACTTACTATTGCCCATCTCATACATGATATTTATGCACCGGTCCTCATGGCACTTCAGCCGGTGCTAATCACAATGTACGGGTACGGTTACTTTGAAGCAGCCCTGTTACCAGTTGTACATAGCATAACCTCATCTCTGTTACAGCCAGTCTTTGGATACCTGGCTGATAACAAGGGGATGAAAGTCGGTGTTGGCATTTCTATACTTTTATCAGGTGTAGGAATTTCAGTTCTTGGGCTTATCCCAAACCATTACCTGATGATGCTTCTTTGCGTCACCCTTTCAGGAATAGGTCATGCAAGTTTTCATCCAGGTGCCCTCTGCCAGGTTAGTATCTTTGCAACCGGCAGTTCACGTGGCAAACTGACCTCATTCTTTGTAGTTGGTGGAAACATGGGCATGGCACTTGGACCGATCATAGCAGGAATAATTCTTACTACCGGGGGAGTCCCCCAGGTTATCTGGCTAATAATCCCTGCAATCGCAACTGCATTATATCTGCATCTGCATCCATTTGCCGACTGCTGTAATATAAAGCAGGAGAAGGTATCAGGGGAAAAAGAGAACTGGGGCCCTGTTATTCTTCTGTTTTCAGGTTCAACCCTGAGGTCATGGGTTACCTTTGGTGCAATGACCTTTTTGCCCACCTACCTGGTGCTTGAAGGTTATTCCCTGCTCGAAGCAACTACCCTGGTCAGTGTGATGCTGGTTTCGGGTGTCGCCGGCCAGGTAGCAGGAGGAATCCTGTCAGACAGGATAGGACGGAAAAAGGTAATTGTCCTGACCACATTTGCATCAATTCCTGCCTTCATTGCAATTCTACTCACTCATGAGATATTGCTTATCATCTCTATGATAGTCTTTGGTTTCCTTCTCTGGTCATCATTCTCGGTCACCATTGCCATGTCACACGAGATGATTCCGTCCCAGATTGGACTTGTATCAGGATTATTCCTTGGAATTGCTATGGGTGCTGGTGCATTAGGCGTGTCAATATCAGGGGCTGTTGCAGACATGGCCGGGCTTTACACAAGCCTTGGAACATTCCCAATCATTATAGCGGTTTCCGTAATTCTATTCATGCTGGTAAAAACACCGGAATCATCACCATCACCGGCGTCGCCAACAACAGACACAAAGCAGAATTAGAATTATCCCTTCTTTTTTATGAAAGATCTCTTATGTCAGGTTGAATAATATACCATAAGGTGAGGTAGATGTGGCATAGGAAGGATATCTGCATTCTTCTGATTATCCTTATAACAATAATAGCAGGAAGTTTTTGCCTTGCAGAGGAACAAAAGGCTGGTAAAGGAGAATTTGCACCCTTTTCCCAGGAATGGCAACAATTAACCCTGACAGAAGAGATCTCTTCAGACAGTAAGTATTGTTGTGGGAGCGGGCCTTTACGTGAAAGTCCTGTTAATCTTTCACATCTTATAGGGAAAAAAGTAATAAGTCTCTCTATTCTTTCTTATTATCCCTCGAAGTTTGATCTCCGTGATTCAAAAAGAGTGCCAGGGATAAGGGACCAGGGTCAGAGCGGAAGCTGCTGGGATTTTGCATCGATAAAATCGCTGGAGTCTTCCCTTCTTCCGGAATCTGAAAAAGATCTCTCTGAGAACAACCTTAAAAACAAGGTATCAGTATATTCCCCTGAAGGGTTTGACTTTGCCGACGGGGGAAATGATCTGATGGCTGCGGCATATTTCCTCCGGGGCTCTGGTCCTGTTCCTGAAAAACTCGACCCATACAACCCATATTCGTTTGTATCCCCTGAAAACCTGCCGGTTGAAGCAAGGGTCAGTGATGTTCCAATTATACCCGGACGCCCTGGCCC
>Ga0116183_1007100_pt1 | contig 10109 bp, 8 predicted proteins | sample AD_UKC078_MetaG_FD_89753 | JGI IMG/M metagenome (GOLD analysis project Ga0116183, IMG submission 89753) | Active sludge microbial communities of municipal wastewater-treating anaerobic digesters from USA - AD_UKC078_MetaG | ecosystem: Engineered > Bioreactor > Anaerobic > Digestate | place: USA...
GAGCTTTCTGGTGAGCGGATAAATTGCTCGCTTGCGGGTGATATAATCCCTGATGCTGATCTTGCCGAAAGCAGACTTGATTTGAAAGGCACAATAGAAATAATCGGCAAGGATAGAACGAAAGTGCAAGTGGCAATTGGCGGTACGCTAGCCAACCCGGTCTTTAAGTATATCTGATGCGTGAGCGTATGCTGGCTAAGATTGAACAGATTTTCAACAAGTGGAAGGACAAAGCAAGGGACTTTTTGTCGGAGAGCTCGCTTGACTCTGCTAAGTTGCGCATTGCGGCTGTTTTTGTCGCCATTACGGTTTTGTCTTATCAGGGAGTAAGCCTTTTTTACAAAATATTCAGCTTTATGATGATAGACAAATCAACCGTGGCAGCAGAAGAGATTGTCCCTACTCAAGTTGTGAGAACTGCAATGAAAGAATCGTTGCCGGATTATGGCGTAATCACGGAACGCAATATTTTTCAAACCACGCTTAAAGAGACAAGTGATCAGCGAGGAGGGTTTTTCGTACAAGGAGAGGAAATAGCCGAATTTGATTTGAAAGGAACCATCGCGGGCACGGATTCCTTTGGCTTTATCATTATTGAAGAAAGAAACAGCAAAAAACAGCGCCTGTACCGAATTGGAGATATGATCGGTACAGCCCGGGTGGTTAGTATTTCGCGCAATACGGCGACGATAAACAGAGAAGGCAGAGATATAACCCTTAAAATAAGACACACGCCGGAAGCGCCGCTGTTATCAAGATCGGCACGCGAAAAAATCCGGTCGCCGCAAATAAACGTAGAAAAAAAGGAAGTGACAAAAAGATTAGAGGATTTAAAAATAGCCATGAACGACGCCCAAGTGCGCTCTTATTTCGTGGGAGGTGCTCAGCAGGGGTATATTATTTCCAACATTAAGCCGAACAGTATTTATCAAAAACTTGGTTTGCAAAACGGGGATATAATTATTGACGTGAATAACAAGCGTATGCAAAACATAGACGATCTCTTGGAATTGGTCAATTTGATGCAGGCAGGGCAGAATATAGTTCTGAATTTGAAAAGAAACGGCAAAGACGAAAGAATTAATTATTCTTTTCAATAGCGGGATGAGAGGGAACCATGTACGCTGAGTATTTTGGTTTAAAAGAAAATCCTTTTAGTTTAGCACCGGAGCCGCGTTATTTGTTTTTAAGCGAGCACCACAGAGATGCCTTGAACTGTCTCGTTTACGGTATCAAGGAGAAAAAAGGATTTGTTTTACTCTCTGGGGCAATAGGTCTGGGTAAAACAACAATTTGCCGTAGTCTGCTTAACGCCTTGGATGATTCTGTGGAAACGGCACTGATTTTTAACACGGCTATTTCCGAAATGGATTTGCTCGAAACAGTACTGACCGAATTCGGCATTAAAACGGCAAAAAAAGAGATGAAGTCAAAAAAAGCCTGCATCGATATTTTGAATAAGTTTTTACTAAATAATTACGGCGCGGGAAAAACGGCGGTGCTCTTGATTGATGAGGCCCAGAATTTATCACGCGGCGTTTTGGAACAATTGCGGATGCTTTCCAATCTGGAAACCGACAAGGAGAAACTCCTGCAAATAATTTTAATCGGCCAGCCCGAGCTGAATGCTACTTTGATGTTGCCGGCGCTGAGACAGTTGAACGAAAGAATCACGGTGCGCTATTCTCTTGAGCCCCTTTCGCCGCGGGAAGTGCGTGATTATATCGAACACCGGCTAAAAGTTGCGCAGGGTCCCGGTACGCTGAAATTTACTTCACCGGCTATAAGTATTATTTATGACTTTTCGGAAGGTATCCCGCGGAGAATCAACGCGTTATGTGACCGAGCGCTTCTGATTGCTTATACAAAAAACGTCAGCAAAATCAACCGTAAAATCATTAAACTGGCTGCGGCGGATATCGGCGCTGATTATTTTCAGAAAACGATGAACGGCTGGAAGAAAATTTGGGAGCGTTGGACAAATTAACACTTTTGCCGGTTCTTGACCTATCGGGAATTATGAGTTACATAAACAAAGCATTACGCAGACTGCAGAAAGAAAAGAATTCGCCTTATGAGGCTTATCGTCACCTTTTTGACTTTTCCGAAAAGAAGCCTCAGCGTTACTCTAAGTGGCTGTCGTTGTTTGGAGTAATGACCGTATTTTGTTTTGCTGCGGCAATGATTGTGTTCTTGAATACGCTTGATGAGACAAAAGCCCGCGCTGTATTTCAGTCTGTGCCCTTTAAGCCGCCGGTGGCGGCGATATACGCGCAGGCGCTGGAAATGCAGCGCAAGGGAAATCTTCAAGAAGCTAAAACGTCTTATGAAAAAATTGTTAAAATTGATCCTCAAAACGTGCAGGCGTTGAATAATCTGGGTGTGATTTATATGGAGCAGAAAGATTACGAAATGGCGATAAAGTATTTCCATGACGCCCTGGATATGAACAACGATTACGTTGATGCCCATTACAATCTGGCCTGTGTTTACGCGCAAAAAAAAGATTCGGTGCAAAGCATGATGTATCTAAAAAAAGCGGTTGCCTTTAATCCGCAGGCAAGGCAATGGGCAAAAAATGATGATGATTTGAAACCTCTACGTGGTCTACCGGAATTTTCCGCTTTGATGAAGGAGCCGGGGAATTTGCCATGAGCAATCATAAGTTTCACAAGAAAGTTGGCCTATTTTTAGGCGGGGCCATTGCGCTCGTTTTACTTTGCGCTCCCGTGAATCTTGCGTTGGGGGCGAGGGTCGCCGGCACAGAGCAGACAATAACGACCGCCGTCGAGGATCAATCGGACGCTCAGGTGGCAGCGAGCAATACAAAACCGGTAATCCAGAAAAAGAAAACCAAACCCCCCGCTCAGACTGCATCGCCTCAGGGGACACAGGAGAAAAAAGCCACAACCTCTGCGCCGCCGCTTTCAAAGCGCGTTCACACCGCGAAGGTGAAAGAGCCGCCGGTCGAAAAATATGTTACCATTGATTTCGATAATGTGGATATAACAGTTTTTATAAAGTTTATCAGCGAACTCACCGGTAAGAATTTCATCATTGATGAGCGGGTAAAAGGCAAAGCCACGATTGTTTCGCCAAAGAAAATACCGCTGGAAGACGTTTATAATGTTTTTTTGTCCGTTTTGGAAGTTAACGGTTATGCCACTGTGCCGGTGGGAGATATGGTCAAAATTGTTCCCGCCACAACGGCACGGGAAAAAAGTTTGGAGACGAGGTTTAAAAAAGATATCCGCTATCCTGATGATAGGATGATTACACATATCCTGTCTTTGGAACGAGCCAATCCTGACGAAATAAAACGTGTGTTGGATCCCATTGTTCCGAAAACCAGCTCCGTCCTTTCTTATCCCCCCGCGGGCATGCTGGTAATTACCGATTATCTTTCTAACATCAAACGTCTGCAGGATATCGTGACGGCGCTCGATGTGGAAGGGGCGGGAGACCAGATTTCCTATATTCCGCTGCGCAACGCTTCCGCTTCGGAAGTGGTAAAAGCGCTCACGGCGATTTATCAACAACGCCGCCCCACGGCCACGCCCACCAGAATAGTTTCCGACGCTCGGACGAATTCGGTGATTTTACTGGCCAGTGTTGCTGACACGGAAAATATGCGCCGTTTGATTGAGCTAATGGATAAGGATTTGCCGCGGGAAGAATCGAACATTCAGGTTTACCGCCTGCAAAACAGTGTGGCCGAAGATTTGGCCAAGGTGCTCATCAGCATTGCCAGGGGAGGGGACTCCACGCAGGCGGCCGGGGCGCAAAAAACTCCCGTGCCGGTGGTTTCCAAAAATGTTCAGGTGGTGGCCGATAAGGCGACCAACACACTGGTCATCATGGCCGAGCGCGAAGATTATAAAGTTATGGAAAGCATCATCAAGCAGCTTGATGTGCCGCGCCCTATGGTTTACATCGAGGCCTTAATCATGGAAGTCAACGCCAGCAAAGATTTTAAACTTGGCGTCGAATGGCGCGGCCTTAAAGATACCGGAAGTATTTCTGGTTTTGATGAGGGTAGAACAGCGGGGTTTATCGGTTCCGGTGGTACTGGCACAGTCACAAATCCTGGTGGTTATAGTATATTTGATAGCATGATTGGTGAGGCGGGAAAAGTCCTTTTCCCCGGCGGATTTACCTTAGGTCTCATCGGTGCCGGCATTAAGATCGGAGATCTAGTTTTTCCCAATATCGGCGCGGTTGTTCAGGCTTACAAGCTGGATTCCGACGTATCTATTCTTTCCACGCCGCAGATCATGACACTCAATAACGAAGAGGCGGAAATAAATGTCGGCGAGAATGTGCCTTATATAACCAGAATGGATACCACCGAAGCCGAGCTCAACTACAGTCAGTATGAATACCGTGATGTCGGTGTTATCCTTAAAATCACGCCGAATATCAACGAGGAGAACTTCATCCGCCTTAAGATAAACCAGGAGGTGACCAAGGTAGTCGCCGGTGTGGATGAGGGGACTCCGACGACGTTGAAAAGAACGGTCAAAACTGCGGTGGTGGTAAAGGACAAGGAAACTGTTGTTATCGGCGGTTTGATTGGCGACAGTACCGAAGACAACACATACAAATTACCGCTTCTAGGCGATATCCCCCTTCTGGGCTGGCTGTTTAAGTCCAAAGGAAAATCAAGAGAAAAAACGAATTTATATGTCTTTATAACGCCGCACATTGTCCGCACGCAGAAAGAGGCCAGCGCTATATATCAGGAAAAGAGGGAGACCATGGGTACAGTCGTAGAGGGTATCATCAAGCTGGATGACAAAAAGTCGCTGGATAATGTTTCGCCCGGTCAGACCGAACCTTCCGAAAATACAGTGCCGATGAAGCCCTAGCATAAGCTGGTGTTTTTATGTCCAGAATACTTACATCTCTTAAAACACCCCTGAAGGCGCAAAAAGATTCGTCTTCGCGCTCTGCGGCTCCTGCCTTGTCATTGGAGACGAAATTGATGCTAGCCGGTGTCTCCGCCGAGGAAATAGAAGAAGCGCGTCTGGCGCAGAACAAAAACGGCGCCGGATTTTTTGAGTTGCTGCTGCGCAAAAGAGCGATTGTTGAAAACGATTTGTTAAAAATTCTTTCCGCTCACTTTGGCCTTTTGCTTCTTAACGAATTGCCGGTGGAAAATATGGACATGGAATTCACACAAAAAGTTTCCATTCAGTATCTGAAGAAGTACAAGATGGTGCCGCTGATTACTTCTTCTCAGGCGCTTATTGTCGTTAATGATCCCACAAATTTTCAGGCTGTTGACGATTTACGCAACCTTTTGCAAAGGCCAGATGCGCAGGTAGTTTTGGCTCCGCAGGATGCGATTGCGGCGGCGATAAATATGGCTTTTGATATGAGCCGTTCTTCGGCTAAAGATTACTTTGAAGAAATGAAAGAGGCTTCCGCTGATGAACTGATTTCGGAAATAGATGAAACTGCGGATTTGCTTGACGAGGTGAACGACGCGCCGATAATTAAACTGGTCAATCTTTTGGTTTCTGGGGCGATTAAGGACCGCGCCAGCGATATTCACGTCGAGCCGTATTCAGGTAACTTAAAAATACGCTACCGCATCGACGGTGTTCTGTACGATATAATGAGCATGCCGCGCCGTGTTCAATCCCCTCTTGTTTCCCGGATCAAAATCATGGCCAAGCTCAATATTGCGGAGAAGCGTCTGCCGCAGGACGGACGCATCGAAATAAAAATTGCCGACCGCCTGATTGACATCCGCGTGTCAATCATTCCGACGGCCTTCGGCGAGCGGGTGGTTATGCGTTTGCTGGACAAGTCGGCAAATATTTTAAGATTGTCTGACTTGGGCATGCATGATGAACGAATCACGCTGCTTAATCGATTGATTAAATCGCCTTACGGCATCATCTTGGTTACGGGACCCACCGGCAGCGGCAAGACGACAACATTGTACGCGGCTCTTTCCACCATAAACCGTCCGGAAATCAATATTATTACCATCGAAGACCCGATTGAGTATCAGATTGACGGTGTGGGGCAGATTCAGGTCAATCCCAAGATTGACCTGACTTTCGCCGCCGGACTGCGCTCCATCGTTCGCCAGGATCCCGATGTGATTTTAATCGGCGAAATCCGCGACCGGGAGACGGCCGAAATCGCCATTCAGTCGTCGCTGACCGGACATCTGGTTTTTTCCACGCTCCACACCAATGATGCGGCCAGTGCCGTTACCCGTCTGATTGACATGGGGATAGAGCCATTTTTGGTTACATCTTCGGTCATCGCGATTATCGCGCAGCGACTGGTGCGCGTGCTCTGCCCGCATTGCAAGGAAGTTTATGTGCCGGACAATGAATCTTTGAATAATCTTGGTTTGGATAAATCGGTGTTGAAGAATAATGTTTTCTATCGCAAAAAGGGATGCAATTTGTGCATGCAAACCGGGTTTCATGGGCGGACGGCGATATTCGAAATAATGACAGTCGATGATGAAATTAGAAAACTCGTTTTGAAGACATCGGATGCCAACCAGATTAACGAACTGGCCGTCAAACACGGCATGATTACGTTGCAGCAGGACGGCATCCAAAAGGTTCTGGCGGGAATAACGACGACGGAGGAAGTGCTGCGAGTGACCCGCACCCTCAACCGCATTGAAGACATTGAAGACATAATCATAGAGACTTGATGAAAAAATCCAGGGCGAAAATTGAATTTTACAAAATGAGCGGTAGTGGCAATGATTTTATCATCATTGATAACCGCGATTTATCCCTGGATGACGGCGACCTGCCTGCCTTTACCCGCCGCCTTTGTGCGCGCAAGGTTTCCGTGGGTGCGGATGGTCTGCTTTTAATCGAACCGTCCAGCCGCGCCGATTTCAATGGCGGTTTTTCAATTCCGATGGCTCTGTAGCGGAAATGTGCGGCAATGCCGCTCGGTGTGTGGCGCGCCTGGCGCATCTTAAGGGAATCGCGGGCAGAAAACTTTCCTTTGAAACTCCTGCCGGAATCATTAAGGCGGAGATTAAAAATGATGTGCCCAAGGTGAAGTTGACCGATCCTTCCGCGATGACTCTTGGGGAAAAAATCATCACGGACGGCCGGGAGTTCGTGGTGGATATCCTCAACACGGGAGTGCCTCATGCTGTAACTTTTGTTGATGACCTCGCATCATTCGAAGTTGTTCATTGGGGCCGAAAAATCCGGTTTCATGAAAAATTTCAGCCCAAAGGTTCCAATGTCAATTTTTCCCTCGTTCTTGGCCGGCATAAGTTAAAAGTGCGCACGTACGAGCGTGGCGTAGAAAATGAGACACTGGCCTGCGGCACGGGAGATGTGGCTGCCGTTTTGGCGGCGGCACAAAGAAACCTCGTGGATTCGCCGATAGATGTAGTCGTGCAAAGCGGAGAAACATTGCGTGTTTACTTCCGCCGCGAAGATAACCGTTTTGCTGAAATTTATCTTGAAGGTCGGGTAAAAATAGTTTATCAGGGATTTCTCTTTGACGAAGCGTACAAATAACAGCGCGTCTTGATTTTCATCTCAGGAGGTTCAATTTGCAGACAGCCGAACGTTTGAAAAAAATACCGCCTTATCTATTCATGGAGCTCAGAAAAAAAATCAACAAAGCCAAGGCTGACGGCGTGGATGTCATATCGTTGGCCATTGGCGACCCGGTGGAAGCTACACCCGATACGGTTATTGACGAGCTTTGCCGCGCCGCCCGTGACCCTGTCAATCACCGCTATCCGATTGATGAAGAAAAGGGCATGCTGGCTTTCCGCAAGGAAGTGGCGCGCTGGTATGCTGATCGTTACCATGTCGCGGTTAATCCGGAAACGGAAGTTCTGGGGCTTATTGGTTCCAAGGAAGGTTGTCATCATTTTGTTCTGGCGCGCGTCAATCCCGGAAATATTGTTTTGATGACCGATCCCGGTTATCCAGCTTATCGTTCGAGTATTTTAATGGGGGAAGGTATTCCATACAATATTCCCATTTTGCCGGAGAATGATTATCTGCCGGTGCTGGAAGATATTCCCACGGATATCGCCAAAAAAGCTTCCGCAATTTTTCTTAACTATCCGAACAATCCGACGGGAGCGTGCGTCACAATGGATTTCTTAAAAAAACTAGTGGTCTTTGCGCGCGAGTTTGATATCGCCGTTTGTTACGATAATCCCTATGGTGAGATGGTTTTTGATGGACAGGAACGCCTTAGTTTTCTTCAGGCCGCAGGCGCCAAAGATGTGGGCGTGGAATTAAATTCCCTTTCCAAGCCCTTCAACATGTGCGGCTGGCGTTTGGGGATGGCCTGCGGCAATCCGGATTTGATCGCGGGCATCAGCAAGGTCAAAGAAAACACAGATTCTGGTATTTTCAACGCCATCCAGTACGCGGGCATTATGGCGCTCAGGAACGAAGCTGGTTTTGTGGATAAGATGTTGAAAATCTACGCCCGCCGGCGCAGTTTGGTTTTGCAGACTTTGAAGAGAATCGGCATCGATTTCCGTCCGCCGCGCGGTACTTTTTATTTGTGGGTACCCGTGCCTGCGGGCATGACATCGCTGGAATTTACCAACCGGTTGTTTGATAAAACGGCGGTGGTTGTCGCCGCCGGGACGGCTTATGGTCAATACGGCGAGGGCTTTGTGCGCATGTCGCTGACTGTCCCCGATAATAGGTTGGAGGAAGCTATGGCCAGAATAGAGAAAGAATTTAAACCGGTCTGATAACTCGTTAACTGATGTTCTGCTTTTGTTAATTTTGGCCGGAGAAACTCCCCCCACCCCCTGTTATTAACGAAAATTAAAGACACAAGGAATAATGAATATGCTTTTCTTTAAAAAAATCATTCTTGGTCTACTGGTTGTTGTGGCTGTGGTTGGTCTGGTTGGATTTTTTATCGCGCCGCCGGTCATCAAGTGGGTGGTGACGGATAAAATGTCCGCGGCCCTGCACAGAAAAGCCAGCATCGACAAAATTAGCATAAATCCTTTTGCGTTTTCCGCAACGGTCAGGGGATTTAAATTGGAGGACCCCGATGGGGCAATCCCTTTTGTCACCTTTGATGAGCTCCGCATTAATGCCGATTTGATGCCTTCTCTTTATCGCCGGGCGCTGATTTTGAAAAAAATTTCTTTAATCAATCCTTACCTTGGCATATTGCGCAGACAGGACGGATCCTACAATTTTTCCGATTTGCTTGTCCGCGATAAAGATAAAATAAAACCCGCCGGTGATGAAAAACCTTTTCTTTTTTCGCTGAATAATATTGAAATTGTCAACGGGGAAATTGATTTTCAGGATGAACCCAACAAAACACGTCATACGGCGCGGGACATCAATGTTTCCATCCCGTTCATATCCAATATAAGTTACTATGTGGAAAATTATATTGAGCCCAAATTCAGCGCGAGAATCAATGATAATAAAATTGAGCTTCTTGGTAAAACCCGGCCTTTTTTGACGTCACGTGCCACCAGTTTCGACGTGGATATTCAGGATGTGGACATTCCCTTCTACCTGAATTACATTCCCGTAAAAATGAACTGTCAATTGAAATCCGCGCGGCTGGACACAAAAATGAAAATTAATTTTTTCGTCGACAAGGATAACTCTCCCTCGCTGGCACTTTCCGGAATAATAACCTTAAAAGATGTAGTGCTTGATGATTTAAGAAACAAAAATATTTTACGGCTGCCGTTGTTGAATGTCGATGCCGTCTCGGTTGAACCTTTCGCCTCGCGTATTCATCTGGCAAAAATTTTCCTTATGTCTCCCAAACTCTTCATTCGTCGGAATGAAAGCGGAGAAATAAATCTGCTTAATCTTTATCGACAAGAAAGACAGCTCGCGAAAAAGGACGGGGGTGCCGCTGATTCCGGAAAAAAGACGGAGCTTGAATTTCAGATTGATGATTTTGTGCTGGAAGACGCCGATATTAATTTCGGCGATGGGAATATCAAGCCGAACTATTCGGTAAGTATACTTGACATTGACGGCAGAGTTACCGGACTTTCCTCAGATAAATCTTCTCGTGCCGATGTCCGGTTCAAAGGTAATCTGGGATTTGGCTCTCCCCTTGCTATATCGGGGAAAATCAATCCC
>Ga0116183_1007104_pt1 | contig 10106 bp, 12 predicted proteins | sample AD_UKC078_MetaG_FD_89753 | JGI IMG/M metagenome (GOLD analysis project Ga0116183, IMG submission 89753) | Active sludge microbial communities of municipal wastewater-treating anaerobic digesters from USA - AD_UKC078_MetaG | ecosystem: Engineered > Bioreactor > Anaerobic > Digestate | place: USA...
ACGGGGATATGAGTATATCTGCAGAGGCTTTTACAGAACCAGATGGGTCGCCAAGGTGGTTATATCTGGATCTTCTCCGTGTATTGTCCGGCTGCCAGGAGATCGTCATCTCTCCGGTAATGACCCCACGGGAGATATCAGAGTCAATTCAGGAAGACGAGTGCAGGACGGGTTTTACCAGGTTTATCACATGGTATGAACGGGTAAGGTACGGGGGATGCACAAGGCCCGTATGCACAAAAGCCATGGCAGAGGCAGCAGCAGCGGTCAGGGAGTTATGCAAAGGGAGGAAAGATGAGATATAATTACCTGGCCGGACTTATGGTATGTGCCACCCTTCTTATCCTTGGAATCTTTCTGACAACAAATTCATATGATTTTTCAAGGGATAATCCTGGATGGAACGGCAGCTCTAAATTTTTCCATAAGCTTGACCGGTATTCAACAGAGATGATCCAGGATATCGGGCTATTGAAAGGGAAGACTGACTCAGCCTTCCTGATTATTGCTCCAACCGGGACATATTCTGATGAAGAGATAAATGATATCAGGAGCTTTTTGCATGGAGGAAATACAATAATCCTTGCCGACGAGACCGATGCAGGAAACAGCCTTCTTTCAGGCCTTGCAAGTTCTATCAGGATCGGTCCCTCCTATCTTGCCGGATTAGACCGGGCATACAATAACTCCTCGATAATCGTCACTAATCCGGTGACTGACCATCCGTTAACAGCAGGGGTAGAATCACTTGTTCTTGACAAGGCAAAACCTCTCACCGGCGGGCAGGCAATAATCCAGACCGGGATCATGAGCTGGATAGATCTCAATTCCGATTACCGGATGTCATCTGGCGAATCATTTGGCCGGTATACCGTTCTTGCACGGGAGCAGGCAGGAGACGGGGAACTTATTGTCCTCTCTGATTCGGGTGTTTTCATCAACTCAATGTCAGGCCTGGAACCTGAGTGGGGAAACAGGCAGTTTATTACAAACATCATCACGTACCGCCCAAAACTTCTGATCGAACAGGTTCACAGCCGGACCGCAGACCAGAACAGATTTGGCTGGCTTGCCGGGATGGTTCGTTCAGATCCCATCATCAAAGGCCTGGTGGTGTTAATTGCCCTGCTTGCCTGTGCCTTTTTTTTAAGGAAAAGACCACCGGATCTCTCTTTTATAGACCCGGGGCCCGTGAATATATTAGGAAGTGCAGATAAATATCAGGATGTTTAAAATACCATGAATACAGGAACAGATGAGAATCAGAAAGAGGATGACTGGAATGATGACAGTGACAGAGTCAAAATCTCTGCACTTGCAGGATTTCATGCAGAAGTGGTATCCTCCTTATCTCCGTTTATCGTTGGAAACCAGGAGCTAATAGAGCTCATCCTTATTGCCCTCCTCTCGGAAGGACATATCCTGATTGAAGGACTGCCCGGGACTGCAAAGACTACTATTGCAAAGGCGATTGCCCTTGTAACCGGCTGCGAATTTGCCCGTATCCAGGGTGCCGTGGATCTTCAGCCGGCTGACATGATCGGGGTCCGTATCTATGATCAGCAGTCATGCGAGTTCACCCTTCGAAAGGGCCCCGTGTTCACCAATGTGCTCCTTGCAGATGAGATGAACAGGGTTCACCCAAAGGCACAGTCTGCATTTATTGAGGCCATGAGCGAGCGGCAGGCTACCATTGATGGCATTACCCTCCCTGTCCCAAGGCCGTTCATAGTAATTGCTACCCAGAACTCTTTTGAGCTTGAAGGAACCTTCCCCCTTATTGAGGCCCAGCGTGACCGGTTCATGTTCAGCATAGTCCTCTCTCCCCTGAGCTCTGACGAGGAACTTGAAGTTATCAAAAGGGCATCTTCCGGAGCCCTGACATGGAGCAGGTTTGCTGAAAGACTAAAGCCGGTAACATCTCCGGAAGAACTGCAGGCAGCAATTAACAAGGTCTCCGAGGTCCGTATGGAAGATCCGATCCACAAGTACATCAGGGATATTATCATCGCCACAAGAAATCACCCTGACATAGGTCTTGGTGCATCCAGCAGGGCATCCATTTCATTTGTAAAAGGTGGAAAAGGCGCTGCAGCACTTGCCGGAAGAACATATGTCATCCCTGATGACATCAGGAAGATTGCACAGTCCGTGCTCATTCACCGGCTGTACCTGACAAGGGAGGCAGAGATCGAGGGAATCAGGCCGGCTGATATCATCAGGGATATCCTTTCCCGCATTGAGGTGCCATAAAAAGGTGAAGACCACTCCCTGTGCTGACGGATTCCTTGCAGTCTTCCTCGTATTAATCATACTCTCCTGTCTCCTTGATGAGCCAGTCTTACTTGGGGCAGGTACTGCAACAGGACTATTGCTCATGGGTCTTTCTATCCTCTTCCTCTTTCATGTTGACAAAATACTAAAGACAGTAAGCGGTTCATGGAAATTTGAGAAGACCCTCATCAGGCAGAGTAGGAGCAATGCAATCGCCTGCATTATCTCCCTGGTTATTCCGGCCGGCTACCGGGTGCAGTACACAGATACCCTGCCACCCATGTGCAGCCCTGGACCAGGAAGGAACACCGCAATGTCAGAGGCTGAAGGACGGCAGGAGCTTTCCTTATCTTACCAGTTTGTTCCTCATTATCATGGGACGATAAAGCACCAGGGAGGGGTAATTACAATACAGAACCGGTTTTTTATAAGTTCAGTCCCCATAACGGCGGGAAGGGTAGATGCTCCCTCTGTTCAGGTCCAGCCCTGGCCCCTTTTCGGCCAGGTGGAAAAATCAGGGACAAGCCGTGACCTGGAATTTATCGGACCGGTGAAAGGATATTCCATAAGACAATTCAGGGAATATTTACCAGGAGATGATATACGGTATGTGGACTGGAAGATATCGGCAAAACGCGGAAGACTTTATATCAGGGAGTATGCAACCCCTGCAGATGATCTGCCCATGATCATCGTTGATCTCCCTGATGCCGGGCAGGATACTGACATGGAGACATTTTCACGGATGGTAAGTTCTATTTCAGGTTACGTGGAATCAAGGCTTGCAAAGAAAGAGCCACTTCGCCTAATAGCAATATCAGGTCCCAATATGAATGATCTCTTCTACGAAGGGTACGATATGACCCATTGTCTGGCTCTCATCCGTGAAAAAATTCATCCGGTCCCAAGAACTTTTCACCTGTTCCGTTTCATGATGCGATCTGATATGCGAAGAGAGATAAGCAGGGCAGATCTTACCATCAGCAGGGACATACCTGACAATGCCGGTCACTTTCATGCCAGGGTCAGGGATATCAGAAAGCAGCATATGGAAAAGGTAAAGACCACCAGGTTTGCACATGCAATGAATAAAATCCTGGTAAGCAGACATTTTCAGGAGATCATTTTGTATTCATTATGCGATGGGGATGTGAGCCATATCCGTGAGATTGCATCGCTTGCAAACCGTCAGAACATTCCATTCAGGGTGAGGACACCAAAAAGATCTGACAACTCCATGCAGGGTATCTTCTCCCTGGCCGGCGAACCAGTCGAGGTCATCTGATGGTGGATATTAATAAGAGACTGGCTCTGTTACCGTCGTTTTTACTATTGCTCTTCCAGGTGATGTATGCATGGACAAGTCCTGATTATCTTCAGATGCTCCCTGGAATATTTATCTTTTTAATCTACATTGTGACCGGATATTTCTGGAGGCACTCATCTTCACAAAAGTTCACAGGATTCTGCCTTGGGGAAGGGGCAGCAGTCGCTCTCTGGCTCATCGCTCCTATTCCAGGGGTAATTACTGCAATCTTTGTTGCCGCCTGGTACCTTCATGATTCCGGTCTCATGAAAACACGTAATGATCATCTTTTTCTTACCCTCTGGGGGGCGGGAACAGTTATCATTGCAATAATAACAGGCAGCATACAAAGCACACTGCTTCCATGCATGGCCATACTGTTCATTACAGGCATTGTTATTCTTGTCCTCCTGCTTGTCGAGTACCGCATGATATACCATGCAGGAGAGAGTGAAACATGAGTTTTACAATATCTGGACGCTATGGTCCAGGTTCCATAGTTCTCATCATCACCGCCGGAATTTGTGCCGGAATAGTAAGTCTCTCCGGAAGGCAGGATCTTATCTCTGCTGCACTCCTTGTCTCATCTGTAATCCTGTTTTTAACTGGCGTCCTGCTCCTGACTTTCAGCCGGCCAGACTCAATTGATGACCGGTTTGTATCACTGCTTCAGGTGCAGGGAACGATGAACACCTGCACTGTGTCCGCTGAACTTGGGCTCTCCGGATTGTCCTGTTTTATTCCAAAGAGCAGGACAAAAGCCCCATATGTCATGCATCTTATCCCTGTTGGAGATTATTCAGGGGAATTGATTGATGGATCGGTCTTTATTTCCGGAGAAGAATGTTCCGGGCTGCTTTTACCTCCTGTCTGCCTTCCCCTGCTTCATGAACTGAAAAGATCATTTCAGCTGACCATTCCGGATTCAAAAGAGGAACTATCCATACTCATTAAGGAGATCGTAGTCGATGTCCTGGAAGTTGCAGGCGATCTTGAAGTCTCCTGGTCAGGCAATGGCGTTCATATCAGAATGGATGGGTTTCGGCTTTACAGGGGATGCAGGCAGGTTTCAGAAGAATCTCCGGCCTGTTGCACTTTAAGTCCCTGTGTTATCTGCAGCCTTTTTGCAACCTGCATATCAGAAGGACTGGAGAGACCAGTACAGGTGGACAGGTGTGTCCCGGAAAAATCCACCGGCATGGTTGATATTATCTATACCGTTCTTTCATAAAGTTCAGGAGTCAAGTGTTCTTGATGTCACCGGGATTTTATCTGTGTCATAAAACTCCTCGACATACCCGTCCGGATAGGTTATGATTGCAATGTCGGCAGTATAATCTGCCTGGACCAGTGGAGCAAACCAGTACTTCTTTAATGCCTCCTCTGCCATTGTGAAAGATATCTCCGGCGTTTTCATCACGACAGTCCCGTTTGTCCCGGTGATGCTGGAGAATGCCTCAACCCTGAACCTGGACATGCTGTTTGTGACTTTGTCCACCGTCACCGGGTGGTGAAACATCTCTTCCAGTGCTTTTTTAAGTTCATTATTTGGATCTGCAATCTTCAGGTAGACTGCTGCCTTCTCAAGCATGTTCAGTGAATAGTCAAATGTAATATATGCATCGCCATTGTCCAGGAGATCAACAGCCAGCCTGTCAGATGAAAATGCCTGCACCGGAATGATACAGATCATGAATATGAACAGGATGATAGAGAAAGTTAATTTTTTACCTGATATTTTCATTTACCCGCCTCCCACCAGGCCAGTTTCCCCTGACCGGCCAGATGATCCAGCTATAAACAATACTGGTTCCAATACTTTAAAGTGCATCCGGATGGAAGGGACAGTCCTGTCCTTCATACCCTGTATTTTTCATTTATTGTAAACCGGCCTTTCCCTGACCTTGTGGCAGTTCTGGCCTGGCTTGCCTGTGCCGTTGCCAGCATATATATCCCGGTAATAAATGAGACGCCGCTCCGTGTTATCCTGGCTCTTCCCCTTGTGCTGTTTATTCCAGGGTATGCCCTTATAGCCACACTTTTTCCAGGGCAGGAGGAGCTTGACCTGATTGAACGGATTGCATTGTCATTTGGTCTTTCAATCGCGGTGGTCCCCCTGATTGGCCTTGGTCTTAATTATACCCCATGGGGAATCAGGCTTGACCCTATTGTCATCTCCCTCTCCGTCTTCACCCTTGCCATGACGATGATTGCCCAGTGGAGAAGGGCGGTAACGGATCCAGAAGAGAGATACAGGTTCCCGTCCAGGGAGATAATCGCAGGAGTAAGTGAAGAGTTCTTTCCACGTGAGGGGAGCAGAACAGACAAGATCCTCTCCATTATCCTTCTGATCTCAATAGTTGCAGCGATAGGGACAACCATCTTTGTGATAGTTTTTCCAAAGGAAGGAGAGAAGTTTACCGAATTTTATATCCTTGGTGCAAAGAGGAAGGCTGCTGACTACCCTGACCGGATGACCATTGGGGAGGAGTACCCGATGTACATCGGGATAGGTAATCATGAGTACAGGAACATCTCTTATACAGTGGAAATCCATCACATGAACATGGAGACTGATATCACAGGAAATTTTTCGTATATTACCAGAATGGAGATTTCAGACCGGTTTTCGGTCCAGGTTCCGAACAATGAGACTGTAATCCTGCCATACAACCTCTCCGCAAAGGATGAAGGGTTTAACAGGATCGAATTTCTATTGTTCAATGAATCTGTTCCTGATATGAGTATCAGGGGAATGGAAAGGATAAACCAGAGTTATCGCGATTTGCATCTCTGGGTGAAAATCAGGGGCTGAATACATATGCTAAGGTTGAGAAGGGTCTTCTTAGGCATCTTGTTTATTCATTAGCGACCATTTAGTAATAGTATAATATAAAATAATATGCAGAATTCTCATGACTGTTGATCCTACTGATCCTGTTTTCTTACATTACAGGGAGCACCCATGATAGCATCCCGGGCACGACTTCGTTATACACGCCAGATAGGTAAAATTATCGGGTTTCGACTCCCTGAAGGGGCATTTAATGGTGCAACACTTGAAGCCCTTCTTTCTGTTCCATATGACTCATTTGATCGTTTGACAAGAGAACAGATCTTAACTTTTATCAGGAGCTTTCTCTCCTGTAAATGCCAGGATAACCCGTTTTGTGGATGCCCTGAACGAAAGTTTGTCAGAGAGGTGATTGAACTCAGGGAATCCGGGCTCGACCATGTTCAGATAAGCCAGTACCTGCGGGATGAATTCGGTATTGAGATCTATGCAGCAGATATCCTGAGTTATCTTGAGGAGGCAGTTCACCTTCTTGAAGCAATACAGGATGTTGCAAACCAGTTTAATGTTCCACGGATGCAGGAGCTGGTCAGGCTGCACATCACTGCAATAGAGAAAGGAGCGCCGGTAATATCTGAATCCTGAACCTGATATTCCCGCGGCTTCAACCGGTTTCATTGGCAGGGAGTTTTCCCTGGTGAAAGACGATAAAAAAAGAATACCTCCGGTTTCCCGGTGGTTTTTATGAAATTTACTCTACGATAAGTTTAAGAGTGTATTCAGAACCAGTCTCTTCTGACTGTGCCTGCTGCTCGATACCATAGAAAGTCTGTTCGCCTGCTTCAACAGCCTCGATAAACCACTCGTGAACACCGCCAACGCCAACCATACCTTCTTCAGCTTCATCCTGAACATAGACATCATTCAGAAGGGTAAGACCTTCAGAGAGAGTTACATTCCAGGTGTAACCAGTGGTCGGGTTTTCAGCAAGAGAGATCATGATGACTTCATTCATCGGGACGACAAGTTCGGTGGTGTTCACGTCTGCAGTGACATTGTACACCGGAAGCTCATCCCCGGCGATCTCTTCTGCTTCTTCAGCAGGAACTTCGTCGGCAACTTCGCTGGTGACTTCCTCAGTTGCGTCTGATGCAACCAGGGCTTCTGGAACAACTTCAGTTGTTTCAGGTATTACCTGTTCTTCTGCAATACACCCGGGTACCAGCAGGAGTGCTGAAACCAGTAAGAGAAGGAACGTTACAATCCGATCCATGCCTCTTTAGGTCAACTCATCAGGTTAATAAGTTAATGGTATGATTACGCTCTGTATGGCGAGCCTGGATAGTTTTCTTCAGAAAAACGATTTTACATATAGCATTTGTGGAGAATTCTTTAGCGCGTATGCCACAATAAGAAAATTGCCAATTTCCAAAGGACAAATCCTGATACTTTATAGAATGGATGACAAATACTTCTCCTTTAATGATGAAAAGAAGAACATTTCAGATCATTTCATCAAACTTTCATGCTGACATGAGACCTGCCACTATTGCCGGCCTTCACTCCTTCCTGAACAGCAACTAAACATGACTGCCCAGGTTCATCGACAGTTTTCCGGTTATTTCAAACCTCATAGCAGTCATGCGCCCATGTTCTTCCCGTCATCTCTTATTTTCACGTTAATAACCTGCTGGATACTGTCCTGGTTCCACGAAGCCGTCCGTGGCCTCAGGTTGCCAATAAATGTATGATCTCCTGGAGAGACCGCCCGCACCATCCACTCCCGCGTTCCAGTTACTTCAACTGGTATATCTGAAGGATGCGGAATATACCGGTCTCCGGATACAAATAAACCGTCAGTCACAACAATTCTCCAAAATCTGCCATCTTCCGGAGTCCAGGGATATGAAACCAGCATGGTATCTCCAACCGACATTGTCACATGAGACGAATTTTCATCTGCATAAACATCAGGAAGATCCAGAAATGCTTCAGGACGTACGATAAACCCGGCATCATGCCTTACACAACCGGAGGATAAAAGCAGTACAATAAAAGCCAGATAAAGAAGAATCAGTGCAGATATAGTAACCTGGTTCCACCTGTGTCCTGCAGTCGTCATCAGTATGGTAAAGTTGATCCTTATCGGATAAGTCACAGCTTGATGAACAACAATACTGTTGCGACAAACCTATCTTCTTAATCCCCCTATCATTCATGTATGACCCCCAGTCAGATACCTGACGTGGTTGTTCAGGCCCGGCCCCTAAGTTCCAGGGACTCCGCCATCTTAATCGGATTTCCAGGAAGCGGTCTTGTTGGAAGTATCGCGCTCGCATATATGGTTGAAAAACTTGAGTTTGATTCAATCGGGACGATGACCAGTAAATATTTTCCTCCGATGGCAATGATGTCAGAAGGAGTAATCTCAGTTCCGGTAAGGATCTATGAAAAAAACAGAATTGTTGCTATTCTTGCGGATATTCCCATACATCCCCAGATATGCTACGAGGTTTCAAATGCAATCCTTGACTGGCTCAAACCTTTCAACATATCAGAAGTCGTGACACTGGCAGGAATCATTACAAATGAACCAGAAAAACGCGTATTCTCAGTTGCAACTGAAAAACCACTACTTGACAGGCTTGGTGACTCAACTATCAGGCTTCCTATCGGAAGTATATCCGGCATTGCAAGCAGCATACTTACAGAGTGTAAGATCCGCGGAATACCCGGGATCGGCCTCCTGGGAGAAACAATAAACGCGCCTGACCCAAGGGCAGCTGCTAAAACTGTTGATGTCCTGAATACTCTTTATGATCTGCATATAGAGACTGCAGGTTTGATAGAACAGGCAGAAGAGATAGAAGCGCAGATGCACAGGCTGGCAGAAGAAGTGCAGACTGCCGAGGAACATACAGTCAGAAAAGAAACACAACTGCCGATGTATGGGTGACATCTATGAAGTGTATTGCACTTACAGGGATTTTTCCACAGGTAATTGATGAGCTTAAAAAGGGCATTCCACGAACTGTCGAGCTCACCAGTGCGCATAATATCATATCACTCACCCAGGTTGAACCAGGTTCACAGATCTTTCTTACAATGGTTGATTGTGAAGATGTTGCTGTTGGAGACACGGGGATTATTGTTGAAGTCATTTCCGTTGCGATTACAATGAAGCATACCGTTGAATCCGGACGCGGCTACCATCTCATGGAGCGCGAAAAATTATCAGCACGGGTGAAAGTCAGGTACCTTTCAAACACGACAATTAGAACAAATGTTACCAGGTGTTCGATCACCGAACCCAGAATAGTAGATGTTGTCCGTCCGGTTACTTTTCATGCCGGATGAAACAAAATTCCTTTTCAATTAACGCTACTATTATCAGGTATCGGTGTTAACAAAGTAAGGCATATCTTTGGGCCTGTGGCTTAGCCAGGATATAGCGTCGGGCTTCTAACCCGAATGTCGGGGGTTCGAATCCCTCCAGGTCCGTCGGTTTTAAAAAAAGTTACAGGTTCATGTACCTGCTGATGTGAATGATCTGGTCATAGAAATGATACTTTGTTCCATCAATAAACGAAACATCAGCAGAGATCCTGTCCATGCAATTGTTAGTTGCTTTAAACACAACCTCATCTCCTACCCTGTTTCTAAGTTCCTTTGTCTCCCTTGATCCATCAGGACCGATCCGGTGAACCTGCAATGTTTTTATCATATTCTGAC
>Ga0116183_1007106_pt1 | contig 10102 bp, 10 predicted proteins | sample AD_UKC078_MetaG_FD_89753 | JGI IMG/M metagenome (GOLD analysis project Ga0116183, IMG submission 89753) | Active sludge microbial communities of municipal wastewater-treating anaerobic digesters from USA - AD_UKC078_MetaG | ecosystem: Engineered > Bioreactor > Anaerobic > Digestate | place: USA...
CCGTCTATCTTCCCCAGCGGGTCACCAAGGAACTGGCGGACACCCTTGCGTGGTTCAAGCGGGAGAGCGAGAAGGTCGGAATCGAACAGTGCGTGATTCAGACCCATATCTCCTCGGCGATCGAGGTCACCCCCGACACGAAGAAGGCGGTGGAACGGATTCTGAAAGCCGGCTGGGCGGTGACCAACCAGGAGGTGTTCACCGTTGCTGCAAGCCGCCGGGGCCACTCGGCGAAGCTGAGGAAAGTCCTCAACGACATCGGAGTGCTTCCGTACTACAACTTCACGGTGAAGGGGTTCAAGGAAAATAGGGCGATCTTCGCGACGAACGCCCGCTCGGTGCAGGAGCTGGTGGAGGAGTCGAGCATCGGAGCGATTGCTCCCCGGTACTACGCCCAGATCCGTTCGTTTATTTCCAATGCGAAAGAGATGAAAGAGCAGATCGACAGCGTCCGACAGAGCGATGAGGTACCCTTCATCTCCCCCGACCGCAATACGATCAATCTTCCGGGAGTGGGAAAGTCCAATACGTACCGGACGATCGGGCTCACCGATGACGGGCGAAGGATCCTCCGCTTCGAGTTCGACCATACCCGGCCGCACTCCAAGGTGATCGAGGAGATGCACCACGTCGATATCATCGAGTCCAAATCGATCGCCCAGTACCTCAGGCAGCTTAAAGCGATGGGGGAGGATCCGAAGGAGTACGAGTCGATCTGGGGATACAGCGCTGGCGAGATGGAGGAGCGCAGTCCCGTCTTCGAAGGGGTCATCGACCCCCAAGGTTCCGGCACAAACGAAACTCCGCCACCACAGCTTCTATAGTCCCTCAGCTTTGTGGTAGCATTCCACCCATGAGAAAGATCGTCGTATTGGATGGATATGTCCTGAACCCGGGAGATTTGGATTGGACTCCGTTGGAAGCGCACGGAGAGCTTGCCGTATATGATCGGACGGATCCGAAGGATGTCGTCAAGCGGATCAGTGATGCCGAAATCGTCATCACCAACAAGAACTTTCTTACGAGGGAGATCATCGTCCAGGCCCCGAAGTTGAAGTACATCGGTGTCTTGGCGACGGGATACAATGTCCTGGATATGGAAGCCGCGCGAGAGAAGGGAATCGTGGTCACCAATATTCCCGCCTACTCGACCGACGCCGTCGCCCAGTTCACCTTTGCGCTCCTGCTTGAGATCACCAACCGGGTGCAGCGGCACAGCGATGCGGTGATACAAGATAATAGATGGACGACCTGCATAGACTTCAGTTTCTGGGATTACCCCCTGATCGAACTGGCGAGCAAGAAGATGGGAATCGTCGGCTATGGAGCGATCGGCAAGGCGGTGGGAAAGATTGCCAAAGCAATGAACATGGAGATTCTTGCCTTTTCGCCTTCGCTTGATCCGAAAGACCCTGATTGGGCTTCCATGGAAACGATCTATAAGGAAAGCGACATCATCAGCCTCCATCTTCCCCTTACTGAACGGAGCATGGGAATGATCAACAAGGATACGATCGCCAGGATGAAGGACGGGGTGATCATCCTCAACACCGGGCGCGGCCTTCTCATCAATGAACAGGATCTTGCAGACGCGTTGAACTCCGGCAAGGTGTACGCAGCAGGCGTGGACGTGGTGAGCGTCGAGCCGATCAAAGCGGACAATCCGCTTCTGAAGGCGAAGAACATCATCATCACCCCTCACATCGCCTGGGCGCCGAAACAGACCCGGGAGCGCCTGCTGGGAATAGCGATCAGGAACGTGGAACACTTCCTGGCGGGGAAGCCGATCAACAGGGTGGATTCGTAAGGCTACAATTTTGATTTAGATGGTCTTAGACTTTGAATAAGTTCAACAAGCTTGTACACATCCGTTCCGGGATTGCTTGGGAACCCTGAGTCTTCATAAGTCGTCTTTTTAGCTTCAGCTATCGCATGATCAAGACGATGCATGTAATGTTCTTCCTTGAGGTTCGATTTATTATACTCTCCTAAAATCGTTCTAAGTTCATTGACCAACGCATCATTTTGGCAGGAAAGAGGCTTTTCTGGCAAAGCTGTGTGATGAAGTAGAAGCCACAATTCAAAACAAGGATTGCTTAGCGCAATGTTGATTGGAAGAAATCCACAACGTTGGTTTTTTAATTCAAGAAGATCTTCAGGTTTCCATTCATCTCGATCAATGACCACCCATAAATGATCTTGTTGTTTATGGGAAAGAGACCGCTTTTTAACAGCATCTTTTAAATTTTCCAATACCCAATTGGGGGCAGATTTTCCATCCTTCGAGGGGATAGTTTCGATAACAACTTTCCTATGACGAAAAAAACTAAATTCAAAATATTGTTTTTCTGTCTTTTCTCCCTCAGAGGCGACGAGAATTATTGAGGCATCTCTAAAAGGTTTTATAACTTTACGCCGAAATGTAGGTTTTGGAGGGGTTGGGGGATGTTTTTTACTCATTGTATCCTCATTTTTTGACCATGGAAAAGTGGAATAGCACCAAACCTCCCTAGTAAATACCCTCGTTCATAATTCAGACCGGTTGTAAGCTTAAACTCGGAAAGCGAGTATAGTTGAGTGGAGCGATTTTCATCTTTTTCCGTGAACCAAATCTCATCACTCCTAAATAGTTCACTATCGAGTAAGTTCGTATCGTGTGTGGTGAAAATCAATTGGCTACAGTTGCTGCTCTCTACTGCTTGCTGCGTGAAGGTTTTGATGAAATATTGCGTTAATAGCGTGTGCAGGCTTCGGTCAAGTTCATCAATGATAAAAACGGTATCTCTCAATTCTACCATATCCAAAGCGGGTAACAGGTGAATCATTCTTTGCAATCCGCTTGAGACTTCATGCAGGCTCAACTTGATGGTTTCCTTATCTTCACGTGCATAACTGGCTTCTAATACAAGGCGTCGAAGACCATTCACTGTTTTTATAATGGATATTTGAGGAGATGGTCTACCAATAATCGGATAGGTAATGTTTTTTCCTTCTTCCAAGTTTTCAAGATCTGTTTTAATTTTTTCCTTCTCATCAGAATCCATGTCTTTAAGAAGCTGCTCAAGGTTCAATTCTTTCTCAACGGTGATGAGGGAATCGGCATCCAAATCCATTTCTTGAATACGAGCGTTCATCTTTGCAAGGTAGTCATCAGTAGTATGAAGCTGCTCTTCAAGAGAAACAAAATAACTTTGAGGCGTTATGATGACAAAATGTTTGAGAAACCAATCGAACACCGGTTCCAGCAAAGATACACCTCGTATGCATCCTTCTCTCACAAACAAGTCGTGCCCGGTATTCTTTATGCCCTGAAAGATGAAAGAGAGATATCGGTTTCCACCTTTTGTCGATTGTATAAGTCTGTTTCCAAAACTGATCTTAGGGTTTCCATCTTCCATCCAACGATTAAACAACAAAGATGGTCTAATTGTATAATATGCTGATAGCCACTCGGTTTGAATGATTTCGTTCTGAATGGTGAAGCCATAGTGATACACAACATCGTTGTATTTGAAAAGAATTGTAAATTCTGAAGGCTGTTTCTCTTGGTTTGCATCTCCCAACCTGAATGGGGTTGTCTTAATAGCACCACCACGAGTAATTTTTCTCCTCATAAAATCAAGAGCTTCAACAAATTTCGTTTTTCCGCTGCCGTTTTTCCCATATAGTACTGCCAACGGCAAAGCTTGGACCGATTTGTTGGATGATGATTCAATAATGTGCTCACGCTTGTCTTTTATGTAGTTGTGAGGAACCATTGAAAGCTCCACTTCATCTCTAATACTCTTGAAGTTTTTTATGGACACTGAAATGAGCATTGTAAGAAACCTCCTTTTGAAAAATCCCTCTGAATATAGAATATATTAATATAATAGAATTTACAAACAATAAGTTTGATTTATGAGCAATATACTCATAAATATGGATATAAAATACTTCACGTGTGTTAATGTTTTAAACTTGTTTGTAGAGATTCATGGACACACCTCTGTTTAAATCATGTAATCATGGTGTTACGTATCTACATTGAACTGCAACGATTTTGTATAGTCTTTTATGAACCAAACAATCCAACCGCCAAATCATACGCCGGCGTGTCCAGTTTCTCTGCCTCGCATCGTGATCGCCCTGATTTCATCTTCGATGCTCGTCGTATGCAGAGCGCTGTACAGAGCTTGTTGGAATGAGATGGTTACTCAGCCTTTGTCTTTTCCGTCGACGGCTTTCGGCGGTTCCGTTTCCAAAGAAGCCGACCTTGCTGTCCATCTCCAGGATTCCGGAAGAGAAGAGTTCTTTGAGTACTGCGCTCGGAGTGTTTTCGGCCTGAGCGCCAAACGCATCTCCAACCATCAGACCCGGCAATGAACCGCACGCCCGATCGATAACCATGTCAGGAATCTTTGAGCACCTTCCGTTCATTGCCGATCCGCTGGATATACCCGAGCTCTTCAAGCTTGTTGAGAAGAGGCAGGACATACTTCTGACTTAAAGGAAGGTATTCCTTCGCCTCGGCGATCGAGAAAAAGGTGCCTGCTTCCTTATCTTTAAGAATCAATGAAACGACCGTATCGAATGTCTCCTTTGTATATATAAACGTCGATTCGACGATGATGACCGTTCCTCGCTGGCGGAGATGTCCAATGACCTGCTTTTCCTCACGGGTCAAGAGCTTTGCCGGATATCCCTCGATTCCGGCGGCAATGATCTTCTGCAGCAGGCGCTCTTCTTCCTTGCTCAAGGGAACTTCGCTTCTGGCCAGTTCAAGGCTGGTGCCTTTCACGACGATCTGTTCTTTTTCAACAAGATGGGTGATGAGGGCTTGGGTCAACGGAGAGGGGAACGGGGATTCCTTGGCTATCACTGCAAGGGCGACGCTTCGCTCCTTGGCGAGTCGAGCAAGCAGTTGCTTCACATATGATTCAAACAGAGAGGTTTTGAGATACCACGAGCCGATCTTTCGATAGGTTTCGCCCAAGAGCGAACCGCTGAAGGTCACTTCCTTGATTTGAGCGTATCCGTTGAGCCACAGCTGGAACCGGTTGACGGTGAAAAGCTCTTCGATCGAGCGGGGATTGGTGTTCACCAGATTACCCAGTCGGGTGCATTGTTCTTTGTTCAGGGCAGAAGAGGTGATGACCTGAGCGGAAGCGCGGATCGTCGATGCTCCGCTTTGGATGAGCACCACCTTCTGGCCGATGTACCATGGCCGTACCTCACTTGTGGTGACGGAAGCCAGGAGCGTATCGCTCTCCAGCTTTCCGATGATCCGGACCTTCACCTGATCAAGCCACGTAAACCCGGCGATTTCCAGTTGGGAGGACCGTTTGAAGCCGGTTCCCTGGAGGGCCACATACACCGTTTTGGCACACATGTAAAAGGCGGGATCATTGGTGATGATCGTGCCTTTGCACATCTGATCATGCTCGATCCCTCGAAGGGAGATCGCAACCCGGGAGCCGTCCTTCACTCGTTCAACGTTTTTTCCGAACGACTGGAGCGTTCGAATCCGGGCACGAATATTTGAAGGCAGGATCGTGACCTCGTCTCCGATTTTCAATTCCATCGACCGAAGGGAGCCGGTGCCGACCGCTCCGACTCCATCGATCAGGAAGGAGCGGTCGATGGCCAGCGCCGGAGGGAAGTTCGTGGTTTTCTTCTTCGTGAGGTAGGAATCGATCGCTTCTTTCAGTTCTTCGATTCCGCTTCCTTCCTTGGAGCTGATCACATGCATCGGCGGTTCAACACCGAAGATCGAATACAGTTCTTTAGCTACTTGCTTCTTTACAATCAAAAGACGTTCGTCGGAAACCAAATCGCTTTTGGTGATAACCGCCATAGGTGCGCGGATTCCCATCGCTTTCAGGACGAGGGCGTGGTCGCGGCTTTGCTGCATCCATCCATCATCGGCGGCGACGCAGAGGAGAGCGCCATCAAGCGACCAGACTCCGCTGACCATATTGCGGATGAAGCGTGCATGACCAGGCACGTCGATGACCCCGATTACATATCCTTGTCTGTTTATATAGGAAGCGAACCCCAGCTCGATCGTACGATCGCGTTCCTTCTCTTCGGGGAGTCGATTGGGGTCGGTTGCGGTCAACGCCTTTACAAGAGCCGATTTGCCATGGTCCACATGGCCGGCGGTTCCAATGATGTACACTAAAGACCCTCCACCAATTCAGTAAGAGCTGAGACCGGCTCTTCAACCTCATTATACATGCATAACGGTTCCAAGGTTAATATGAACCGCACTCCCTTGTGGACCATGACAATGAAGGTCTCTCTGGTGTAAGATGTTTTTACGATGAACTACTATATTGTCGCCTGTCGCAGTGGCGTTGAAGATAAGGTGAAGAAACACCTCGATCGATTCTTTGAAGAGAAGGAAGCGGGTAATGTCGTTGTGACGATTCCCGTTCGCAGGATGATCGACCGCAGAAGGGGCAAACCTTTGATGAATGATTTGCCGCTGCTTCCCGGATACTTGTTGCTTTCCAGTGAAAACGAGCTTGATTCCTATGTTCAAGAGGTCAAAGGTCTCTATGGCAGCTACGGGTTTCTGAAGAATCTCGACAACTCCATCATCCTCAAAGGACAGGACCATAGCTATGTCGATTGGGTTCTGAGAAATGAAGGAGTTATCAAGCCCTCGAAGGTCATCTACAGGAAGGGGGAGCCGATCAGGATCGTCCAGGGTCCGATGAAGGATTTCATGGGAAAGATCGTTTCCGTCGATTACCGCCGTTCACGGGTGAAGGTCGAGTTCGAGTTCGCCGCCGACATCCGGAAAGTTGATTTGCCTGTCGAGTTCATTGCACATGAATAGCGACACATGTAGTACAAATTCCCGTTTTGTAACAAAAATGCTCTCAAGGATGTTATTGGTACATAGGGATGGGATTTCACGTGCATTAATATGGTATTCGTGATACTGTATCTAACACGAAGGTATTCATCTGGGGGAGAAGGGTGGGTAAAATCCTCAAAGAGCCTTTTGCCAAACGGCTCGTTTTGATGATAATCGATGCGTTTTTGCTTGTCGGCGCAAACTTGATTGCGTCGTGGGTGGTGTTTCGCACTCGCTCGGCTATGCTCAATCCCATCGTCCATATCAATATCATCGGGATTCTCATCCTCTTGATGCTCGTGCAGTTCTATCGGATCCGAGTCAGCGAGTCCTCGTTGGATGTCATCATACGTTCCTTGGGCAGCTTCATCCCCGCCCTGATCAGCGGATCATTCATGGTGGGCTGGAAGTATGGTGCTCGTTCCCCTTGGATTTCGTTTTTGATCGTGGCGGATGTGTTCGGGTTCGGAGCTATTCTGTTCGTTCGGGCGGGCTATAGAATCTACCTTGGCTATGGAAATCGACATCAAAGTGAACAATATCCGAGAACGATCGTCTACGGAGCGGGCGATCTCGGAACGACGCTGGTCCGGCAAAGCAGAAAAGGGAAGCTTCCCTTCAAGATCGTCGGCTTCGTCGATGATGACCCGGAGTATGACCGGTCTTCCGTTCTCGGTGTCCGGGTATATGGAACGATCAAGGAGCTGACGCAGGTTCTCAAAGAGGCTCAAGCCAAAGTCCTGATCATCGCCATCACCCACATCGCGCAGGAGAAGATGCTCGAGGCGGTCGATGCGGCGAAAGAAGCCGACTGCGAGGTGAAGGTCATCCCTTCGCTTTTCGAGATGCAGGACAAACCCTTGGAGGAAGTGGATGTCCGTTCCCTCGATTACGCTGATCTGTTGGGCAGACCTCTGATTAAAATCGACCGTGAACCAATCAAGGAGATGGTCCAAGGCAAGACGGTCTTGGTCACCGGGGCCGGAGGCTCGATCGGTCAGGAGATTTGCCGGCAACTGCTCTCCTATAGTCCAGAAAAAATTCTTCTCTTTGATATCGATGAAACGGAAGTGCATGATCTGTCCCTCCGATTGCACGACTACCAGCGGGAGTGGTCGGATCTGATCTTCCCGATCGTCGGAGATATCCGGAACAAGCAGAAAGTTAACATGATTTTTAGTACGTATAAGCCGCAGCTTGTGTTCCATGCCGCGGCATATAAGCATGTGCCGCTCCAAGAACTCTACCCGGAAGAGGCGGTTCATACCAATATTCTCGGTTCTTACAATGTCCTAAGAGCCGCCAAAGACCATAACGCTGAAAAAGTGGTAGTCATCTCCACAGACAAGGCGGTGAATCCCACCAATGTGATGGGGGCGACCAAACGGGTCGTTGAGCTGCTTGCCCGGATGCTGACGAGCGATGAAACGGAGATGGTGTCCGTGAGGTTCGGGAATGTCCTTGGTTCCCGCGGTTCGATGCTGCCGCTCTTTGTCGAGCAGATCAAGGCGGGGGTTCCCGTAACGGTCACTCACAAAGACATCATCCGGTACTTCATGGCGATTCCCGAGGCGGTGGGTTTAGTGTTTAAAGCCGCTTCAATGGCCAAAGGCGGAGAGGTGATGGTCTTGGATATGGGCCAACCGGTAAAGATCTATGATTTTGCCAAGAAGCTTGTCCAATACTATGGAGACGAAAACAGTAAAATAATCATCACCGGGCTCCGCCCCGGTGAGAAGCTCTATGAGGAACTGCTTGCAGACAAGGACACGACCATTCCGACGGATGATCCGCTGGTCTTCAAAGCGAAGGTCAACAACAACATCTTCAGCGAGGAAAAGTTCCTCAAAGAGCACTATGATATCTTTGTATCCGGAGACAAGGAGGCGCTCCTAAAGCACCTTCATGAACTCGTTCCCGAGTTCACTGAACCGAGGATGCATCAGCACTCATAAAGTGCTACACTGAATCATCTCTGCATCCCGGAAGGCAGAGAGGTGATTGTTGAGCTTGGTTCGCCATCCAGCGATCATGGGACTAAGAAACCCTAAAATACACCTAACACCTAGGTGTATTGGGTGGGTGTGGGGTAAGAATACCAAAAGAACAAGGTTAAATAAGGTAAGTATATTCAAAACTATTAAGCTGAGCACCATAGATTTAATATTGAGTCGATGGAGTAAGTTATGGCTAAAGGGTATTTTAAAGTCTATCGAATTAAAGAAGAGGTAGAGCATAAAGAAATCATTTCTGCTTTGAAAAAGAAAGATTTCATCGAAGTGAAATTGATTAATATTCCAGAAGAATTTTCTTCAAAAATTAGTCTTAGCTGTTGGATACACAATGCCTCAGACAAGAAACCTGAATGGTTTCACGCTGTTAGTCCATATCTGAGTGATACGGATAAAGAGAAGGTCAATAATAAAACAAGGTGTGATTTAGTAATCTTCGTGACTGTTTTAAAAGATGGTGAAAAGCAAAGAGTCTATGTTCTTCCCGGTAGTATGGGTATTTCTTACTTACAGCAATATCTTGACCACCAGTTTGGTCTTGATATTCTGTCTAGGGTGTATGACGAGAGTCAGAATCGTATCACAAATTTGAATGAAAAAGCAGTCATAGGAGAAATCCTTGCCAGTATCAGGTATTATCGATATCCAAGAACATTGGGGCAAGAAGATGATTTTGGTAAAATTTTACATCACCTTTCAGTACAAGTGACAAAAGAACAAATGAAGGAATTTTTACCCAACCTATTTGAGAATATGGGGGGGAATAATCGAACAGTATCGTTTACTCTTGATGGAGCTTCTTTTTTTGACTTTAAGAGAACCTTACCGTTTAATGTGTTGTTAAATACAGTACTTGATTTGGATAAGCTATTAAATTTACCCGAAAAAACGGAATTCAATAAAACCTTAATTCCATTAGCTCCAAGAAAAGATAAGCAGACAATTGATAAATTGAGGGATAAGCTAAAGGATGATATTCTAAAATCTATTTTTGAAAATGAGCCTTTTGATTTGAGTATTTGCCCGAGAGAGTTCGATAGATTTTATGATTCTCAATGGGTTGTATTACCTGGTGTTAACCTTGACGATAGGGTGCCATTAGATGAACTAATTAATTTGCAAGTTATAAGGAACTATTTTGAAGGTGTTGTTGGTGGTATAACTGATAGCAATATACGGAAACAAAAGCTAGATAGGGCTTATGATCAATTGAGCATTGAAACATACAAAGATGGCTTTGAAA
>Ga0116183_1007107_pt1 | contig 10101 bp, 10 predicted proteins | sample AD_UKC078_MetaG_FD_89753 | JGI IMG/M metagenome (GOLD analysis project Ga0116183, IMG submission 89753) | Active sludge microbial communities of municipal wastewater-treating anaerobic digesters from USA - AD_UKC078_MetaG | ecosystem: Engineered > Bioreactor > Anaerobic > Digestate | place: USA...
AGGGCTCCTCCCGAGAGCATGCCGCCATGTGTCCCATGTACCTGGGGGTGAAGGGAGTGATCGCCAAGTCCATAGAAAGAATACATGCCGCCAACCTGGTCAACTTTGGCATAGTGCCGTTCACCTTTGAACAGGAGTCGGACTGGGAAATTCTCCCGGAAAATACGAGAATCAGAATACCTGCAATTCGCAGATCATTAGAGAAGGGGGATGAGAGCGTCCTCGCCCTTGCAGAACACAGCGAGCAAGCATTGGCTCTGAAGATGAACCTCTCCGGAAGGCAGAGGATGATTCTCCTTGCCGGCGGACTGTTGCCGTATACAGTCGCCTCCAGAAAAGGAAATTAGTGGTGCAGGAATAAGCAGAGCTTTTCCTGTTCGTCTATTTTTGTTTTTTATCTGTTCTCATCTCAGACGTTGAAGAAGGACATAACACTCTGAGCAACCACCTTCTCTGTGGCGTCAACTGCCGGCATGCCAGTTCCACTGCCGGTGTCAAGGATGCCGGAGTCGGCTCTATATGAGGAGACTTCATTTAGGCCCAATTTCCGGTATACCTCTGTCTTCAGAGCCTGGCTCTTCATATCCTTTTCACTGAGGCCCTGGGTGGTAACATTGCTCTTGAAGCTGGTGGATCTGAGATCCAGAGGAGTGCTGAACAGCAATGGGAAGTGATTCATCCACATGCCCATCTCAGTTGTCAAATTGATGCTGCTTTGGTTCTGCTCGCCGGCAACATATCTGCTCCAGTAGGTCTGCACAAAGGGGTCAAAGGTCGATGTGCTCGGTTCATTGAAAAAGGCGGTTTGACTGGAGCTATAGCCCTCACCCAGGAAGCTACTACCCTGAGCACCGGCTAGACCCATCAAGCTGATCAGTGCAATCAATGCAGTTATATTTTTCATATTAATCCATCCTGTTTTATTCAGTTTCCCATCTTCCCGGTGATCTGACCCAACCTATTTATTCCTTATTGGCGTTGGCCTGAGCATGCCGGACCGCTTCGAGATACTGCATAAAGATCTGGCCGGAAGGATCGGCCGGCTTTCCACTCCCCATGGCAGCGTTGAGACTCCTCTTTTAATGCCGGTGGTCAATCCCCATCTTCCCCTCATCTCTCCGGAGGAGCTGGGACTGATGGGTGCGGGGATGATTATCACCAATAGCTACATAATAAACCAGGATCAAGAATTGAGAATCAAAGCAATAGAACGTGGCTTGCACGATCTCCTGGGCTTCTCCGGTCCGATAATGACTGACTCGGGAGCCTTTCAACTCTCAGTATACGGCGATATCGATGTCTTGCCTTTGGAGATACTTGATTTTCAGTTTGCCATAAAATCGGATATATCTGTGCCCCTGGACATACCAACCCCTCCTGATGTCTCCAGGGAGAGGGCGGAATTGGAGCTGAATACCACGGAGATGAGGCTCCAGGAGGCAGCCAGTCTGAAAAGAGAGGTACTGCTGGCCGGACCGGTCCAGGGATCGACCTATCCCGACCTGCGGGAGAGGGCGGGGAGGTTTGCCCGGGGCCTCGGATTCGATCTTTGCCCTGTGGGTGGGGTGGTGCCTCTGATGGAGGCCTACCGGTTCAGGGATCTGGTGGATGTGGTTGTCGCTGCTAAGAAAGGCCTGGGCTCGGGAGTTCCCGTCCATCTCTTCGGAGCGGGACATCCAATGATCTTTGCCCTGGCGGCTGCCATGGGCTGCGACCTCTTCGACTCCGCCGCCTATGCTCTCTATGCCCGAGAGGGTCGCTATCTGACCGTCCAGGGAACGAGGAAGCTGGCGGAGATGAAGTATCTTCCCTGCTCCTGTCCTGTCTGCCAGAAATATACCCACCAGGAGCTGATGGACAGCCCCCAAAGGACGAAAGAGCTGGCCCGCCACAACCTTTACATCTCCCTGCAGGAGGTCAAGCTCGTCCGGCAGAGCATTCGCGAGGGTTCGCTCTGGGATCTCCTCGAGGCACGCTGCCGCTCCCATCCCCGAATGCTGGACGGCCTCAAGAGGTTGGGGCGGGAGGGGCAGTGGCTGGAGAGGCTGGACACAGCCAGCAAGTCCACCTTCTTTTACACCAGCCAGGAGGCCAGTCTGCGCCCGGAGGTACTGCGCTACGCCCGCAGGATCGGTCGCATCTCCCTGGAGGGTGAGGTGCTGATCACAAGCGATCCCGCTGCTGACTCGTCCCGTTTCGACAACATGCTGCTCTACAAGCCGCCCTTCGGGCCCTACCCCCGTGAGCTGGCTGAGACCTATCCCTTTAATGCTGAGGTGCCGGAGCAGGCCGACAGCGCCGCCAAAGAGCAGGCGGAGAGGAACATGAGAGAGCTGATGACGGCCAATCCAGAGGCGAGGTTCAGCATAAGGATCGAATAATCCAGAGCAATCCAGACAAGCCCCGTGGCCGGCTACCATAGGGTTAAAAACGACCCTAATCCCTTTTTTATACGATTAAGTCATTGTCTGCTGATAATATGTTTGAGATCAATGCTCCAACTCCAAGACATCCAGCATCTGCAAGCGAGGCATACAAGCTATGACCAGGTACTTCGAGGTTCTCCGACGCGACGGCCCAGCCCGCATGGGAAGGCTCCTCCTGAAAAGGCAGATCAGCACTCCCGGCATCATCATCCCCCAGGATTATCTCTCTGTGGGAAGCGTCTTTGGCTATGGCTCCCTGGAGGAGGTCATAGCTGCTCAGGAGAGCTTGAAGGAGCTGAAGAATGAAAAAAAGCTGGCCATCTTGCCGTATGTTCCCTCAGCACTGCACCTCAAGCCGGCCCTGGAGTTGCCAGCTCTGGATTTAGATGGTCCGAAGGGCGTGCTTGTTTATCCTTTCAGCCAGAGGACGCCCCAGGATGCCGATGTCTACTTAATGGGCAATGCTGGAAGCCTCAGAAATCCCCGGGACCTGGTGGAGGCGGCGATCAGTGTTAGGGAGAAGATCCCACCAGATAGTGCCCTTTATGCCCCTGCTCTGGCCACGCCCGCCAATCTGGCCCTTCTGATCTACCTGGGAGTTGATCTTATTGATGGCACCAGGATGATAGCAGATGGCCTATTGGGCCGCTACCATACCCGTGATGGTGTCTGGACTGCCAAGGAGCTGGAAGGGAAAAGTGAGCTCTTTTGCCTCTGCTCCCACTGCCAGAGCATCGAGCTGAAGGGAAAGGAAGAGAAGAGAGCCGCCGGCCAGGAGAGGGATCTATTCGCCGCCCATAACCTGCTGAAGCTGGAGGAGGAGCTGCTGGTGGTCAGGGAGGCGGTTCGCTCTCAGAGCATCAGAGAGTATGTTGAGCGCCAGGTCAGGGTGACTCCCGGCCAGACTGCTGCTCTGCGCCTGCTGGACGGAGAGCACTGCTATCTGGAGAAAAGGACGCCCACGAGCAGGCGCAGCACCTTTTATGCCAACTGCGCCGAATCCCTGCAGAGGGTGGAGGTCACCCGTTTTGCAGAAAGGGTCTTAGAGAGATATCAGGCCCCGCAGAGCGATGTGCTGCTGCTCCTGCCCTGCTCTGCCAGGAAGCCCTACTCCACCTCCCGATCGCACCGCCTCTTCGCCGAGGCCGTCGGGCCCGCAAGGCGCTATCTGCATGAGCTGATACTCACCTCGCCCCTGGCCCTGGTGCCGCGGGAACTGGAGGAGGCTTATCCTGCTGCCAGCTACGATGTGCCGGTCACCGGCCGCTGGGATCGAGAGGAGAGGCCCTGGCTGATCGGTTGCCTGGAGGCTTACCTGAAAAGAAATCGCTATGCGAGAATAGTCGCCCACCTGGAGGGAGAGCTGGAGGAGACAGTGCGAGAGTCGGGCCTGGATGCCATCTATACCGGCGGGGGGACCGGTGCTTCAGACCTATCCCGCCTCGCCAAAGCAGTAAAAGAGGCCTGCCGCGACGCAGCTCGCCTGCCGGACCTGCGGCTATTGCGTTACCGGGCTCATGCCGACTTCTATTTGGGCCAGGGCGCGGGCGATGCCCTGCTGGCGGGAAAGATAATAGTGAAGGGCAGGGAGATTCAGGATGAGAAAAAAAGGCCTCTGGCCACCTGGACCATAAACGGCAGCATGGCTCTCTCCATGGAGGGAGCAAAACGCCTGGAGCCGCTGGGCAGATACATCGTAACCATAGGCGACTTCCTGCCCCGTGGCTCGCTGCTCGCTCCAGGGGTCGTCGGCGCAGATGAAGAGATCCGGCCGGGGGATGAGGTTATCATCATCGGCGAGCAGGCCTTCGGGGTTGGCCGGGCGAAGATGTCCGGCTGGGAGATGGTAGCATCAAGAAGAGGAGTGGCAGTGGAGATCAGGCATATAGAGGGGAGGCTGTAGTATGAGAGAAATGAGAAAGAGGAAGAGACGAAATGCGAAAAAAGAGAAGAGCTGCTTGGATATGATCAGCCCGAACTCTTTTTATTCCCAAGGGAGATAAAGTTAAGCTGAACTGGTTTTGCTACGGGAAAAAATGAAAGATATGCAGCTTATGGGCGGGATGAAGCCAGCCTGCCCATCCCGACTTATGCCAGCTGCGATCTGAAGGCTAACAGATCAATTTATTTTTCAGAGCCTCCTGAGCGGCATCCACTGTCACATCCACGAGCAGAGATAAGGATGGGTCGAAGCATCTCTCTGTGCTCTCAAGATCCTCTGCTGTAACACGGGCTCTTATGGCCACAGCCATCTCATTTACCCGGTCTGAGACCGGAACCTCAGAGATCATCTGAGCCCCTATAAGCCTCATGGAGAAGGCATCAAAGATCAGCTTCATTGTGAGAGGCTTGGCCCCCGGGAAGTATCTGGCCTTGGTCAGCTTGGTTGCCTTGCCGGATATCGTCTTAATGCCCGCTCGTTCTGCTGCCTCTGTGGTCACCCCCACCGATCCAAAATTCATTCCCGCGATCTCGGCGACAACCGGCCCCACACACGGATCGTAAGAGGAATACAGACAGGGATTGCCTTCGATATCACTGATTATATTGTCTGAGATGACATTCGCCTGGACAACAGATGTAGAAGCCAGCTGATTCAACCGCGGGCGGAGGGTGATGCCATCTATGACCTCGATGCAGTCGCCCAAGGCATAGACCTCTTTGAGGTAGCTCCCCCTCTTTTTGACATGCAGTGTGCTATCGGTTATAATTCCGCCAGTATGCCCTGTCTCTATTCCCGCCTCCACTGCCAGTCTGACATTCGGCCTCATCCCCTTGGCGATCACAATCATCTCTGCTGGGATCTCCTTTTCACCACCCTCGCCGATGAGAACAGAGCTGACAGTGCCTTTATCCTCTCTCAGGCCAGTTATTGGCTTCTTCTCCAGTATGAACTCTATCCCCTGATTTTGCATCCAATCCTTGAGCATATCGCCCATATCAGGATCCAGGCCTCCGGGAAGCAATGAGGGAGGACCTGCAAGGACAGTGGTCTTGATATGATTGGCAGAGGTCGCAGCAGCAGCCTGCAGTGCAATTATCCCCCGCCCGCGAACAAGGGCGTTTTTCACAGTTCCGGACTTGATGGCAGCCTCGATCTCAAGAGCATCTTCCATGCTGTTCAGGGTGAATATGTTCTTCAGAGTTGACTGTTCAATAACCTCAGGAAGAGCCGGCTTTCTCCCTGTGGCAATGACCAGATAATCGTATTTGAGCGTCTCTTTTTCCTTCAGCTTCAAGGTCTTGTCATCGGTATTTATCCATTCGACCTCGGTATTAGTCCTGAAATCCACTCCCTGCTCTGTGAAGAACTCAGGCTTGTTGATCACAACCTTCTCTATCTCATACCATCCGCGGAGTGCATAGGGCAGTCCGCAGACGGAGACCCAGCCGCTCTCCTCCCGCTTTATGAGGACGATCTTGAGATCCTCCTTCGCCGCTGTTTTCTTTTCCAGGAGATCCTTCATCACAAATATCCCGGAAATCCCTCCGCCTATGATTACTGCAGTCTTGGTCATTTAACACACCTGTCCTGATCAATTGATTAGATGTACATTATTAAATGATTAAATGAAATACTTATAACCTCTTTGCATTGCCCCCAAAAAGAGATAGGGAATATCCCTGGTCGCTGCCTGGTTTAAATATCAAGCTGCCCGGCATATATCTCCATCGCGATATTGGATATATCTCCTCTGCTCGACTCTATTGCCTCATGCAGCCTCTCGACAGCTAAGATCGATACAAACGCTAAGATTAATACAAACCTCGGATATCATCTGCTTTATGGGCAGTGCATATGTCCACGGCTATGATCCCAAAGAGAGCAGACGCCTGCAGGATCAGGCTTCCACCCTGGTCGAGCTGCTCCACTCTGATACCTCTTATCCTGCCGGCAGCCGGGTCCTGGAGGCGGGTTGCGGAGTGGGGGCGCAGACATTAACCCTATCCCAAAACAGTCCGGGGGCATCAATCATCTCACTGGACATATCCCGTACCTTCCTCCTCCAGGCCAGAGGAAGGGCCAGGGAGGCAGGCCTTGAGAATGTCGATCTTCTCCAGGCGGATATATTCCATCTTCCCTTTGAGGCCCAATCCTTCGACCACTTGTTCCTCTGCTTTATCCTCGAGCACCTCCCCCGGCCGGCAGAGGCTGTCACCGCCCTGAAGGAGTTCATCCGCCCCGGGGGCACAATCACAGTGATCGAGGGGGACCACGGCTTAGCATACTTCTATCCTGATAGCACTGCCGCTAAAAGAGCTATCGCCTCCCTGGTGGAGCTGCAGAAAATGTCTGGAGGAAACGCTATGATTGGAAGAGAGCTTTACCCCCTGCTCTCTAAAACTGGCTTCAGATCGGTCCGGGTCTCTCCTCGCATGGTCTATGCCGACTCCAGCCGGCCGGAGATGGTGGAGGGCTTCACCAGGAACACCTTCACTGCCATGATCGAGGGGGTCCGCGAAGCGGCGATAGGGTCAGGGATGATAAAATCGGAGACGTTTGATGAGGGGATAAGGGATCTATACCGGACAGCAGAAGAGGATGGTGTTTTCTGCTATACATTCTTCAAGGCCGTTGGAATAAAAAAAGGATGATCGAGCTTCAGATCAGTTAGGAAGGTCTGGAAAAAAGGAAATAAGCAAATTTAAAAGATCAGAGAATGGATATGACCACCTTCGACGAGATTCATAATGCATTCCTTTATGTATGTTCGGCCGAGTACGGTATGAATAGAGCATTCCTGTGCCTTGATAATGGCGAGATCTACTATCAATCCGAATGGGATGATCCAAAGGACGAGGATGAGTTCGAATGCGATCACTTCATACCGATCCCTCATAAGAACGAACTCAACCTGGGACAGATGCTCGTTATCGAATTTGCAGAAGAGCATCTGCCTGATGATCTGAATACTATTCGAAGGATCTTTGGCCGGCGCGGGGCATATAGACGGCTCAAAGACCTGTTTGATGAGAGAGGCCTTCTTCAGACCTGGTATGATTATGAGAACGCCAGGCAGAGAGAGGCGCTCAGGGAGTGGGCCAAGGATAATGAGATCGAGCTGGAATCGCAAGCAACCTGATCCAAGCAGCCTGACCCAAGCAGCCTGATCCAAGAGGCCTGATCCTCATAAGTCTTTTATACGAGAAGCATAACTTCACTTTGGCTCATTGGATTGATTCGCCCCACAATGTGTTAAGCGGGCGGCGTCGGGCTCAGACCCGGGGCTGATCCAGAGGAATAAAGTTCCCTGGAGGACTAATTTGGCAAGACCAACTGCAGGAAAAGAGAAGCCTAAGAAGGCTGAAGAGAAGCCTAAGAAGGGCTCTGATGAAGAGCTCAGGCATATAGTTCGCATTTTGAATACCGACCTGGACGGCAAAAGGCAGGTCCACATGGCCCTGACGGGCATCAAGGGTGTGGGCCGCAGATGCGCCAAGATCTTCACTGAGAGGGCAGGGGTGGACCCGACAGCTACCCTCGGCCTGCTTCCTGATGCAGAGATCGATAAGTTGAAGAAGGTCGTGGAGGAGGATGCCATCGATATCCTGCCCGCCTGGATGGTCAACCGGCGTGGCGATATTGAGACTGGCAAGGATATCCATATCATGGGCGTAGAACTGAATATGACCCTCCGGGAAGACCTTGACCTCATGAAGAAGATGAGGAGCTACAAGGGCCTCAGACATGAAAGGGGCCTGCGGGTGAGAGGCCAGAGGACAAGGTCCACTGGACGCACGGGTGCCATTGTGGGCGTCAGCAGAAGGAGAGAAGGAGCTGCTGCCAAGCAATAAAAAGGAGAAGGTGGTAGGAGATGGGATATCCGGGCAAGAGCCGGAAGATGTATGCCAGGCCACGTACTCCCTGGCAGGCGGAGAGGATCGCAGGAGAGGTGGAGGTAGTTAAGGCCTACGGACTGCGGAATAAGAGGGAGCTATGGAAGGCTCAGGCAGTGCTCAAGAAGTACAGACAGGCAAGCAGAAAGCTCCTGGCAGCAGTCTCATTGGGGGAGGAGCCTCCTCAGGCTCAGGCCGTCCTCAAACGCCTCAAGAAGCTGGGAATGCTCAAAGAGGACGGAGATCTGGACGCCATCTTATCCTTGAAGGTCAATGACATTCTGGAGAGAAGGCTGCAGACCCAGGTCTATCGGCAGGGGCTGGCTAACTCATTGAAGCAGGCCAGGCAGTTCATCGTCCACGGCCACATACAGGTGTCAGGAAGGAGGGTGGATGTTCCTGGCTACCTCGTGCCCAGGGGCGAGGAGATGCGTATTGACTATTACATGGGCTCTCCCATGGCCAATGAGGGCCATCCGGAGAGGGCATCCAGAACACCCAGGGTGGAAGGATAAATGGCAGAAGGAAAATGGGGCATTGCCCACATATTCTCGTCCTTTAACAACACAATCATCACCATCACCGACCAGACTGGAGCGGAGACTCTGGCCAAGATCTCTGGAGGAATGGTGGTCAAGGCAGCCAGGGACGAGAGCTCACCTTATACAGCCATGCAGATGGCCTTGCAGGTCGCTGATGCTGTGAAGGACAAGGGAATCATCGGAGTGCATGTCAAGGTGCGTGCCCCCGGCGGGAACCGGCAGAGATCTCCAGGACCAGGCGCTCAGGCGGCCATCAGGGCCCTGGCGCGAGCAGGGCTGAGGATCGGCAGGATAGAAGATGCGACCCCCATACCTCACGACGGGACCAAGCCCAGAGGGGGGAAGAGGGGTCGAAGGGTGTAAAGCTTGAAGTTCGAGTTGATTGAGCTGAGGGAGGACCGGATCCGGTTTCTCCTCAGCGGCGTTAGCGCCGCATTCGCCAATGCCATTCGCCGGACCTGCATGAGCGAGGTTCCAATACTGGCAATAGATGAGATCAGCCTTTATGATAACACCTCCGTCCTCTTCGATGAGCAGATAGCATTGAGGTTGGGGGAGGTTCCGCTGGTGGCAGAGGAGCTGGATTTCCTCTCCCAGCCGGAGGACTGTCAGTGCGACGGGACAGGCTGTCCAGGCTGCCGGGTGGATTTCATGATCTCCAAAGAAGGCCCCGGCATGGTCTACTCCGAGGACATTCAGTTCACCGATCCCGGTGTAAGGCCGGCCTTCGAGAGGATCCCCCTGGTGGTGTTGGGCGAGGGGGAGAAGCTGGTGATGGAGGGCTATGCCACCAAGCGAGTGGGCAAAGAGCACTCCAAGTGGAATGCAGGCACTCTGTGCGGCTACAAGAATCTGCCCAGCATAATGATCGGTGAAGCCTGCGACGGATGTGGATTGTGTGTTGAGGTCTGTCCCCGCAATATTCTGGTAATAGAGGAGGGCAGAGCGAAAGCTACAAATATACTGGAATGCTCCTTGTGCAAGCTCTGCATTGGCATCTGTGAGGCCGCAGCAATTGATCTCAAGCCCATTCGGGATTCCTTCGTGATCTCAATCGAGAGCAGTGGATCGATTCCTGCCAGAGATCTTGTGGCCAAGGCTGCAGATGAGATCAAGATAAGGGCTCTTGATCTGAATGCTAAGCTGACAGAGCTATCTTAACGCCCTGGATCGGCCAAGACAAAGCCGGTCTATAACCGATATCTCGAGCGGGGGTTTCCAAGCCAGGTCAAAGGAGCAGGGTTGAGGGCCCTGTCACGCAGGTGTTCGCGGGTTCGAATCCCGTCCCCCGCACT
>Ga0116183_1007108_pt1 | contig 10100 bp, 8 predicted proteins | sample AD_UKC078_MetaG_FD_89753 | JGI IMG/M metagenome (GOLD analysis project Ga0116183, IMG submission 89753) | Active sludge microbial communities of municipal wastewater-treating anaerobic digesters from USA - AD_UKC078_MetaG | ecosystem: Engineered > Bioreactor > Anaerobic > Digestate | place: USA...
AAATACAATCTTTGAAGAAAAATTTAGGGAACAATGAAAAAATGAAAAGGGTACTTTTCATCTATTTGCTGCATCAATTGCACTTGTTCTAACGAATATTGATCTTCAATAAAAATCTCTTGGGAATTTAAATTTTCATCGTTTGCACGTTATAAAACTAGCCCTCTTTTTGAGTTTCGCCGCGGTAATTTTAGGCTTGAATTTCCTAAATTTTCATAGAAAGTAAATCGCCTTCAAGTTGTAAATTGGACTCAAAATTATTCGTAAATAATCCACCTGTTCCCAAACCTTGCGGCATTTTATTTCCTTTGGTAAAAGTATATTGCGCGATGGCGTTCAAACCAATATTGCTTTCCAAAGCAGAAGTAATCCACCAACCAATTCCAAGGTTTTCAGCAAATGAAATCCACTCATCAGTTCCGGAAAATCCACCAATTAACGCCGGCTTTAGAATAATATATTGCGGTTTTATTTTTTCTAAAAGTTTTCTTTTCTCCTCGAAATCTACAACGCCAATTAATTCTTCGTCTAAAGCAATGGGAGTTGGAGTTGTAGCGCAAAGAAGCTTCATTTCTTCTAAGTTTCCTGCTTTGATCGGCTGTTCAATCGAATGAATTCCCAACTCATGAAGTTCTTCCAAAACAATTTTTGCCTCTTCAAAAGTAAATCCACCATTTGCATCAACGCGCAATTCCAATTGTTCTTTCGGGAATTTTTCGCGCAGTTTTCTTAGGATTTCTTTTTCTGAATTCCAGTCAACACCGATTTTTAATTTAATACAATCAAATCCTAGTTCTAACTTTTCTTCGATTTGAGTTTGCATGAAATCTACGTTTCCCATCCAGATCAATCCATTAATTTTAATAGAAGATTTCCCCTCCGTAAAATCACTCGGGAAATACAGATTTTCACCGTGCTTTACATTCAAAATCGCCTGTTCATAACCAAACCATATGGAGGGAAAATGCAAGAGTTCCTTTTTTAAATAACCGGAATCTTGATTAATATTTTCACAAAGCCAGGTTAATTTTTCCTCGTAGTCAGGAACATCATCAAAACTTAAACCCCGGAAAAGTGCACATTCTCCGATTCCTTTTTTGTCGCCCTCCAAGATTTCCAGGAAAAATGTTTCTTTCGTATGGAGAACGCCGCGAGAAGTTCCGCTGGGATTTTTGAATTGAAGGAGATATTGTTTAAAGGTTGCCGTTTTCATGGGGAAAAGATACTGATCGTTTTAAAAATCGAGTCGCATTTTGGGTAAAAACCGTCCGATTATTTTGGATTCTTTTAACTCATAGACTTTGAATCCGAATTTGAGATAAAATTTTTCTGCGTTTGGTTCAGCATCTAGAATGAGACTTTTTATGCCTGAAATTTTGCTTCTTTTCAGGAAATCTTCCATTAAAAATTTCCCGTAACCTTTGCCAATAAATTTTTGAAACAAAAAAAGATTGTCGAGTTTCCAAAGCGTTTCGCTTAATTTCAGAAAAGAATAATAACCCACAATTTGATCATTAATCAATAAAGTATAGGTTTCATTTTCCAGAATGTATTTCTCGGTAATGGTTAATTCCTCTCTCCAGATATTAAGAATTGCTTCAGAAAATCCCCAAAAAGCTTTACCATCAAACGTAATTTCAGACAAAATTAAATGAAGATCCGGTGTGGCTTTTACAATTTTAACTATCTCCAAAGGAAAAAAATTACTCGGCGTTTCGCATAAATTCCTCCGCTTTTTCTACCATATCACTGCTTCCGCAGAAAAAAGGAACTCTTTGGTGAAGTTCAGTCGGTTCTATTTCCAGAATTCTTTTAAATCCATCGGTACATTTTCCACCGGCTTGTTCTGCCAAAAGCGCCATTGGATTACATTCATACAATAATCTCAACTTTCCGTTGGGTGACTGCGAAGTTGAAGGGTAAATATAAATTCCACCTTTGATCATATTTCGGTGAAAATCCGATACTAAACTTCCGATATATCTTGATGTATAAGGACGATCGCCTTCTTCTAACTGGCAATATTTGATATAATCTTTTACGCCTTGTGGAAATTTCGCATAATTTCCTTCATTGATGGAATAAATTTTTCCCGTTTTAGAAAATTGCATGCTCGGATGAGAAAGGTAATAGGTTCCTAAACTTGGATCCAAAGTAAAACCATTAACTCCATTTCCAGTGGTATAAACAATCATGGTAGAAGATCCGTACACTACATAACCTGCTGCAGCCTGATTAATACCTTTTTGTAAAAAATCTTCCAATGCAACCGGAGTTCCAGGTTCTGAAACACGTCTGTAAATAGAAAAAATTGTTCCTACAGAAACATTTACATCAATATTTGAAGAGCCATCTAACGGATCAATTAAAACCACATATTTGCTCAAATGTGCATTGGGTCCTGCTTTAACTTCGATATAGTTGTCGTTTTCCTCAGAAGCAATGCCACAAACCACTTCTCTTTGAGACAAAGCTTCGATAAAAATCTCATTGGCCAGAACATCTAATTTTTGTTGCTCTTCACCTTGAATGTTGTCCATTCCCACATTTCCAATGATATTGGCGATTCCGGCTTTGTTTACTTGGCGGTTAACCATTTTCGAAGCGAGTCGAATTGCACTTAATAATCGCGAAAGTTCACCTGTTGAATACAGGAAGTCTTCCTGTTTATCAATAATAAATTCACCGAGGGTCTGGAAATTTTGTTCTGACATTTTTTTGCTTTTTGGATATTACAAATTTCGGAAATTTCTTTGAATTTTTCTGCTTTTCTTTTCATTAAAATGGCGAAAAAGGGGTTTATTTTCGGTTAACAAGCCGCAATTTGTACCTTTCTGTTCATTCTTTTTGTAATCTCATTTTTATTTATAAATGATAGCTATTTTTTTATTTCATGTTAAAATGATAATTTTGAATTTTATAACTTTTTGTTAAAAAAAGATTACAAAGGTTAATATGTTGATAAATAAATATTTAAATGAAAATTTTTAAGTTTGGTGGCGCCTCCGTAAAAGATGCGCAAGGAGTGAAAAATGTAGCACTTGTTTTAGAATCAGCCGGTTTTGAAAGAGTTCTTCTGGTTGTTTCGGCGATGGGCAAAACCACGAATGCTTTGGAAAAGGCAGTTCAGAACTATTTTGATAAAACCGACTATCAATCTGAAATTGAAAAAGTGAAGCAGAATCACCTCGAAATTTCGCGCGGTTTGTTTCAAGAAAACCATCCGGTTTTTGCAGAGATTTCTTTGTTCTTTGATGATATCGAATCTTTTTTGCGTCGAAATAAATCACCAAACTATAATTTTGTTTACGATCAGGTAGTCAGTTGTGGCGAAATGATTTCTTCTAAAATTTTGAGTGAATACCTGAATGATATTCAGTTTAGAAACGTTTGGCTCGATGCGAGAGATTACGTAAAAACCGACAGCAATTACCGGGAAGGAAATATCAACTGGGAAGAAACACAACGAAAAATTTCAGAATTGGATCGCAATATATGCTTTGTTACACAAGGATTTATTGGTTCAGAAGCGAATAATTTCACCGTCACTTTAGGACGTGAAGGATCCGATTATTCCGCGGCAATATTTGCGTATTGTTTAGATGCGGAAGCAATGACCATCTGGAAAGATGTTCCCGGAGTGATGACAGGAGATCCTAGAAAATTTAAAAATGTACATCTATTATCCAATATTTCGTATGAAGAAGCAATCGAAATGGCATATTACGGTGCTTCGGTGATTCACCCGAAAACTTTGCAACCATTAAAACAAAAAAACATTCCTTTCTATGTGAAATCCTTTTTGGAACCAAAAGAACCAGGGACCAAAGTTGGAGCTTCTGAAAAAAACGAAAATCAAGAAACCTATATTTTAAAGGAAAATCAAAATTTGATGCGCATTTCGACCCGTGATTTTGCCTTTATTGCAGAGGAACATTTGAGTCAGATTTTTGGTCTTTTGGCAAAGCATAAAATTACGATTTCCCTCATGCAGACTTCGGCGATTTCCTTCGTTTTGTGCGTGGAAGACAAATATAATCATATCGATGAACTCAATAGAGAGCTGCAAATCAACTTTAATTCGGAGGTGGTGAAAAATGTTTCGCTCTTTACCGTAAGAAATGCTAAATTAGAAGACTTAAATAAGTTCTATGAAAATAAAAATATTTTATTAGAGCAGATTTCTAAAAAAACAATACAAGTTGTAACTAACTAATAACCAATGAGTCTTATTTCTAAAAGTGATCTGATAAAAGCGTCTGGTTTAGACAAAATAGGTTTTTTGAAAAATCCTGTGGCGGCGGCGATGATGCGTTTAACCAAAATTAATGAAGTCAATAAACTTTACGATTCCCTAAAAGATAAAGAAGGTAAAGATTTTTTTGATTCCTTCGTGCGCGAGAGGAATCTAAAATATATTGTGTTTACAGAGGATTTGGCAAAAATCCCAAAAACAGGTCCGTTTATTTTGGTTTCAAATCATCCTTTGGGAGCGATTGATGGTATTTTGATGGCGAAAATTCTAACCGAAATTCGACCAGATTTCAAAATTATGGGAAATTTTCTTTTAGAAAAGATCGAACCCATGAAGCCTTTTGTAATTCCTGTAAATCCTTTCGAAAATCGAAAAGAGGTCAGAAACAGTTCAACAGGAATGCGGGAAACCTTGAAGCATCTTGAAAATGGTGGCTGTGTCGGTATTTTCCCTGCAGGTGAAGTTTCAAACCGAAATAATACATTCAATGAAATTCTAGATAAACCTTGGGAAAAGACCGCTTTAAAATTAATTAAAATGGCTAAAGTTCCGGTGGTTCCCATGTATTTTCATGCCAAGAATAGCCGGATTTTTTACCAGCTTGCCAAGATTCATCCCGATTTGCAAACTTTGATGTTGCCTACCGAAATGATGCGCGATCGAGAAAAGCCAATTCGCATCAGAATCGGAAAACCAGTGTCCTTAAAAGTGCTGGAAGATTACGATACCATCAAAGAAATGGGCGATTTTTTGCAGAAGAAAATTTACATGCTCAAATCGTATTATGAAAAAAGAAGATCGATTGCTGATCAGCTGAAACTGCCTAATTTGAAACTCAATTTTCCACTGACGAAAGAGGAAAACGTGGTCCACAATATTATCGACGAAACACCACAGCAAGATCTGATTAACGATATTGAGGATCTTTATAAAAAGGACAAAATGCTTTTCAGAAATGGTAATTATGAAGTATTTTTTGCAACCTATTCTGAAATCCCGTCTATTATGCGCGAAATTGGGCGACAACGGGAACTCACCTTCCGGAAAATTGGAGAAGGCAGCAATCTCCCTTTTGATCTCGATCAATACGACGAATATTACCACCATCTTTTTCTGTGGGACAACAAAGCCCAAAAATTAGCAGGCGCATATCGCATGGCGTTAGGAAGTGAAGTCATGAAAAATTACGGTATCGATGGGTTTTACACGAGTTCACTTTTTGAATTTGATCCAGAGCTTCAACCGTTTTTCCGAAAAGTAATTGAGATGGGAAGAGCTTATATTGCGACCGAATATCAACAAAAACCTTTGCCATTATTTCTACTTTGGCGCGGGATTGTACATGTTTGCTTGCGAAATCCGGAGCACAAATTTCTCATGGGCGGAGTTAGTATTTCAGATAAATTTTCCGAGTTTTCAAAATCTTTAATGATTGAATTTATGCGTTCCAATTATTATGATTCCGCGGTTGCACAATATATTCATCCCAAAAAAGAGTTTAAGGTGATGTTGAAAGAACGCGACAAGCATCTGTTTTTTGATGGGGTAGAATCTGATCTCAACAAGCTCGATAAAATTATTGATGATTTGGAACCTCAAATGCGACTTCCGGTATTGATTAAAAAATACATCAAACAAAATGCAAAAGTAATCTCCTTTAATGTAGATCCGAATTTTAATGATGCAATCGATGGGTTAATGTACATAAGAATTAGTGAACTTCCGGAGAGTACAATCAAGCCAGTTTTAGAGGAAATGAGCGAGCAAATTCAAAAAGATGAAAATAATACCATTGATAATCAATAATTTTAGGGATTTATAGGGAAAATTTTTACAAATGATTTGTGAGATAAGGATAAAGTTACTATTTTTGCACCACTCAATTACCAAACGGTTTCTTAGCTCAGTTGGTAGAGCAATGGATTGAAAATCCATGTGTCCCTGGTTCGATTCCTGGAGAAACCACAAACCACCTTTTTTAAGGTGGTTTTTTTATGGCTTTATTCTAAATATAAATCACCGAATAAAGTTGGATCAGTATCAAAACGCGTGATAAGCGCAAAGAGTAGTAGATCTTTTTTATACTGATCAAAACATAGAAGTGGAGCGTACCTGTTTTTTTAATTTTTACGGATATCCGTAAGCGGAAGAAAATAAGATATCATAACTTTGAGAAAATTAGAAAAAAGTGCAGCCAATTAATTTACAGCAATTCATAGAAAAATATACCAACAGCAATACGTTATACATTAGCGACCATTTTTTTTGTTTGGACGATACGACTCAGTTGCATTTTTTTTACAATCCTAAGCAATATTGGACTACAATAGATAAAGTAGATATTGAGCAATATGTCATAGAAAATCTGGCGAAAGAATGTGCTGTTTTGAAAAATGTTAGAATTGTAGAAGATTCAGGTCGAAAGCCTCAAAATTATACCAAAATAAAAGCATTTAATTTAGAAACTCCAACAATAGGAAATCAATATTCAAAAATGGGAAATCAGATTTTTACTTTGAATTCTAAAATTATTATCAGAGATAATTATTACCACATTGATCATACTTTTTTATCAAAAGACATTAAATGTTTTGATGAAGCAGATTTAATGACGGTTTTGGATTATTCGGTAATTTCTAAAACTTTTATTAAAATAAAATCGGTCTTTGAATTATCTTGTTTTAAAAAGCCAAGTTAAAGCCTTCTAACAATTATTCTAACCCGTTTTTTCGGTGATTTTAATGATCAGTCGAATGATTTAGATCCGCTCCAATTCATCGCCGCTAATCATTGTTTTAAAAGTTCCGTAATTCACCGAAATTTTGCCGTTCTTCTCGATTTTTTCGATGGTTCCTACGCTTGTGGAGCCCGGAATTCTTACACGTTGACCAATTTTCATCCAGACTGCGCGCTCTTTTTGGCGTTTGTCTTCTAATTTTTCATGGGTTTCTACGATTTTTTCCTGAACATCAACTTTTCTAAGTTGTTGCGTAATTTTGCGCTTTACAATTTGAAGTTTTTTGTTTTCGTCTTTATCGGCGCCAATTCTTCTGAATTTTTCTTGCTCCAGAATTTTTACAAAATCTCCTACGACCAATTTTCTAGATTTTCCTTTCGCATAGGCATCAATAAAGGTTTCTACTTTATTTCCAAATTGTAATTTTCGGTGCTCATCTTCATAAAGTTTCTGAAAATTAAAGAGTTTTTGCTGCAGTTGCTCATTCAGTTTTTCTAGATTTTCTTTCTTGTTTTGTGTAGAATCTCTTTTTTCCGCTAAATCGGTTCTTATTTTTTCGACTTCAAATTTTTCCTGTTGTAGTTTTACAATCGTTTTGTCGAGGTTCAGAATGTCGTGTTCTACTTTCTTTTTAGCATTTTTAATGATGAAAGAGGGGATTTTATTTTTCTCCGCAACTTCAAATGTAAAAGAACTTCCGGCTTGTCCGATTTCTAATTTATAGAGAGGTTCCAGCGAATTTTCATCAAAAAGCATCGCTGCATTTTGGGCATTCGGTAGCTGTTCGATCACCAGTTTGATGTTCGTGTAATGCGTTGTAATGATCGCAAAACTCCTCTTGTCGTAGAAATATTCCAGAAAAGCTTCGGCTAAAGCACCGCCTAATTCTGGATCAGATCCGGTTCCAAATTCGTCGATTAACAAAAGTGTATTTGCATCGGCTTCTTTAATGATTTTCGACATTTTTTTCAACCGCGAAGAATAGGTAGAAAGTTGATTTTCGATCGACTGATTATCACCAATATCCGTCATCAAATGATCGAAGAAGAACATCTCCGATTTCGGATGAACAGGAACCAAAATTCCAGACTGTATCATGAGCTGCAATAATCCTACAGTTTTTAGTGTAATCGATTTTCCACCCGCATTCGGTCCAGAAATACAGATAATTCTGTTGTGTTCCGTAAAAGTTAAGGTTTGAGAAAAGATTTTCTTTTTTTCTGCCTGATTTCTTAACCACAGCAAAGGGTGAAATGCCTGTACCAAACGCATTGTTTTGTGTCTGTTGATTTTTGGTAAAACCCCGTGGATTCGATGCGCAAATTTCGCTTTCGCTCTGGTTAAATCTAAATCGAAAATATAAGCTTGGTAGTCTGAAAGTTGTGGTTGAAATTCTGCAATTTCTGTGGTCAGTTTTCGCAAAATTTTATCGACTTCCTTTTTTTCTTCTTCAATATCTTCACGAAGTTTGAACTGATGTTTCACCACCGATTCTGGCTGAATATAGGTAATCGAGCCTGTTTTTGAAAGTCCTAAAACGCGACCCGGAACTCGTTTCTTGTACGCTGATTTCACGGCCAAAACCCTTTGATCATCGATAATGCTTTCTCGAATATCATCTAAATAATCGGTGTTGGTAAGTCCGGTTAAACTGCGATTAAAATTTTCCTGAATGGCTTTTCTGGCGTGAGAAATATCGCTTCTCAAGGATTTCAGAATCGGTGAAGCTTCACTTTTTACTTCACCAAAACGATTTAGAACTTTGTCGATGCGGTCGATGATTTCTTTTCGGTATTCCAGATCTTTCACATCGTTATTCAGATGGAGAAATAAATCTTCATAAACCGGATAAAACTTTTGAAGTTTGGAAATCTGCTCTGTTAAACTTTTTATTTTTAGAAACGAACTGTTATCTAACCGGAAATTTTCAATTACCATTAGTTTCAGCTCTTCCTCAATATCCTCGTATTCATTGAAAGGTATTGCATTGTCGCTTTCAAAACTGGAAAGAAATTCGGCAGCTTTTTTCAAAGAAAGTTCAGCTTCTTCAATTGCGACTGGTCGAATTTGTGAGATTTTTTCCGCCGTCTTCTTGGAGTAGGCAAAAGGGGAAATTTCCGCAAGTAATTCTGGAAATTCAAGTTCGTTTAAATCATCTTTTTGTATATGCACGCTACAAATTTAATTATTTTACTTTGCGAAAGTTCAAATCTTTGGCAAACTTTATCTATCGTTTTAATTTTTATTCACCTCTTGGCAAAAACTGGAAAGTGTTTCCGCAAAAAAAGTCATTAAATTCTCAAAAATTATATCTTTGAAGAATGAGATTTTTGACAGATAGATTAATTTTAAGAACCTTAACTGAATTCGATTCGTATGAAGTTTTAGGCATTAGAAGCCATCCTGTAATTAACCAATTCCTTCATCGGGATCCACCGAGAAACACTTTCGAAGCTTTAGACTTTATTTTAAATATACAACGTAAATCTGCAAACGGTGAAATTTTTTTTCTGGGAATTGCTCTTCAAAATAAACCTGAATTGATCGGAACCATCTGTTTATGGAATTTTTCTGGCGACCGCAAAACAGCAGAGTTGGGTTATGAGTTATTACCGGAATATCACCGGAAAGGAATCATGTCGGAAGCGGTCACCTTTATTTTAAATTATGGTTTCGAGGATTTAAAGGTATCAAAAATAGAAGCATTCACGAATAAAAATAATTTGAACTCTATTCAATTGCTGCAGAAATTTAATTTCACTTTAAATGTAAATCGCAAAGATGAAAAATATCCCGAAAATCTTATTTTTGAATTAGCTAGAAGTTAGATTTTATTTTTCCCAACAATCATCACATCATCATATCAAAAAATCATCCCATCAAAATATGACCTGGACCGAAATCCTTTCACCAATCAAAAAAACTGAATATTTTAAAAATCTTTCGCAAAAAATTGAGGAAGAATACCGGGAAGCAAAATGTTTTCCACCGAAAAAGCAGATTTTTCGCGCTTTGGAATTGACTCCTTTTGAAGACATAAAAGTGGTGATCATCGGTCAAGATCCTTATCATAATGATAATCAAGCGAATGGATTATGTTTCTCTGTT
>Ga0116183_1007112_pt1 | contig 10094 bp, 4 predicted proteins | sample AD_UKC078_MetaG_FD_89753 | JGI IMG/M metagenome (GOLD analysis project Ga0116183, IMG submission 89753) | Active sludge microbial communities of municipal wastewater-treating anaerobic digesters from USA - AD_UKC078_MetaG | ecosystem: Engineered > Bioreactor > Anaerobic > Digestate | place: USA...
ACCAAATTTTTTGGTCAATACCGTAGTAATCGCTGCCGTTAATGTCGTCTTACCATGATCCACGTGGCCAATCGTGCCTACGTTGACGTGCGGTTTGGTCCGTTCAAATTTACCTTTTGCCATGATTATTTCCTTTTATCTATTCTTTAAAATTAATTAGTAATGGACTATTTCTTGTTCATAATGGCTTCTGCCACATTTCTTGGTGCTTCAGCATAGTGCTTGAATTCCATACTATAACTAGCACGACCTTGTGAGAGTGAGCGCACAGTTGTTGCATAACCAAACATTTCAGACAATGGCACTTCAGCACGAATTGCTTTACCACCGCCTGCTGTGTCTTCCATACCTTGAATCATACCGCGACGTGACGACAAGTCACCCATCACATCACCCATATAATCTTCAGGCGTTTCAATTTCAACCGCCATAATCGGTTCTAGCAATACTGGGTCTGCTTTACGCATACCATCTTTAAAACCAATAGACGCTGCCATTTTGAAGGCATTTTCATTCGAGTCAACGTCATGGTAAGAACCATCAAACAGAGTAACTTTTACGTCAACTACCGGGAAGCCAGCCAACACACCTGATGGGATAGTTTCGCGCAAACCTTTTTCAACAGCAGGAATAAACTCACGTGGCACCGTACCACCTTTGATTTGATCAACAAACTCGAAACCCTTACCCGCTTCATTTGGTTCCATGATTAACCACACATGTCCATACTGACCCTTACCGCCAGATTGTTTAACGAACTTACCTTCAACTTCCACTTTTTTCTTAATCGCTTCACGGTATGCAACTTGCGGAGCACCTACGCTAGCCTCCACGTTAAACTCACGACGCATACGGTCAACAATGATGTCTAAGTGCAGTTCGCCCATACCAGAAATAATAGTTTGTCCTGACTCTTCATCTGAACGGACACGGAATGAAGGGTCTTCTTGTGCCAGGCGACCCAATGCGATACCCATCTTTTCTTGGTCCGCTTTTGTTTTTGGCTCTACCGCCACATGAATAACAGGCTCAGGGAACACCATACGCTCTAGGATGATAGGTTTATCAACTGAACATAATGACTCACCAGTCGTTACATCTTTCAAACCAATGGCAGCAGCAATATCTCCCGCCACAACCTCATCCACCTCTTGGCGCGTGTTTGCATGCATTTGCACAATACGTCCAATACGTTCTTTACGACCTTTTACTGAGTTATACACAGTGTCGCCTTTATTCAGCACACCTGAGTAAACGCGGATAAATGTCAATTGACCCACGAACGGATCCGTCATTAACTTAAATGCCAATGCCGACAAACTCTCTTTATCATCTGCCTTACGCGTAATGCGCTCGCCATCCTCGTCTTCACCCTCAATATCAGGAATATCAACAGGAGATGGCAAGAAATCAATTACAGCATCCAACATACGCTGAACACCTTTATTTTTAAACGCTGTCCCACACAACATTGGTTGGATTTCTGTTGCGATTGTGCGCGTACGTAGACCAAGAATAATATCCGACTCTGACAAATCACCTTCTTCAAGGTACTTATTCATCAAATCTTCACTCGCTTCAGCGGCAGCTTCAACCATGTTTTCACGCCACTTGTTCGCAGCTTCAACTAAATCAGCAGGAATATCACCATACTCAAACTTCATCCCCTGCGATGCTTCATCCCAGATAATTGACTTCATCTTGATGAGGTCAACCACACCCGTGAAAGTATCTTCACGACCGATAGGAATTACAATAGGCACTGGATTGGCCTTCAGACGATTGCGCATTTGATCAACGACTTTAAAGAAGTCAGCGCCAGAGCGGTCCATTTTGTTAACAAACGCCAAGCGAGGCACTTTATATTTAGTAGCTTGACGCCATACCGTTTCAGATTGCGGCTGAACACCACCTACTGCACAGTACACCATACAGGCACCATCCAAAACACGCATTGAACGCTCCACTTCAATAGTGAAGTCAACGTGACCTGGCGTATCAATAATATTAAAACGATGCTGCTCATACTGCCCGCCCATACCTTTCCAGAAACAAGTTGTGGCTGCAGAAGTAATGGTAATGCCGCGCTCCTGCTCCTGCTCCATCCAGTCCATGGTAGCAGCGCCATCATGCACTTCACCAATTTTATGGTTAACACCTGTGTAAAAAAGAATACGCTCAGTCGTAGTTGTTTTACCTGCATCGATATGTGCAGAAATACCAATGTTACGATAGCGATTGATAGGGGTTTGACGAGCCACGGTTATTACCTTTGCTTAAATATTATTGCTTAAAATTCTTAAAGAACAATTCTAGAAAAAACAAATGTACCTTTCATGACGAAAGGTACATTTTAAGTATTTAGAACCTGAAATGTGAGAATGCTTTATTGGCTTCTGCCATACGGTGAACTTCTTCACGCTTTTTCATTGCTGAACCACGACCCTCAGAAGCCTCGACCAACTCAGCAGCCAAGCGCAAACCCATTGATTTCTCACCGCGCTTACGCGCCGCATCGCGCATCCAGCGCATTGCTAATGCACTACGGCGGCTAGGGCGAACCTCTACAGGAACTTGATAGTTAGCGCCGCCGACACGGCGACTTTTAACCTCCACCAATGGGCGCAAGTTGTTTAATGCCAGCGTAAAAACTTCCAATGCATCCTTACTTGTTTTGGCGGTAATTTGATCAAACGCACCATACAAAATGCGCTCGGCTACAGATTTTTTGCCACCGGTCATCAACACGTTCACAAATTTTGAAACTTCCGTACTTCCGAATTTTGGATCTGGAAGAATATTACGCTTGGGCACTTCTCTACGTCTTGGCATGCTTTTCTCAACTCTCTCTTATCAATTATGTTTTGCCAGCAAATACATCGGCAGGGCATTTGGTTAGCCGCTTAAAATTTCAATCTTATTTTGCTTTAGCTTCTTTAGGACGCTTAGCACCGTATTTAGAACGCGATTGCTTACGATCTTTAACACCTGCAGTATCCAAGCTACCGCGCACCATATGGTAACGCACACCTGGTAAGTCTTTTACACGGCCACCACGCAACAACACCACGCTATGCTCCTGCAAGTTATGGCCTTCACCACCAATGTAACTAATAACTTCATAGCCATTTGTCAAACGCACTTTTGCCACCTTACGCAAAGCTGAGTTTGGTTTTTTTGGCGTGGTTGTATACACACGAGTACATACTCCACGTTTTTGCGGGCACGCCTCAAGGGCCGGCACTTTACTTTTTGTGACCACTTTTGCGCGTGGTTTACGTATTAACTGATTGATGGTTGGCATTGCCTATAACCTCTAAATATATTCTTTAATAAATTTATCTTATTTAAACAATAAATAACATTGCAAATAAATGCTTAACTGACAAACAAGTCAGGATAGCTTTACCTAACGGCAATAAGGCTATCCTGAAAAACCAAGCATTGTATTTAGCCTGAGCTTCAATGTCAAGATTTAATTTCCTGCTTTACTCTGTTGCAGTTTCTCCAGTGCCCGTCTCCACCTCAACGCTTGTCACTTCCTCTAAAATCACTTCTGTATCTTTGAACAGCGCCTCAGCTGGAATTTCTTTCGCTGGAACACCGCCTGCTACAGATGCGCGCTTACGTGCCTCATGGTACGCTAAGCCTGTACCTGCAGGAATCAGACGACCAACAATGACGTTTTCTTTCAGGCCACGTAAATCATCACGTTTACCTAAAATAGCCGCTTCCGTTAACACACGAGTTGTTTCTTGGAATGAAGCCGCAGAGATAAATGAGTCAGTTGATAACGAAGCTTTAGTAATACCAAGCAACACATACTCAAATTGTGCGGGACGTTTGTCTTGCGCAATCACCACTTCATTTTCTGCCAACAAATCGGCACGCTCTACTTGTTCACCCAAGATAAAGCTTGTATCACCAGCATCAGTTACACGTACTCGGCGCAACATTTGACGCACAATTACCTCAATATGTTTATCATTGATTTTAACGCCTTGTAAACGATAAACATCTTGCACTTCGTCGATAATGTAGCGCGCCAAGGCTTCGCGGCCTTGAAGACGTAATATATCTTGCGGCTCGGCAGGACCATCCACAATGGTTTCACCCTTAGTCACTACTTGGCCATCATGTGCGGTCACGTGCTTATCTTTGGGGATTAAAAACTCATGTGTGTTGCCATCTAAGTCGGTTATGACCAAGCGTTGTTTACCCTTCGTGTCTTTACCGAAGGACACGGTACCTGTCACTTCCGCCAGCATACCTGCATCTTTAGGTGAGCGCGCCTCAAACAACTCTGCCACGCGTGGTAGACCACCAGTAATATCGCGGGTTTTTGATGACTCTTGCGGAATACGAGCCAAGACTTCGCCTACACCAACCTCTTGACCATCTTTCACAGTAATAATGCAACCCAGTTGGAAGGTAATATTAACCGTCTGATCACTACCAGCCAATTTCACTTCTGCACCATTAGCGTCAACAAGTTTAACTTGAGGACGAAGACCTTTGGTTTGACCTGCACGCTGTTTCGGATCAATCACAACAAGTGATGACAAACCAGTAACATCATCAACCTGCTTAGCTACAGTAATGCCTTCTTCCACGTTTTCAAATTTGATTTGACCTGCATACTCGGTAATAATTGGCCTTGTATGCGGATCCCAGGTTGCGATTGCTTGGCCTGCTTTTACTGCCTTGCCATCCGTAATCTGTAATGTTGCGCCGTACGGTACTTTATGACGCTCACGCTCACGACCATTTTCATCAGCAATGATGACTTCACCATTACGAGAAATGACCACTTGCTCACCCCTTGCGTTTGTCACATAACGCATCGTTGATGTGAAATTAAGCACGCCATTTGACTTACTTTCAACCTGAGAAACCGATGCTGCGCGAGAAGCTGCGCCACCAATATGGAAAGTACGCATAGTCAGCTGGGTACCTGGCTCACCAATGGACTGCGCAGCAATGACGCCCACTGCCTCGCCCATGCTAATCAATTTGCCACGACCTAAGTCGCGACCATAACATTTTGCACAAATACCATAGCGGGTATCGCAAGTGAGTGCTGTACGCACCTTCACCTCATCAATACCCAAAGCATCAATACGCTCAACCTCATCCTCCGTCAACAGCGTACCTGCAGGGTAAATCACCTCCTGTGTTTCAGGATTAATGACGTCCAATGCAGCAGTGCGGCCCAAGATACGATCGTGTAATGGCTCAATAACTTCGCCACCTTTGACCAGTGCTTTGGTAACCAAACCATCTGTTGTGCCGCAATCATGCTCGGTCACAACGAGGTCTTGCGTTACGTCCACTAAACGGCGGGTTAAGTAACCTGAGTTCGCCGTTTTTAACGCCGTATCAGCCAGGCCCTTACGTGCACCATGGGTTGAAATAAAGTATTGCAGGACGTTTAAACCATCACGGAAGTTCGCTTTAATGGGCGTTTCAATGATGGAGCCATCCGGTTTTGCCATCAAGCCACGCATACCTGCTAATTGGCGAACCTGAGCTGCAGAACCGCGCGCACCAGAATCGGCCATCATGTAAATCGCGTTGAAAGACTCTTGGCGCAACACCTTGCCTGCCTTGTCTTTTACCTGCTTACCATCAGCATCCAGAACGTCCTCTTCCTTAAGTTGCTTCATCATAGCGTCAGCAACTTTATCACCTGCACGACCCCATATATCCACGACTTTATTGTATCTTTCACCTTGTGTTACTAGACCAGATACATATTGATCCTCAATTTCTTTGACTTCAGCATCTGCAGCAGCGATGAGTTGTTCCTTTTCTTTTGGAACCAGCATGTCATTAATACTAATTGAGATGCCTGCCTTAGTTGCGTATGAGTACCCTGTGTACATCAATTTATCTGCAAAAATCACCGTTTCACGGATACCTACTTTACGGAAACTGGCGTTAATAAGCTTAGATATTTCTTTCTTTTTCAGCGCTTTATCAATATTACTAAACGCTAACCCGGCCGGCATAATTTCAGACAATAATGCACGCCCTACTGTTGTTTCATAGCGGGTCGTTTTTTCAGTTTTAACACCATTCAAATCAAGCTCATATTCTTTAATACGCACTGTGATTTTCGCATGAAGATCGATTAAACCCTGGTCATACACACGCTGTACTTCTTTTACATCGGCAAATCGCATACCCTCGCCACGTGCGGCGACTTTGTCACGGGTCATGTAATACAAGCCCAATACGATATCCTGTGAAGGCACGATAATCGGCTCACCATTCGCTGGAGATAGTACATTGTTTGAAGCTAGCATTAATGTACGCGCTTCCATTTGCGCTTCTAAGCTTAATGGAACGTGAACCGCCATTTGGTCACCGTCAAAGTCGGCGTTGAATGCCGCACAAACGAGCGGATGCAATTGAATGGCTTTACCTTCAATCAGAATAGGCTCAAATGCTTGAATGCCTAAACGGTGCAATGTAGGCGCACGGTTCAGTAGTACTGGATGCTCGCGGATAACATCCTCGAGAATATCCCAAACTTCTGGTCCTTCTTCTTCAACCTTTTTCTTTGCTGCTTTAATGGTTGTGGCAATACCTAACACTTCCAGTTTATGGAAAATGAATGGTTTGAATAATTCCAAAGCCATTTTCTTAGGTAGGCCGCATTGGTGCAATTTCAGTTGCGGACCAACCACAATCACTGAACGACCTGAGTAATCCACACGTTTACCCAACAAGTTTTGACGGAAACGGCCGCCTTTACCTTTAATCATGTCAGCGAGTGATTTCAATGGACGCTTGTTAGCGCCCGTCATCACTTTACCGCGACGACCATTATCCAATAGCGAGTCTACCGCTTCTTGCAACATGCGTTTTTCGTTACGCACGATAATTTCAGGTGCTTTTAACTCTAACAGACGTTTTAAACGGTTGTTACGGTTAATGACGCGACGGTACAAATCGTTCAAATCTGATGTAGCAAAGCGACCGCCATCCAATGGCACCAATGGACGTAATTCTGGCGGCAATACTGGCAAGATTTCTAAAATCATCCACTCAGGTTTAATACCTGATTTCTGGAACGCTTCTAACACTTTTAAGCGCTTTGCAATTTTCTTGATTTTTGCTTCTGAACCAGTTGCGGCTAAATCCGTACGCAATGTGCTTACTTCGCGCTCAATATCCATCGTACGCAATAATTCACGCACCGCTTCAGCGCCCATCACGGCATTAAATTCGTCGCCGTACTCTTCAACTTTCGCAAGATAATCGTCCTCAGTCAATAACTGGCCTCGTGTAAGAGGCGTCATACCTGGGTCAACCACGATAAATGCTTCAAAATACAACACGCGTTCAATATCTCGTAAAGCGATATCTAATACCATACCCAAACGGCTTGGTAGTGATTTCAAGAACCAAATGTGCGCAACTGGTGAAGCTAGGTCAATATGACCCATACGTTCACGACGTACTTTAGATAAAGTCACTTCAACGCCACATTTTTCGCAGATCACACCACGATGTTTTAAGCGTTTGTATTTACCGCATAGGCACTCGTAATCTTTTATTGGGCCAAAGATTTTTGCACAGAACAAACCATCACGCTCAGGTTTGAAGGTACGGTAGTTGATCGTTTCTGGCTTTTTAACTTCGCCATATGACCATGAACGGATTTTTTCAGGTGAAGCGAGCGCAATCTTAATTGCATCGAACTCTTCTTCTTGCGTTACCTGTTTAAATAAGTCTAATAGAGCTTTCATCTGTATCTCTCCTTAGTTTCTGTCTAGGTCAATGTCGATAGCGAGTGAACGAATTTCTTTCACTAACACGTTAAATGATTCCGGCATACCTGCATCAATTTTGTGTTCGCCTTTAACAATGTTTTCATATACTTTTGTACGGCCAGTGACGTCATCAGACTTCACTGTCAACATTTCTTGCAAGGTATATGAAGCACCATAAGCCTCAAGCGCCCAAACCTCCATCTCACCGAAGCGCTGACCACCGAATTGCGCTTTACCGCCCAAAGGCTGTTGTGTCACGAGTGAGTAAGGACCAGTTGAACGTGCATGCATTTTGTCATCAACCAAGTGATGCAATTTCAATACGTGCATATAACCAACAGTCACTGGGCGCTCAAATGCATCACCTGTACGACCATCAAATAATGTGACCTGTGTTTTACCCGCATGGAATTGCAACTGTTTAGTACGCGCTGCATCGTCTGGGTAAGCCAAATCAAGCATTGCTTTAATGTCAGATTCTGCGGCACCATCAAAAACTGGCGTTGCAAATGGCACGCCATTCGTTAAGTTGCGTGCGAGTTCCAACACTTCAGTATCACTGAATGATTTGATATCCTCTTTTTTACCTGTGCTGTCGTTGTAGATTTGCTCAAGGAATTTACGGATTTCAGTGACTTTAGCTTCTTCACGTAACATTTCATCAATGCGCAAACCGAGACCTTTAGCTGCCCAACCCAAGTGAACCTCTAAAATCTGACCGATGTTCATACGTGAAGGAACGCCTAGTGGGTTCAGCACGATGTCCATTGGTGTACCATCTGCCATATGTGGCATGTCTTCTACTGGACAGATTTTTGAAATCACACCCTTGTTACCGTGACGACCGGCCATTTTATCGCCTGGTTGAATACGACGTTTAACCGCCAAGTAAACTTTAACCATTTTTTGTACACCCGCTGGCAATTCATCGCCTTGCGTCAATTTACGTTTCTTCTCTTCGAACTTGCTGTCAAAGTTTACGCGTGCTTGCGCCAAGCTATCTTTTAATTGCTCTAATTGACGTGCTGCTTCTTCATCACTTAAACGAATGTCAAACCAGTCATAGCGACCTACAGACGCCAAGTACTCAGCGGTTACCGTATCGCCCTTTTTCAATTTATTTGGCCCACCAGCAGCAACTTTACCTTCAATCAATCGACGGATACGGCCAAAAGCATCATCTTCGACGATACGCATTTGGTCAGCAAGGTCAGTTTTATAATGCGCCAACTGATCATCAATAATTTGCTGCGCACGCGAATCACGCTCAAGACCTTCACGGGTAAATACCTGAACATCAATCACAGTGCCACTCATTCCGGAAGGTACGCGCAATGACGTGTCTTTTACATCAGATGCTTTTTCACCAAAAATTGCTCTTAGCAGTTTCTCTTCTGGAGTTAATTGTGTTTCGCCTTTTGGCGTCACTTTACCTACCAGAACATCCCCCGCCTCTACTTCTGCACCAATATAGATAATACCAACTTCATCTAATCGGCTTAGCATACGCTCGCTCAAATTGGAAATATCTTGCGTGATTTCTTCAGGGCCGAGTTTGGTGTCTCTAGCCACTACGGTTAACTCTTCAATATGAATTGAGGTATAGCGATCATCTGCGACAACTCTTTCTGATATAAGAATTGAGTCTTCGTAGTTATAGCCATTCCATGGCATAAAAGCCACCAGCATATTTTGGCCAAGCGCCAACTCACCCATATCAGTGGATGCGCCATCAGCAATCACATCACCCCGTGCTAGCTGGTCACCCACCTTCACTAATGGCCGCTGGTTGATATTTGTGTTTTGGTTTGAACGCGTATATTTAGTTAAGTTGTAAATATCTACACCAACCTCTCCATCTTTGGCTTCGTCGTCATTTACACGAACAACAATACGGCCAGAGTCTACGTAATCAACTACGCCTCCACGGCGTGCTTGAACTGTAGTGCCAGAGTCCACCGCTACCGTACGTTCAATACCCGTACCCACCACGGCTTTTTCAGCACGTAAGCAAGGTACCGCTTGACGCTGCATGTTAGCACCCATCAATGCGCGGTTCGCGTCATCGTGTTCTAAGAACGGAATCAATGAAGCCGCTACAGATACAATCTGACCAGGTGCCACGTCCATATATTGCACGCGCTCTGGTTGCGTCATGGTGAACTCGTTGTGATAACGAGATGAAATCAAGTCATCCGTAAACGTGTTCTTTTTATCAAGCGCAGTATTCGCCTGCGCAATCATGTACTGACTTTCCTCGATTGCAGACAGATAATCGATCGTATCTGAGACTTTGTTACCTTCTACACGACG
>Ga0116183_1007116_pt1 | contig 10087 bp, 9 predicted proteins | sample AD_UKC078_MetaG_FD_89753 | JGI IMG/M metagenome (GOLD analysis project Ga0116183, IMG submission 89753) | Active sludge microbial communities of municipal wastewater-treating anaerobic digesters from USA - AD_UKC078_MetaG | ecosystem: Engineered > Bioreactor > Anaerobic > Digestate | place: USA...
ATTGGGATAGCTTTGTATCGAATGTGGAATGTTTTGACATCATGTTTTAATCGAAACAGGGGAGCGTCTGATGCTATGACGAAGTGGAGCGAAAAAATAAAAAACAACATGGATTTTTTCGCGGTCTGGGAAGGGGATCACGATTACCACACCGGGTCCGGCGAAACCTTCACGTCCAGAAACGGGATCCTCATGGCTGACGTTTATAGCCCAAGAAGGGCAGAAGTCCATTCCGCAATAAAAAATCGCTCGAATCCCGAGAGAACCGCCCCCTTTTTTCTGAAGGGACTTTTGAGCGGCAGTCGCTTGAGTTCGGAGGATCGGTTACTCTCGGACATTCGCACTCTGGCGGGCAGCTAGGAGACAGTTCTCCGCGGCGATTGATTTTTTAGGGGAGTAGGGGAGAAATAACTCCCACAACTTGCAGGGGGAAGGGGATTGGCATGGAACGCCGTTTTCTTGAGGAACTGAAAGTGTTACGCGAAAAGCTTTTCCAGATGGGGCTGATTGTCGAAGCGATGATTGAAAAAGCAGTGAACTCTCTGCTAAAGGGCGACAGCAGTCTTGGGGATGAAGTTTTTGCCGATGAAAACATGATTAATGCCCTTGAGATTGAAATTGATGAAAGGGGGCATGCGTTGCTTGCTTTGTCACAGCCCGTTGCGGTGGACCTCAGGTTGCTGACGATGATTCTCAAAATCAATACAGACCTCGAAAGAATGGGCGATCACGCGGTGAATATTGCGCAGAGAAGCCGTGCTGTGGCCCACGTGTTTCAGGAGCGGGTTCATTTTTCGGTGGTGCAAATGAGCGATCTTGTCCAGAAAATACTTCGGGATGCTATGGACTGCTTTATGAATGAGAATACAGAGTTGGCGCGGAGAGTGCTGGCGAGCGACGATCAGGTGGATGCCTGTGATGAGCGGCTTTGCGCGGCGATGGTTGAGAAAATGCAAGAGGATCCTTCTTGCGTGCATCAGGCGCTGAATTTCGTGATGATCGGACATAATCTTGAACGGATCGCTGACCTTGCCAATAACATTGCGGAAAATACTATTTATTACAAGCAGGGCAGGGACGTAAGGCATCATTATGAAACGACTTAAAAAAATATTTTGGTTTTATCCCGCCTTTTAAAAAGAGCAGAAGACATTTCCTCCCGAAATTGATCAGCGGAATCAAAAATCCTTCCTGTTTAAACATTCGAGCTTTTTCTGGCGGTTAATTTGTTGTTTGGGGCCAGTTGCCAGATGGTATTGACTCCAGAGCTTGCCCGGGAAGCTGAAATCTCAAAAAATCTCGCCTCCGTCGGATTTTCGTAGATTCATTCCGCAGTCTTGGGTAAACTATGGCGCTAAACGGGGGGTCGGGGGGTTTCCCCGACCCACTTACTCTGAAGGACGCCCTGCTTCGCGGGGTGGCATTGAAGAGTTTCCTTAATGAGAGAATCCTTCGCCTTCGCTCTCAACGGGTCTGAAGACCCTCTGGGCCGCAGATAGGATAATTCCCCCGGAAATAATATCCCGAGGGAACAACTCAATTATGGGGGAGTTATGAAACGTAAAGCGCTGAGTTTGATGTGTTTTTCCATCCTTTTTACTTATGCCGCAATGCCGGCCACTTATGCCGCCCGCGATATGATCCAGATCAAGGGATCCGATACCATGGTCAATCTTGGTCAGGCCTGGGCCGAGGAATTTATGATGCAAAATCCCGAAGCCAGTATTGCCGTGACGGGGGGAGGCTCCGGGACCGGAATGGCGGCTCTAATCAGCGGGACCTGCGACATCGCGGAATCTTCCCGGGAAATAAAAGACCAGGAGATGGAGGCCGCGCGCAAGAATGGTCATGATGTCCATGAATTTATCGTGGCGGTGGACGCGATCGCGGTGGTGGTTCATCCTTCCAATCCCGTCAAGCAACTGACGATTGAACAACTCTCGGGGATTTATACCGGAAAAATCAAAAATTGGAATGAACTCGGGGGGAAAGATCAGAAAATCCTTGCCCTTTCGAGAGAACGGAACTCGGGAACCCACGTTTATTTTCTCGAAGAGGTTGTCCGGATGGGAGTTGAAAAAGGGCCCGAACAGTTTGCTCCCGAGGTATTGATGCTTCCTTCGTCCCAAGCCATTATTTCCGAGGTGTCCCAGAGTGAAACTGCCATTGGCTATGTCGGACTTGGCTATGTTTCCGATCGTGTCCACATTCCGGCGATTGCCCTGAGCAACCAAGGGCCTTTTGTCAGTCCGACGCTCGAAACGACGATGGATAAAAGTTATCCGTTGTCCCGTTCTCTGCTGTTCTATACTGGACGTGAACCTGAAGGGACCGTGAAAAATTTTATCGATTTTGTCCTGAGCGAGGAAGGCCAGGAAATCGTCAGGATCATGGACTTTGTCCCGCTCCGATAATACCGTGAAGAAATTCTTCGAAAAAATCATAGAAAAAATCATTCTGCTTAACGGCTTTGCCTGCATCCTGTTTGTGATCCTGATTTTTTTCTTTCTCGCCAAGGATGGTCTTGCCCTTTTTAAAGTCAGTTCTCCGATTCAGTTTTTCTTTGGGTTGTTGTGGAACCCGCTCGCGGAACCTCCCCAATACGGTATTGTGCCGCTACTCCTTGGATCTATCATGGTGACTCTTGGAGCGATCGCGATCTCGGTACCATTGGGCCTGGCATGCGCCATTTTCATCGGGGAAATAGCCCCCCGATGGATGCGCGAGATTCTCAAGGCAGGGGTCGAGCTTCTCGCGGCCATTCCGAGTATTGTGATCGGGTTTATCGGGATGACAATGCTGGCCCCTTTCGTAAAAAATCTTTTTGGCCTGCCGACCGGTTTGACGGCATTGACGGGATCGATTGCCCTGGCTTTTATGGCGATCCCGACAATCGTTAGCATTATGGAGGACGCCATTACGGCCGTTCCGCGAACGTACAAGGAAGGTTCTCTGGCCCTTGGGGCGACCCACTGGCAGACGATTTACAGGGTGACTATTCCGGCGGCGTCCTCGGGGATTGTCGCGTCGATTATGCTGGGGATCGGGCGTGTGATCGGGGAGACGATGGCGGTCATGATGATTACCGGAAATGCCTCCGTCATTCCTCATTCTCTTCTCCAGCCGGTGAGGACGATGACGGCCACGATCGCGGCTGAAATGGGGGAAACCGTGATAGGAAGCGACCACTACTTCGCCCTTTTCGCGGTGGGACTTGTCCTTTTTGCCATTACTTTTGTGATTAACTTTTTCGCCGACATGGCGCTGCATCAACAGAAAAAATAATAATGAAACCACAAACCAAACAAAAGATCGCGTTTACCTGTCTTGGCCTCGCGGCTGTCGTTGTGATTATTCCGGTAATCGTTATTTTTGTGATCCTGATCGACAAGGGGATATCCGCGATCAACTGGCAGTTTCTCAGTACTATGCCACGAATGGGGATGCGGGCCGGAGGGATTTATCCCGCGATCATGGGAACCGTCTACCTCGTGTCGGGAACGATTCTTGTCGCGTTGCCGCTCGGCGTTTTGGCCGCTATTTATCTTGTGGAATATGCCAAGCGGAACTGGTGGACGCGGATGATCGAAATCGCGATCGTCAATCTTGCAGGGGTTCCTTCCGTCGTTTACGGACTCTTCGGGATGGGGTTTTTTGTAATCTTTTTCAAGTTTGGGGCCTCTATTCTTGCGGGGTCCCTGACTCTGGCGATCATGATTTTGCCGGTGATTATCACGGCGTCCAAGGAAGCGTTGATGAGCGTTCCTCATTCTTTTCGTGAGGCGAGCCTTGCTCTCGGAGTCAGCAAGTGGCAGACGATCCGTTGTGTTGTTCTTCCGAACGCCCTGCCGGGTATTTTGACTGGAACGATTCTTGGAATCAGTCGTGCGGCCGGAGAAACCGCTCCTATCCTTTTTACGGTGGCGGCCTTTTATCTTCCGAGGCTCCCCAAATCAATTTTTGATCAGTGTATGGCGCTTCCTTACCATCTCTACGTTTTGTCGACCCAGGTGCCTAATGTCAAGGAATCCCTTCAGTACGGGACGGCGCTTGTGCTTGTCGGGATGATTTTTCTCCTGAATCTGGTTGCGATTATTATCCGGTCTCATATGAGGAGTAAGAAGCAATGGTAAACACCGTTAACCTTGTTAGCGACCGATATGCGGCGTGGCGGTATTTTTTGCGAAAACAAATGGAGTGAGTCGATGACACTTTTGGCGAATAAGGAATGTCCTGTTTCTGAGAAAACTGGGGAAATGAATCCGATCCCTGACAGGGCGAACAAAATCACGGTCGAGGATGTCAGTATTTTGTTTGGCGAGGTCAGGGCATTGAATCACGTGAGTTTTTCGGTCAAGTCGAATGAAATTTTAAGCGTGATCGGCCCTGCCAACAGCGGGAAAACATCTTTTTTGCGGGCGATGAACAGGATGAATGACTTGGACATTGCCTGCCGCATGACCGGTTCGATCCGGTTGAACGGCCAGGATATCCAGAAGGAGATGGATGCCGAAGACGTGCGGAGAAAGGTCACCATGGTTTTTGCGTTACCGCTTCCGCTACCGATGTCGATTTTTGACAATGTGGCTTATGGACCGAGACGCCACGGGATCAAAAACAAGAGGAAGCTCGCGGAGATTGTCGAAAAAAGTCTGAAAGCTGCTTTTTTATGGGATGAAGTCAAGGATCGGTTGTCGTCATCGGGAATGAAGTTGTCGGGCGGACAACAGCAACGGCTTTGCATCGCACGGACACTTGCCGTGGAACCGGAGGTCATTCTTTACGATGAGCCATGTTCGGGGCTTGACCCGATTTCGACCGCCAAAGTGGAAGACGCGATGTTTGAGCTAAAAAAACGCTACACGCAGATTCTTGTGACGAATAACGTGAAGCAGGCCGCGCGAGTGGGGGACAGGACGGCTTTTTTTCTTACGGGTGAACTGGTCGAGATCGGTGAAACGGGAAAAATTTTCACTTCCCCCCGCGATCAGAGGACGCAGGATTATATTACGGGAAGGTTTGGTTAACGCGGGACGGCCGATGATGGAAGATGGATGGAGAAAAACGGATTTTACTCCATGCGTACGAGCGCCCTCCGAAAGTTGAAGACCACGATGAGCAAAATCGAAACCAAAAATCTGGATCTTTTTTACGGTAGTTTTCACGCTCTCCTCGACATTAATCTTGAGGTCGAAGAGAAGATGATCACGGCACTGATCGGGCCGTCCGGTTGTGGAAAATCGACGCTTCTCAGGGCCTTGAACCGAATGAACGACCTGATTGAAGGGGTTCGGATCACGGGGGAGGTTTGCGTTGACGGAAAAAATATCTATGAGCATGGAACGGATTTGATCGGGCTTCGGAAAAAGGTTGGAATGGTGTTTCAGCGCCCGAATCCGTTTCCTCTTTCCATTTTTGACAACATCGCGTACGGGCCGCGCATTCACGGGATCAAAAACCGGGGTGAGCTGGAGGGAATTGTCCAGAAAGCGCTAAGTGACGTTATGTTGTGGGATGTTTTAAAAGATAAACTCGATCGGTTCGCGTTAAATCTTTCCATTGAACAGCAGCAGCGTCTCTGTATCGCGCGCCTTTCCGCGATTACGCCCGAGATTGTTTTGATGGATGAGCCTTGTTCCGCGCTTGACCCCATGGCAACGCAAAGGATCGAGGAACTGATGTTTGAACTTAAGAAAAATTATACGATTGTGATCGTGACGCACAATATGCAGCAAGCCGCTCGCGTTTCTGACAAAACGGGTTTTATGTTACTCGGGAAGCTTGTGGAATACGGAGATACCAAACAGGTTTTCACGACGCCGCACGAAAAACAGACTGAAGAGTACATTACGGGAAGGTACGGATAATGAGGATGCTGTGCGTTAGATGCGTAGTTTCGCAAAACAAAGCACCGGAGTTAATTCAAAGACGGCCAAAGAGCAGCTTGCAATTTATGGTTGCCACGCTCCGTAAATTGTTTGCTCATTAAGGAGGCGATTATGGAACGACGTTTTTCAGAAGAACTCAAAACACTAAAACAAAAACTCTTTCAAATGGGGCTTTTGGTGGAAGGGGCGATTCAGAAGGCCATTGATGCGATGCAGACAAGATCCGCGGATTTGGTGGAGGGGGTTTTCCAGGATGAAGAAATGATTAACGCGATTGAGATCGAGATTGACGACAAGGGGCACGCCCTTTTCGCGCTGTCTCAACCGGTGGCGGGGGACCTTCGCCTTCTTGCCATGATTCTCAAAATCAACACGGATCTTGAGCGGATGGGGGACCACGCGGTCAATATTGCCCAATGCAGCAAACGCCTGCTGGCTGACGCGCCGCTTGCGATAGATTTTCCTCTGCCCAAAATGGGAGAATCGGTTCAGCGAATGGTGCGTGACGCGCTGGATTGCTTTATGAACGAAAATGTTGATCTGGCCCGCCGGGTTCTTGAAAGCGACGACAAGATTGATGATTTCAATGACCAGTTGTATGAGTCGATGGTGGCGATGATGGAAAAGGACAGCTTGACCGTGCGCCGCGCGCTTCGTTACGTTGTGATCGGAAGAAATCTGGAGCGGATCGCGGATCTCTCCAATAACATCGCCGAAGACACGATCTATCTCAAACAAGGCAAGGAAGTACGCCATCACTTTGAAAAACAATAAGAATCGGAACTTTCGGCAAGGAGACTTCCAGCCCGATCTTTAGCGAGGTCCGGAGACGGGAAGTTTGGCGGGGAGTCGCAGAGAGACAGTTTGCCGCCTAGAGCGGGAATGAAACAGAAAAACTGGAACCTTTTCCCAGAACACTTTGGCAGTCGATGGAGCCATCGTGCGATTCCATGATGTGTTTGGCTATTGCTAGGCCAAGTCCCGTCCCGCCCAATTCGCGTGAACGCGCCTTATCGACCCTGAAAAACCGTTCAAAAATTCTGGGGATGGTATCTTCCGGAATCCCGGGGCCCGTATCCCGGATGGTGACCTTGACCTTGCCGCTTTTTTTCTCCGCGGAAAGAAAAATACTGCCGCCTTCCGGCGTGTATTTGACCGCGTTATCCAGAAGATTGACAAAGACCTGACGGATTTTGTCCCGGTCGCCCTGAATGAAAAACGGAGTGGTAGTCAGGTGGTCATTAACCGTCAATTTTTTTGCCTTTAGCTGGGGTTCAAACCGCGCCAACGATTCCCTGATCTCGGACGCAAGATCCAGAGTCTCTTTCTTTAGGGGAAGGATTCTCTGTTCGATTTCCCCGAGAGTCAGGATGTCTTCAACTAGATGACCCAGTCTCGTGGCGTCCTCATGCATCATCGTGAGGAAATGTTTTCGGGTTTTGGGATCTTTTTCCGCTCCGTCGCGAAGAGTTTCAATAAAGCCTTTTAATGATGTCAGGGGAGTCCGGAGTTCGTGAGAGGCGTTGGCCACAAACTCTTTCCTGATTTGCTCCAGACGACGGAGTTCGGTGATATCGTGAAAAACAAGAATGCCGCTGATGTCCCGGATTTCTTTCGTGGTGGCCACGACGCTCGCGCGGAGAATCTTTTTCTCGTTGCCTATGAGCTGGATTTCTCCGGTGACGACGGTCTCTTGCGTAAATGCTTGGTCGACAATGATTTCCAGATAGGGGTGGCGGGTTGTTTCAATCAGGCTTTTTCCCCTGATCGTGTCCGTTGAAAACCCGAAAAGTTTTTCGGCCATCGGGTTCGCCATGACGACTTCTTTTTTCCGGTTAATCGCTATGACGCCATCACTCATGTGGGACAGGATGGTGGAAATTTTTCCTTTTTCACTTTCAAGATCTGCGATCCGGGAGGACAAAGCCCCGGCCATCCGGTTCATGGCGTCACCGAGAATTCTCAGCTCATCACGCCCTTCCACCAGGATCTTCTCTGACCAGTTTTGCCGGGCGTAGCGGATCGCTCCCCGGTAATGGTCCGAAGGCGTTTCGCCCAATGGTTGGCAAAGAGAGAGCCGGATAGCAGGATTATGATCACGGCGATGAGTACGATGACGGACACGGGGCGTTTCGCATGATTAAGGACATTCTGGATCCGCGAAGAGGGCATGGCGACACGGACGACGCCAAGAAGGTTATCTCCTTCCAGAATGGGGACGGCAACGTAGAGCATTTGCTTACCCAGGCTCATGCTGTATCGCGTGCTGATCCCGGTATCACCACGCATGGCGGCCGCGACTTCAGGGCGGCTCGCGTGATTATCCATGGTCTGGATCGAATGAGCCAATTTTTCCTTCGAGTCTGCCAGGACGAGGCCGTTTGGATCGATATAAGTGATTCGGATCTCCAATCCCTCCGCCAGGGCCGAGATTTTACTCTGGAGAATCGCTGGTTGCATGGGAAGTTCTCCACGAATGATTTCCCGGATCATCAAAGATTGATGGACGAGGGATTCCTGGAGCTGGGCCATCATGCTCTGTTTGAAATGGTGGGAAATAAAAAAACCGGCGGCGGCAAAAACAAAAATGAAAACAAGTCCGTACAGCGCCATGAAGCGTCTGACGAATCCAATCCGGGGAAGAGGCATTTTAATCTCCGTCAAAACGATAGCCGACCCCTTTGAGAGTGACGATTCGGGGGGCTTCATTTTTCAGTTTTTTGCGAAGTTGAGTAATATGCATATCAACGGTCCTTGTTTCAAGGCGGGTGGAATTTTCATAACCCCAAACTTTACCCAGTAAAGTCTCCCGGGTTAATACCCGGCCTTTGCTGGCCATCATGGCCTCCAGTAGCGCGAATTCTTTCGCGGTAATTTCGACAGGTTTTTCTTTGACCCTGAGCTCATGTTTGCCGAGATCCAGTTCGATGCTCCCAGCTTCAAGGATTTCCCGTTCCGGTGAGGTGTTTATCCTGCGGAGTACGGCTTTAATTCGCGCAAGCAGTTCCCGAGGGCTAAAAGGTTTTGTTATGTAATCATCCGCTCCCAGCTCAAGGCCGAGCACTTTGTCAGCCTCGGTGCTTTTAGCGGTGAGCATAATTACCGGAATGGCCCGTGTTTTGGGGTTTTCTTTGAGGATTTTGCAAATCTCAAGACCACCTAGTTCCGGGAGCATGAGGTCGAGAAGAATCAGGGTAAGGGGATTTTTTTGAGCGGCTTCAAGTCCCGCGCGACCGCTGGACACACAGATAACATGAAACCCCTCCCGGTCAAGGTTGTATTTGACCAGTTCTGCAATGTTTCTTTCGTCTTCGATGAGGAGAATAGTTTCGGTTGCCATAGGCATATAAAATCCTGTATAGTCTAGCACGATTTTAAATAAAGTGGAGTCATGAAGGCTGTCTCATCCGTTTATTTTTCAAGGAAATGATGCCGTGTGGGAGCTTCTCCGGGACGGAACCACCGGGAAGGGCGTTGATTTGGTTTCTCAGAAGTGGTTGTTTAAGCTTTGATGTGAGGATGCCGTTACTCAATATCGGGCTTTTTTGGGTTTTTTGTGGCCTTGTATTTTAATCTGTTGAGGGCCTGGATGTTCCTGCGGTCAAAACAAGGAATTTTAGAAACTGAAGCACAGTCAGACAAAGGTAGAGTCGAGAATGGATAACGTGAATGATCCTGTGGCACCTGCTGAACACGAAGAATCGGAAGCTTTCTTCCTGAAGAGGATTTATCGTGATTTTTTTGAGACTGTGCAAAGACAGAAGTACTGGATTGCTCTTTTTTCTTTTTGCGTCGTTTTATTAGTTGCTATTTTTTCCTTCCTCCAGACCCCCTACTACCGGGCTACAACGACCCTGCTGATTGACTCTGATATGGCCCAAGATCCTTCGGAGCAAAAGAGCCTGGGGAATTTGGATCTGCAGGTTGCTATCATTCAAAGTCCGGAAATCATCGCGAAAGTCATCGAAAAAACCAATTTTACGGCTGATTCATCCGTCGATTCCCGTGTTACCCTGAGCGAAGCTTTTATGAAGTTTTTAGATGTAAGGTCAAAAAAGCAAAGTAAAACGATCGACATCTCGTTTTTGAGTGAAAAAGCCGAGACGGCGGCGCTTACGGCGAATCAAATTGCCCAAGCTTACATTGAGGGGAAGACCACGAAAAGTTCTGGCGTGGTAGTTGACTCCGTGGAGTCTTTG
>Ga0116183_1007118_pt1 | contig 10086 bp, 7 predicted proteins | sample AD_UKC078_MetaG_FD_89753 | JGI IMG/M metagenome (GOLD analysis project Ga0116183, IMG submission 89753) | Active sludge microbial communities of municipal wastewater-treating anaerobic digesters from USA - AD_UKC078_MetaG | ecosystem: Engineered > Bioreactor > Anaerobic > Digestate | place: USA...
AAGAACAAAAAGAAGGAACATTAAACAATATCTCCACTTTTACCAAATTAGAAGATTGTGCAGCAAATGCAGATCTGATCGTAGAAGCAGCGACAGAAAACCTGGATTTAAAGCTGAAAATCTTTAAACAAATGGATGAATTAGCTCCTGAAAACTGCATTCTCGCAACCAATACTTCTTCGATTTCCATCACGAAAATTGCGTCGGCGACGAATCGTCCAGACAAAGTGATCGGAATGCATTTTATGAATCCGGTTCCGATTATGAAATTGGTAGAAATCATCAAAGGCTACTCTACTTCAAAAGAAACTTTTGACCAGATTTATGAAATGAGTATAACTTTGGGGAAAACTCCGACTGAAGTCAATGATTATCCAGGATTTGTGGCAAACAGAATTTTGATGCCGATGATCAATGAAGCCATAGAAACTTTGTACAACGGCGTTGCAGGTGTTGAAGAAATCGATACGGTGATGAAATTGGGAATGGCTCATCCGATGGGACCTTTGCAATTGGCAGATTTTATTGGTTTGGATGTTTGTTTAGCGATCTTAAATGTGATGTACGACGGTTTCAAAAACCCAAAATATGCACCAAATCCTTTGTTAGTGAATATGGTAATGGCAGGAAAACTCGGCGCAAAATCCGGGGAAGGTTTTTATGATTATTCTGAAAGCAAAAAAGCGGAGAAAGTGGCGAAAATGTTTGCGAAATAATTGTAGATTTTAGATTTTAGAAAAATTAAAATCATCTGGTTAATGAGAAGAATAAAGGAAAATTTAATTCAAATTTTAATGGTCATTGCAACTTTTGTGATGATCATTTTGCGTTTTCTTCTCAATGAAAAAGGAAGGGTAAATCCCGATTCTATACGCTACATGAGGACTGCAAACGTTTTCCCGATTATTGATAATACGGTGACTCCGCTTGGTTATCCTTTGAGTTTAAAATTTTTCACCCTTTTTGGCTTTGATGAATTTTGGGCGAGCAAAATTGTCGGAATTCTGTCTTATTTATTGATCATTTATTTTGCCGCAAAAACGAAATTTTACTTGAAAGAAACCATTTTGATCGGTGGATTATTCAGTTTCGTCTCTATCTTTTCTTACACGATGAGCGAAGCTTTCATTTTACCGGTCGTATTTCTCTTTCTTTTTATCGCTCAAAAAATCATCACAGAAGAAATCAAAGGTTGGAAAGCGGTTTTGTATTTAAGTTTGATTTTAATTTTACTGTATAATATTCGTTATCCGGCCTTATTTTTAATGTTCGCAACCGGACTTTTTGGTGTTTTAAAATATAAAAAATCGTGCGGTAAAATTTTCATCATTTCGGGTTTAGCAGGATTTTTATTTGTTGTTGCCTACAAATTTTTGTTCATCGATTATTTTGATGAAAAATATGTTTCTACCTTTTTAGAAATCGGTTTGCACACCACTTCTCAATTGCTGATCGAACTTTTTCAAGGTTTGACGACCGTTTTTAATCCTTTTATACACATTGCAAATCCTTCGGGTGGAATCATTAATGTCGGTATTTACGGTTTGGGTTTACTCAATATCTTTCTGATGGTTTTTCTATTCACGAAAAATAAGCTTTCTGAAACTGAATTTTTCTTTGTTTTTGTGGGAATTGTTGGCATCATCTGTTCCTATTTTATTCAGTATTTCTATTCGGTCAATCCAATTGATTACCGTTTGATGGCGCCTTTTTCGTTCGGAATTTGGCTTGTTTACTTCAAAAAATTATTTGCCATTTTTGGGAAACTCACCTACGGAATCACGGTTTTGAGCTTAATTACGGGTTTTGTTTTCACATGGCTTTCCAAGGGGAATTATTTGGAGAACAGACGAGAAATCGCCCGATTTTTAAAAGAAGAACATTTGGATAAGGGCCGCGTCAATTTTTATATGGAAAATGAATTTGATCTCTCGAAAATGCAGATCGCCGAATTGATAAGCACCGTAAATCCCAACGTAAAAGTCACATTTAAACCAAGTGATACGCTGAATCAAAATGTTTTAACACAATATAAAGTTTTACAAAAAATCAAGATCGACACGAACAAATTTCAATAATTTTTGTATTTTTGACGAGTTAAATTAATTATTATGAAATTACCAAAGTTTTTATTAGCCGACAACTCAGATTTTCCTGAAGATCTATTTGTAGTTCACACAGAATATCCAAGATTTGTCCTCAATGTAGAAGAGGAAGAAGTTGAATGGTTCGATGATTTAGAAGGCGATGATGAAGAAACAATGGCAGATGAAGCCACCAAAGTTGTAGAAGCAGCCTTCAAATGGTGCGACGAAGAACTCGCAAAATATGACGAAGAAGACGAAGAAGCATAAAAAAAAAAAGGAACTCAAATTTGAGTTCCTTTTTTTTAGATCTATTTAGAAAATTTCTTTATTATTTATTTAACTTCATCAGCAGAAGATTTCCTTTGTACAATTCCAGCGTATTTCCTGATACAACGTATTTATCGGCTTCATTCAACATGCGCAAAAATTGACTTTCAACTTCCATATTATCGCAAGACATTCTGGTTGAACCCACATTTTTAACGATGAAATTTCCGGCAGTTGCATCCAGAGAAAGTTCTCCAAAATAATTATTGCAACCTGCATTTCCTGTAATTTTCCCAGATTCTATATTTAGAGTAGGTTTTTTCCCTTTTACGTTATCGGCCAAAGTCCAATTGGTTCCTGCAATATTTGTTTGCGCGCCACGACTTTTCGAGCTAGACATCGAACTGCATGAAAACATTGCTGCGACTGCAAAAACTGCTAAAAAAATATTCTTCATTTTTTTTATTTTCTCAAATTTAAGAAATTATATCGACTTCCACAGAATCACTTTTCGATATTGTATCCAAATAAAAAAAGCATCTCGAGTTGAAATGCTTTTGTGTAATAATTTTGAATCTTTTTTAAGAACGTAATTCCGCAGAAAACTCTTTCTGGAATGTTTTAATCAAAGAATTCATCACTTCCGTAATATCTTTCTCTTCTAAAGTTTTTTCTTCATTTAAAAGTTCAAAACTTAGCGCATAAGACTTCTTGCCTTCCGGAAGATTTTTTCCTTCATAGACATCAAAAAGATTGATGTTTTTCAAATATTTTGAAGGGTTTTTCTTCGCCGAATGGAAAAGTTCTGCGTACGTCACATTTTTATCGACCAACAAAGCCAAATCGCGTCTGATTTTATTGAATTTCGGAATCTCCACAAATTTCAAATTGTCTTTTGACCGCAATTCCTGGCAATTTTCCAACTCGATCTCTGCATAGAAACAGTCCTGATCAATATCTGCATCTTTCAGTAACTCAGGAGAAACTTTACCCAATCTCGCGATGGTTTTGTCTTCCGCAACCAATTCCAAGGCATCAGAAAAACGCGCATCAACTAAATATTTCTCTTCGATTTTCAAATTCAATTTCTCTAAAAGAACCTTTACGAAAGACTTCAACATATAAAAATCGGTAGCAGATTTTGGCTGTAACCAGTTTTCAGCAACATTACGCCCGGAAACCAATATTGCCAATTGCTTTTTCTCTTCGTATTTCTCTTTCTTGTGGTAAATTTTTCCCAGTTCGAAAAACTTGATATCCTGATTTTTTCTTTTAATATTATAATCTGCATTCTCCAAAAGTCCTTCTAACAAAGATTTTCTCATAAATGCTAAATCTCCGCTCAATGGATTTAGAAGTTTTACCGCATTCGTTTCATCTTTCACAGAAGTCAGGGAATTGTTCATGACTTCATTAAAACCATTGCTTTGTAAAGTTCTTGCCCACGAATTTTCTAAAGCATCTTGGTCATCAAAACTGAGTTTTACAGGGCTGAAAGAAAACTTTTGTGGGGAATCGATTTTGTTATACCCGTAAATTCTCAGGATTTCTTCAATCACATCAATTTCACGTGTTACATCGGCTCTGTAAGCAGGTACGGAAAGCTCTAATCCATTTTGAATTTCGTTCAGAACCTGAATTTCCAGCGACTTCAAAATTTCTTTTATTTTCTCTTTATGAATTTTGGTTCCTAAAATCTGTTCTACTTTTGAAAATCTTAGAATCACATAAAAATCTTCCAATTTTTTAGGATAATGTTCCAAAAGTTGACCTGCCAATTTTCCACCTGCAATCTCTTCAATCATAGAAATCGCCTGAGTAATGGCTGTTTTGGTACTGTTGGGATCTACTCCACGTTCGAACCGGAACGATGCATCGGTATTTAAACCATGAGATTTCGCTGCTTTTCTTACCGCAATTGGATTAAAATAGGCACTTTCTAAAAAGATCGTTTTTGTATGTTCGGAAATGCCTGAATTTTGACCACCAAAAACTCCTGCAATACACATTGCTTGATTTTCGCCATCTTTAATCATAATTTCAGAACCGTTCAAAGTTCTTTCTACTCCATCTAAAGTGGTAAATTTTGAACCAGCTGGATTCACACCAACTTTCACTTTTTTACCAGAAATTTTATCGGCATCAAAAGCGTGAAGCGGTTGACCAAAACCGTGCAAAATATAATTCGTAATATCGACAATATTGTTGATCGGACTTAATCCTATTGCTTTCAAACGGTTTTTTAACCAAGCGGGAGAATCTTCAACTTTCACATTTTCAATGACTGCTCCAATATATCGCGGACATAATTCTGAGTCTTCAATCTCTAATTGAAAATCTGTATTTCCTTCGATATTTAATGTTTTAGAAACTGCTTTTTCGAACTCAGATTTCATTTGATTGGAAACCAAAAATGCATTTAAATCGCGCGCAACACCGTAATGCGACATCGCATCTGTTCTGTTTGGCGTTAATCCAATTTCGAAAACTTCATCATTGGTCAATTCAAAATATTCGACGAAATTTCTGCCGACTTCAAATTTGGTTTCATCTAAAATCATGATTCCACCGTGATCTTCACTCAAACCCATTTCGTCTTCTGCGCAAATCATTCCCTGCGAAACTTCACCACGAATTTTGGCTTCTTTGATCGGAAAAGAATCTGAACCTTTGTGAATAATCGTTCCAACCACGGCAACAGGAACGGTTTGTCCAGCCGCAACATTTGGCGCACCACAAACGATATTCAGAATTTTTCCTTTCCCAATATCAACCGTGGTTACTTTTAATTTATCGGCATTCGGATGTTGTTCGCAAGTCAAGACTTTTCCGACCACAATTCCTTCTAGGCTTCCTTTTACAGATTCAAATTTATCGATACCTTCTACTTCAAGACCGATATCGGTAAGATATTCTCCGATTTTATCAGATTTTAAATCTATTTTGATATAGTCTTTCAGCCAGTTATTTGAGATTTTCATTGAAAAAAGATTTGAGATTTGAGATTTGAGATTTGAGATTTCAAAAACCAAAAATATTTTTATTATTAAGTTTGCAAATATCGTGATTTTAAAGTTTAAATTCAAATGTAATTTAAAGCATTGCGCATTTTAAACAAGAAGAAAGTGCATAAAAAAAGCCCGAAAAACATCGGGCTATAACTTTTTAAATTTTTAATCTTCATTTTACATTCCGATTACCGGCATCGAAAGCATGAGGATTTTTTCTTCGTCCTCTAAACCGTCAACTGGCTCGATAATTCCGGGTCTATTCGGTTGCGACATTTTCATGGTGATATCGTCTGAACTCAAAACTGATAACATTTCTGTTAAAAATTTCGAACTGAAACCGATGTTAATGTCTTCGCCATTGTAATCGCAAGGAATCTGCATATCTGCTTTGTTTGCGTATTCGGTATCTTCTGCATGAAGGTGAAGAATATTCCCAGACAATTTAAACCGCACTTGGTTCGTGGATTTATTCGACATGATGGAAGCTCTTCTGATGGAACTCAACAGTAAATTTCTGTTGATTGTTAAAATATTTGGATTTTCTTTTGGAATTACCGCCGTGTAGTTTGGGTATTTCCCATCGATCAATCTACAAATCCAGGTATTGTTTCCAAATGTGAATTTCGCCATGTTCTCATTAAACTCAATCGTAACATCCTCCCCAGAATTGGCTAAAATATTTTTGAAAATTGCCAATGGTTTTTTCGGCATGATGAATTCTATCGGTTCTGCATTGATGAGATCGGTTCTTTTGTAAACCACCAATCGGTGAGAATCAGTAGAAACAAAATTGGTTTCGTCTTCTTTAAACTGAAACAAAACTCCTGTCATCACTGGTCTCAGAGAATCGTTACTGGTAGCAAAAAGCGTGTTTGTTAAAGCTTCTGATAAAATTCCGGCAGAAATCTTTACGCTTTGGGAAGCATCAAATTCCGGAAGTTCCGGGTAATCATCTGCATTATCAAGTGCAACAGCAAAATTATCTTTTTCATCTAAAATCTCGAGCAAACTTCCGTTTCCATCTGTAGCTTCTTTTACGGAAAGCGTTAATGGTTGTTCGTTGTATGTTTTTACAAAATCCTGGAAGATTTTCGCAGGAACCGCAAATTTTCCGGTATCGTCGGATTTAACTTCCAAAGTCGTAACCAAAGTCGTTTCACCATCAGAAGCGGTTATTTTTAGATTGTTTTCTTCAAGCTCAAAAAGGTAGTTTTCGAGAATTGGTCTCGATTGAGAACTGGAAATCACACCACTTACGGTGTTCAATGCTTTTTGTAATTCTCCGCTTGCAACAATAAATTTCATTCTTTAATATTTATTTTTTCTAAAGTTTTCTGAAACAGTTGTGTTTCCTCTAAAAAATATTTTTACAAATATAAGGATTTGGAGCAAAATAAGGAAACAAACGCAAAATTTAAAGGTTAATTTGAAGAAAAGTTATCAACACTTAATCTGCCCCCGGAAAATGATAATTTCTATCCTGCGAAGAATCGATGGTGATGTTTAAAGCGAGATATAAAAAATGTAAATTTTTATTGCCTGAACTTCCAAATTCTCTTTGCCAAAGGTAACCTGAAGCAATACCGAAATTTTCATCGATCTGATAACCGATTCCACCATAAATTCTGTTTCGGGCAAATAAAGGGTTTTCTGTGGTGATGAAAAAAACTTCATCATACGCATTGGCGAAAAGTGTTCCGGGTTTTACAGTTTCCGAATTTAATGGAACGGAAATATTCATTCGGTAACGCAAACGAACGCGCTGCGAATGCACATCGATTTGCGGCTCATAAAACCAACTTTTTTCTGCCCGAAAACGGTTTTCAAATTTAAATTTACCTGCTTTAAAATCAATGACATCTTGCAGCCAGATTCGAAATTCTTCTTTGCTGAAATCGTGGTCTTTGTAATTTCCGTATCGCCCAATTCCTATAAAAGGTTTATGATTTTTGGTAAGATTATAACCAATTCCCCCTTTAATTTCGTAATAATCGGGATAAGAATACTCTTCAATTCCACGCATTTGACCTTCCACAAAAAGAAAAAACTGGGGATGAAACTTGTAGGTTACAGCAACCGTAGTGAAACTGGAAATGTTTTCCTTTTGCGCAGCAATACTGCTAAAAACCATGATCATAAACAGCTGGACAATCCTTTTTTTCATTTCGCAAAAATACTAAAATAGATGGAATTAATCCCCACTAATTTCCCAATGTTAAAGTCCGATTTTATAAGTAAAGCCTAGATGAAACCAACGTTTTGGCATCGGAACTCCAAATGTTTCAGAATAGACGTTATTGGTAATATTGTCGATTAAAACATAAAGATTCATATTTTTAAAGTCATAACTTACTTTTCCATCCAGAATTTGATAACTTCCGGTGGTTACTCTCTCATTGTATCTATAAATCAACTGACTGGTGAAATTCTTCAAAAATATATTTTCCAATTTTGCTACAAACTGGTGTTTTAAGTTTTCTAAAACATAGCGTGAAATTAAATTCTGGGGTTCTTTTGCTTTGCTATCTAAAAAAGTGTACCCTACAGAATAAGATTTCACAAACGAATTAAAATGCTGCCCGAACTCTACTTCTATTCCTTTTGTTTCAATTTTTCCTATGTTTTGGGCTTTCCAAATATCATTTTGATTTTCTTTGGTCCAATCGATTGAATTGTCTGAATTGCGTAGGAATCCACTTGCTTTTGCCAAAAAACCATCTCGTTGAAAACGGTAACCAACTTCTGCAGAAAGAGCATTTTCGGGCAATAAATCCGGATTTCCTTTTTCTGTTTTGCTTACATAATACAAATCGGTAAATGTAGGAATCCTGCTTACTTTTGCCACGTTTCCATAAATTTTATGGTGATCATTAAAATCAAAACCAAGATCTAAACCGGGATAAAAGAAATCGCCTTGAGTATCATAATTTGCCCAAGAAATTCCTGGAGAAAAATGCAATTTGTTTTGAAAAAAAGCAAAATGATGCTCTAGAAAAACCTGTGTTACAAATCGTTCGCGAGATCCCAAATTGTTGCTGGCCAAAAATTCTTTGCGCGCTTCAACACCCACTCCAGTTGTTCCAAAATTTGAAAGATAAGAACCGTTGATTTCGGCACCAATATTATTTCCGATATGTAGATTGCGGTAGATTTCTGGTTTTTGTCTATTATAAAGATACAAATCCTGTCCTCGTCGCCAGTAAATATTAGAATTCAGATTGAAGTTTGAAAACTTTTTATTGATTCCTACACTTACAAGCGAAGCCTGCGTTTCTTCGTACTGTTCTGTTGCTGCAGGACTAGAATAAAATCCATTAGCACCAAATTTTTTCTCCTGAATTCCAGCCTGAAAATTGATAGAACCATTATTTAATTGATATTGGTTTTGGTAAAAAACATTGTTGATTTTGTAGTCAGTATTGTATCGATAACCACTTGAACTGGAAGAATTGGCTTGAAAAAAATTGGAGATTTTTTCGGTCCCAAAATTTGCTCCAATCCCTAAATAATAGGTTTCGAAATCTCCTCCACTTCCCGAAATAATTACATTTTCATCGGAACTGGCTTTTGTGACAATATTCACCACACCTGCATAAGCATTTTGACCAAATCGTCTTGCAGCAGGACCTTTTACCACTTCTATTTTTTCTATAGAAGCCATATCGAAAGGAATACTCATCGAGTTGTGGCCGGTTTGGGAATCGTTCATTCGAATTCCGTTTACCAAAATCAAAACCTGTTCGAAACTGCTTCCTCGCAAAGAAATATCAGCTTGAACACCATTTCCGCCTCTTCTTCGGATATCAAATCCTGTATAGTGAGCCAGAATTTCCTCCACACTTTTCGCGGGCGAATTTTGAATTTCTTTTTTTGAAATGACGGTTACATTTTCATTGACTTTTTTTAAAGGCAGTGCAAGAAATTTTCCTTGTACAATAACTTCGGAAATATTTTTTTCTTTTTCCTGAGCTGAAAAATTGATAATGCTGCCTAAAAATAAAATACTGATAACTCCCTTTTTCATTCCGTAATTTTTTTGATGATCATCCAAATTGGCCGATTTTCTTTTTTAGAAGCGGCAAATATATTTCAGAAATCACCAATTAAAAAAGAATTTTCTCTCAGAATTTTTTAATATAGAACGAAAAAAATGCAACTCCGTGGAATTGCATTTTCTTTGATAGTTAGTCGTAAAACGCTATCTTTTTCTCATCAAATGTGTAATTAAATCATTAAATAGTTTTCTCATGACCATATTACTTTATTTGTTTCACAAATATTGGAAAAAATTAAAAACCAACCAAATTTTAATCTACATAATATTAAAAATTTTCGTCAAAAAAAACAGTATTTTTGTACGTCTCAATTTTACCTATGGCTACAACGACCGAAATCGATATCAAGAAACAACTTTTCGTAAAAAACGCTCACCTCAACAACCTGAAACACATCGATGTACTTCTGCCAAAGAACAAACTCATTGTGATTACGGGCGTTTCGGGAAGTGGGAAATCTTCGCTTGCGTTTGATACGATTTATGCGGAAGGACAAAGAAGGTATGTAGAAAGTTTAAGTTCTTATGCGCGACAATTCTTAGGTAAATTAGAAAAACCTAAAGTTGACGACATTAAAGGTTTGGCTCCATCTATTGCGATTCAGCAGAAAGTGATCTCTTCAAATCCGCGTTCTACCGTTGGAACTTCTACGGAAGTTTATGATTA
>Ga0116183_1007120_pt1 | contig 10085 bp, 13 predicted proteins | sample AD_UKC078_MetaG_FD_89753 | JGI IMG/M metagenome (GOLD analysis project Ga0116183, IMG submission 89753) | Active sludge microbial communities of municipal wastewater-treating anaerobic digesters from USA - AD_UKC078_MetaG | ecosystem: Engineered > Bioreactor > Anaerobic > Digestate | place: USA...
AATGGAACCATTCCATTCAATTTATGAATTATTTATATCATGTTTAAACCGGTTTGTCAACCGGTTTTTTCTTATGCAGCTTTCAAAGCTTTGTAGACTTTATAAGCGTCACATGCGCGAATTTTATTATCGTGATTATCATAATCACGCATATAATCTAAGCTAGCATCACATTTTGCAGTAAATTTAATACCGGCTTCAGGCCAATCTTTTGCATTTTCACGAACAACCGCCTGAATCTTTTTAGCGAAATAATCTTTAATGCGAGTAGGATCCATTGCGAGATCGTATACAAATCCATTCAAACAACCCCGTGCATTACGACCTGATCCATAGAGTTTACTATACTCTTTGCTAATGACAATACAAACATTTCCACCAATCATTTCAGCATCTGCAAACTGCCAATATCGTTCAGCTTTTCGGCGGTTTCCCCACATGCCATCTGACAATTGACCAAGAGTGCTTTTAAGAACATTCAGGCTAGCGCGATCGTTAAGGCCGGTGTTGATAATGAGGGAATTGGAATTCGTGTTTGTCATATCAGTATCTCCATTTGGTTAGTGAGTGAGGATTCATTCTTCACTCATTTGTTGTTTTATTTATACTACGTTTTCAGTCGTCTGTCAACTAATTTTTTCAGCTAACTGAATTTTTCTTTTCAAGGCCTCAATGAACTCTCATTCATTAAGTGAGCTTATAATACCGTGATCTCGACCGTTTGTCAACTGATTTTTTAGTCAACAGAAATTTTTTTCAAAGAGTCTCAAACAAGCTTCATTGCTCATTTGATAGGTCTATTATGCCAAAAGTACTATAGTTTGTCAACTGAAAAATAAAGAAAAATTTAAGAAATTTGTATCGAATTGTATCTGAAATTTTAGCGCATTATTATAGTACAAATCTTCAAGTTTGTCAACTAAAAAATAAAGAAAAAGTGTATCAGAGTATTCCATTATTTCGAAACATTCTGATACACTTAATTTGTATATATTATTTAATATTTATTTGAAGCCTATCCCCGGCTAAAGACCAGGGATTACCATTATCATATATGAGCTTCATATTTATATCTCCAATATGCCACTGGATGAAAATACTATCCAAGTTTGTTATTTATTACAATATTAATTTTAAACTAATAACAGTACATATTGTGTATTACATCATATATGCCATAATTAATATCCCTATTATTTAATCGAGAATCCAATCAAGATAAAATACTTTATCCATACATTTAATCGAAACAACAGGCCAGCTGGATGTGTGCCAATGCTCTTGAAATACTCGGCATTCAACAGGTGACTCTATGTGTAGTTCAATCCAGTCTGCCATATCAGATTCTTTCATATCGTTTTGATCAGCCATAGCCCATAATGTATTATTACATTTAAGCTCATTAATTATGTCATTAAAATTTTCACATAATGTGTATCGTGATAATATATGATGAAGGGTTTCACAATCATAACAAAATGAATTAAGTTGATCAACTGTATGAAGTGCCATAATTATATACTCCATATGCTGAATAGAGCCAGTCTATTCGTTTTATAATTTATTTATAGCATACTGTAACGATTTTGTCAACTGTTATTTTTAGCAATTTGCTTTGCGCGATTTCTTTCTCTGATTTCGGCTTGTTTACGAATTGTCACCCACGATTTAATCTCATTATCTATAGAGCAATCTTCTTCTTCAGAATGAATCATATTATGAGCTTTTTCACATACCCATATAAGATTTGACGGGTGGTTATTAAAAACGTCATGATCTTTATGATGCACACAAAGATCACCTTCACATATATGATCTGGATCAGCACATGAACACTTTTTAATTAAACACATTTTAGCAACATCACGTGCTAAATGATACGCAGTTGTAATAAGATTTTCAATCTCTTTGTCATCACCACGCCGAACTGCGTTTATATGTTTCATTTTACGAGCACGATATGCTTTTTTCTTGCCTCTTTTAGAGCAATTATCGGAACAGTATATGGTATTCCTTGAGTCTGATTCAAATGACTCACCACAAATTTTACAAACTTTTGTGTATGCCATATTTGACTCCAATGCTATGAACGAGGTTATTCTCGTTCATTTATTAAAATATTTATAACACAATTCCAGAATCCTGTCAACTAAAAAATTCAGTCAACAGAAATTTTTTCAAAGAGTCTCAAATGAACTCGTCACTCATTTGATATGTTAATAGTACTACAAATTAGCAGGTTTGTCAACAGAAAAATTTCGAAAAACTCAATAAATTTGTATCAGATTGTATCAAAAATTTTATTGCATTATTATAATACATTTTTAACAACCTGTCAATTGAAAAAAATTCAAGAAAAATTCAGCTTATATAAAATAAAAGATTATATATTAAATCACTTAATATATAATCTTTTATTTTTATGAAATTTGATAGTGTGACAATGGGCTGTTCAAACTATATACTGTTTATTTAAATTGATCTTAATTATTATTAAGTAACTTTTCCATTGCATTAATAGCAACTTCTATTGCTTTTCCAAGTTCAGTAGGATTTACCATGTCATACTTATTAGGGATATGATTATCACGGCGCCATTTATTATGTTTAATTAATAGTGACACTGCATCTTTAATTGACATTTCATTATTATTGCCATCATCACAATTAATAGATGAATCCCAGTCTTCTTTAGAAAATGAACTTACATCAACACTGCCATAATCTACGTCAAATAGCATACAATCTGTATCACAATAAATATTACCATTGTAGATTACATATGTATCATTATTAATATCGTATTTAAGCTTTTTTCCGCAATGCTTGCAATACATAATTTATCCTATCAGTGATATTTCAAAAGGAAATTTGGTGACACACATTTGAAGTTCTGCTGACCGTCTTGTGAATAGAAAACAAATCCTTCAATTTCGTTACCATCAATTGCAGATTTACATGAATCTACATAATCAATAATTTCTTCTACTGATTTTGGAATTTTATAATTATAATCGTAAACATGAACACATGGTAATTTGTGATCTTCACAGATCTTAATCATTTCTTTAATTGGTAATCGTTTGCCATTAAACCAAATATGAAATACCACAAAGTCGCGTTTATTGTTATTCAATGAATAATTACGTTTTTGTACTTTATCACCGTAAGTCTCGCCTTGAATTGCAACAGTCTTTAAACCGTGTACAACTTTTATAGACTTAAGCAACTCTTCCATATTGTATTTAGCGCCTGATTCGGCCCAAATATTACCGCTGTCTGAACTTTCTTCAGGATTTTTAATTACGTTATGTGAACCTACAAAGTAATTATTTTTCTCATCGAGAATAAATGAGGTCGACGCGCCGTCAACCTTTTCTGTAATTATAAATGATAAGTCAGATCCAAGTAATCCAGGAATATTTTGAATACGCTCTGATCCGGTCTTTGGTAACCAATCGGGCCATTTACATTTTGCTTTATCTTTTTTACGCACAAATAATTTTGAAAGTACCCACTGCACCGGTTTATATTTCATTAAATATTTAATGATTGGATTTTTAAAGAATTTCTTATGACAATCCATTGCACGTTGAAAAGCAGAGACTTTATGTTTTGAACGTACATTTTCTTGTACAGGCTCAGGATCATATTTTTCAACATGTAGTTTATTAGTTACAAAATCACCTTCTTTACAATCCTTCAATTCCGGAAAATCGGATAATGGAAGTACAAGTCCTTGAGATATGACACCGCAAATTTTAATAGGCTTAATTCTAAATTTCTTAGAAGCTAAAAATGAAAATCGATTATCATTCTGAGGCAATAATGAGTCTACTTCAAAGTATACTACTAAATCACCTTTGTGAATATTCACAGGTGCAACACATTTCCAACCTAATACAGTAATAAAATGCATTTTATCATAACCACATAATGATTCAGTATTAAGCACTTTTGCAATATAAGCTAACTCTCGTTCACCTTTATTGTTTAACATCTAAGCTCTCCTCGCTTATTAAGTTATTATCGACATGATATGTAAGATGCAGGATTAAAACAAAAACAATACGTACAGGACTGGCGTTCGTGTTTCATAAATAACCTCTGTGAAAGATTAAACAGGAGTCATCCGCCCATTCAATCTATAGTTTATTTATAGTACACTTTTTCGAATCTGTCAACTAAATTTTAATCAAGATAAATATGCGCAGTCTTGCCATTATAGGAAAAGAAAACATGAGCTTTTAACTTATTAACCTGTTTATTACATCTCCAATCATATCGAGATGTAATATACAGGTTAACTGTCTTAATACAAGTTGCATTGGCACGTTTAAATCCACGAACCCTGTTTATACGCACCATAATACTGTCAATAAAATCTGCGGGTAATTTATCAACTTCTAAATACCTACTATTTTTAAAAAATGAACGCTCTAAAGATTCTTGTAGTGCGCGACGATCAGATCTACATTTATTAATTCGTGTAATTTCATCTTCACTATCAGTATAAACACCCTTTTCTGAAACAACAAAGAATGACTTTTCATTTACAATATCGCCTTCATCAGGTTGTAAAGTACCGCAGAAGACTTTGCGATTATATTTTCTAACTTCAATCTTAAGAAGTTCAAGATCTTTGCTATACGTTGACAAACTTGCTGTTTTTAACCACACACGGTAAATCACATTCTTTTCTTTTGGATTAACCAATGAAAAACCATCGCCAATAGTAAATGGCGAAATGACATGCCATTTACTAGTAAATGGCGAAATGACATAACCTTTATTAAGGTAATCTTTAATAAGGTTACTAAATCTTACATTCAGTTCAGTAATTCCAAATGCCATATTTATGCTCCACATTAGTTGAAGAATGGAACCATTCCATTCAATTTATGAATTACTTATACTATATTTTCAAGTATCTGTCAACTAAAAAATTCAGTCAACAGAAATTTTTTTCAAAGAGAATTGAATGAGTCATTTTGCCCATTCAATTTATGAGCTTACTATAGCGCGGATTTGCAGTGTTGTCAACTAAAAAATTCAAAAATTTTGTGTCAAATTTTTGATAAATTCTGACACAATTTGATACAATTTCTTAAATTTTTCTATTGACAAATAAAGATTACTATGTTATAATTAAATGGTTGGACGGTGAATTTTGTTAAATGAAATAAGTAGTATAATCATTAAGTATGATAGTAAAAGTCCCATAAGATCTTATGGGACTACTCACTTATTTATATAATCTACTTATCTCTATCTTTTTCTTTTTACGTTTCAAAAATTCTTTTTTATTTTTCTTTTTTGATTTATCAGTTAAAAGTAAATAATGCCACTCATCATAATTCATAAAATCCTCCAACTATTTTAGGAATGTTTATAGTAACAGTTATCATAAATGGATTTATATAATAGCTGGAGGTAAAATAAATAACTATTTATTATTTTTACATTTTTTATGTTTACGCTTTATATGGACTTTATTTAATTTTTTAGAGTCTGTATCACTATCACTGGAATCAATGTCATTATCGGCATTTAGCCTAATTATTTCATATCCAGTGTACTCACGTTGTTTATTTGGTTTAACAGATACAACTGAGTCTTCAACTACTCTTACTGTAAAAGGCGGTGCACATCCTTGAATTGATGAGCATGCTACTTGAAGTGCATGTTTTAGTCGTTGTTCAACAGGCATATATGGTGCAAGTTCATTTAATACTTTCATTGCACCTAGTGCGACTGATCCGCCAATACCGATTGAATCTACATTATCAGCAGGTTCAATAATCGAAAGATCCATTTGCATTCTATAAATATGATCTTTTACAGCAATCAAAAGTTCCCAAGCGTCGTCGTCACCAAAGTCGTCAGTTAAAGACTGAACAACTGGTGTAAATTCATTAATTAAATATGACAGGTTAATATCGTCTGTTGCTAATTCGTCTTCGGCTGGAAATATACCTGGAACATACTGTAGCAGATTGGGCAGTCTAAATGTACCGGCACATCCAATTAAAACATCACATCTACCAACAGGATTAAATACTTTACAATTTTTAACTATTGATCTGTCAATAGAATTAGATGCACAGGAGTCTGCAGCAATATATGCGTGCTTTGATTCAGGATCTACATAAGCTAATGCAACAGTCATACTAAAGTCCCTTCATTATAATTAAATATTATTTACCCATTTTGTGACAAGACAATATTCAAAGCTATGTTCTATGTTTGAATAGCTTTGAACTCTTTGAACTTGACTATGTTAAACTTGTCATTATTTATAGTATACACTGTCTTTGCAAAAATTTAACATAGTCATAAATATTTATTTCCCAAAGATATAACGAACAAGTCTAATTAATGAATCTTCAAGATCGTCTTCATATTCATCTTTTTGATTATCTTTATTATCAGTTAAAGACTCAATAGGTACCTTCTTTTTATCAGAACAAGCCTTTGCATTGCAGGTGTCTTCAAGGTTCTTTTTACAATCTACAATTTTATTATAAATATCGCCTTCTGAATCTTTTGCGTCTACTTTAATATGATCTTTTTCATCATTATCAGATTTATCACTATCGCTGTTCAGCTTAATATAATCATATAGTCTCTTATATGCAGACGGACATTTGTATTTCCACTTAGTATCTTTTTTATTTGTACTTGATCCGTTATCAGTGGATGTTTTCTTATCGTCAGTGGGTCGTTTTCGACAATCGCTGAATTCATTCCAAAACCAATCACAGTATAGACCGAAATCTTTAAAAGTCTTTCTTACAGTATCATGGTGATAATCAATAAAATCATCATCTGCATAATCCCACCCCGTATGTGGTGTTCTACAAATATTATCAAGAGTGTGATTCTTCACTGTGCTGTTTAATTTAGTCTTATCAGTAGAGCGACTAAATGTACGAGTCTCTTCACTCCATTTAGTATCGCCAACGGTCTCTACTTTATGATAAGCACAACACTTATTTTTATCATCACCACTATCAGATAACGTAATAACTGTTTTACAATTAATGCCATTTACATTTTTTTTCAGGACTGCCTTAAATGTGCAATCCTTATCTTTTTCACGATCAATCACAGATTCTTTTGCATCAACGCAGTATCCGTTTTTTATATAAGAACGAATAGCATCAGAGGCAATAGTATTCATATCGTTAGAATCATGATATTTTGTAAGCATAATTATTTACTCTCCCTTATATGTTTTACTATCGTATTTGATTAGAATATCGTTAAGTGTTTTATACAATTCACAGCCTCTTGACAGATCAGCAAATATACGTCTCAATTCTTTTATGTCAAATCTACTGTTATTCAAGATTACGTCGTGGTTGCGAATATATTTCTCCAAAGCAAGATGGAGTACTCTTATCTGACCGAATGTTAAATTAAGCATATAACTTTCACTGGTCAACTGTGTCATTTTGTCTCCATATTATATATTTTCTCATAATCAGAAATAAATTTTTCTTCACTAGTATCACCACTAATAAACCAATCGAGTGAATGAAAAATAATATTTATTGCAGACATTTATATAACAATAAACTCATAGTCAGCTTCATTATCATACACTTTACCATCATTTAAACCCCAACAATTAACAAGAATAATGTCGCCTTTCTTTAGACCTGAATTTGTTATATATTTAATTATTTGTTTCATAGATGTTTCTTCACAAAAGAAATTGTGATTTACTGGATCATATCTGTCATACTTACATCCATTTCGCCAATCATAAAAACATCTATAAAAATAATTAAACTTAGGATATAATACAACTATTTTCTTTTTAGAAAAGTTTTTATTTCCTACAAAATGAATAGAACAGTGTGACCAATGTTCTCGTTTGATGTGTCTAATCGTTTTATTATTAGAAGACTTCGTTAATTTAATCTTACAACCTGATAAATCTAATCTATATTTATCATAACAAGAAGTATGATTTCTAATTAACTCAAAATCATTACGATGCTGTACTTTTAATCTATTCCACACATTAGGCATAGAAATAATATCTTCGTCTAAAAAGTGCTGAATAATAAACACATCGGCTGCTAAAGAAAAATTTGATACTGGACGTTCATCAATTTCATTAAAGTGAGAATTATCTAAGTCGTATAACATTTTAGACAAGCTGTAATTATATACTTTAAAGAACTCAGAATCATGTCTAATTAAAAATGATTTAAGATATTTATATTCATTATAATTTTTTAAATAGACTTTATCTATTCCAGCCATAATTACCTGCCTGTCAAGATCATTATTGAATAACATCATTCTAATAATGATGTTTTTTATTTTGTTTAATTATATAATCGTATGCGGTATGCTTTATTCTTCTAAACCCATTTTATATTTAAGATCTCTGAAGTGGATTCAAATATCTGTTTCATTATTATCAGAATCATTAAATGGATCGTATGACGGTTCTAAATCATCTTGCCATTTCATTTCATCATAATAATCAAATGTACTTCCAAACCCCCAATCATCATCTGAACAATTCCATCTATAATTTTTACATGTATTAAATCCCTCATAAGCTTCTTCATTTTTAAGGTCATTAAATACATTATTATCATCCCATATATTATGCTGTCTTGATTCTTCGGTTAAATAGTCAAATGAATCTTGTTCATCATGTTTATTACAATAACGACCGTCATCATCCCACATCGATGAATAACAATGATCTCGCCAGGCGTCGGCGTCTTCATAATTCCATTTATTATGATTATATAATTTATTACATTCTGTCAACTGTTCGTTACTTACATTTATAATATGTAAATTATAATTCTCGCTTAATGCAGTATGTAAGTAGTCTTCAATTTCACCTGGCGTAAACCCAGATTCTTTCATTGCTGTGACAGTATATGCCATAACATCAAATACAGTTTCAAGACCTTGAATACTATACATGTATACCTCTATTATGCTGTATAGCAATTTTTATAATTATACAATTCAAAATTAAGTGTAAGTGGTGTAAGTGGTGTAAGTGAAGTGTAAGTGGTGTAAGTGCAGTCAGCTTACTAGTGAAATAAACAAGATTTTCAAATCCAATATTATTCACTGTGTAAACATAATGCATAATGCATAAATTCCCTTCATTTATAAATAATGCTATACTCAGGAATAGAATCGGATACTCACAGATTAACAGTTCATTGTTTTACTGACTGAACTAATTCATAAATGCGAGAAGAGGGATTCGAACCCTCAAGGGGACAAGTCCCGACAGATCTGTTTCCTTTACCAGTTTGGACATTCTCACAATGCGAGAAGAGGGAATCGAACCCTCAAGGGGACAAGCCCCGACAGATTTTAAGTCTGTTTCCTTTACCAGTTTGGACATTCTCGCAAATTGATAGCAGATGAATTAATTCATCTGCCAACGACCTATCTTCTATATACATAATTTATAAGATCTGTTGAATTAACAATCTTATAAATTTGACGGCGAGTTAAACCTGTAGCTTTCGATACATTTTCAACCCACCCAAATTTAGAAAGATCAACTCCACTATTAAGTATAGCTTCCTTTCTAAAATTCATTTCTTCATCTTTGACACTCCCCATGCCTAAAGGCAGGGGATTCTTGCTACCTGCCTATACTATTAAATCTATAGTATATGAAAAATTAAAATCAGTCACTGTTGAATTCTGTATAGAATATTTTAAGTTATCAAGTGAAGTTATCAAGTGCAATAGTTCGCTCACTAATTTGAAGTGCTCTAAACTCTGCCCATCTTATAATAGCAATACAATTCCAACCTAGACTAGACAATATATCAAAACGTTCTTTATCTCTTTCCTGATAATCGCGACCATTATACATCTTCCTATAATGTTGTTCACCATTTACTTCAAAGTAAATTTTCTTATCAGGAAAAGCAAAATCCAAAAAGAATCGATCAACGTGGTAGTTCTTTTTATAATCAATACATTCTTTATCAAGCCACTCACGAAAATATTTTTCAGAGTACGGTTCTTGACTTCTGTCAATATTGAACATTGACCTACCCTTATAATTTTCTTTTTGC
>Ga0116183_1007121_pt1 | contig 10084 bp, 8 predicted proteins | sample AD_UKC078_MetaG_FD_89753 | JGI IMG/M metagenome (GOLD analysis project Ga0116183, IMG submission 89753) | Active sludge microbial communities of municipal wastewater-treating anaerobic digesters from USA - AD_UKC078_MetaG | ecosystem: Engineered > Bioreactor > Anaerobic > Digestate | place: USA...
AATTATTAAGGCTCCTTATTTGAACACCACCAGCCTGGCAGCGGCGATTCTGCGTTTCCCCTGTTCCAGACTGATCAGGTAAATGCCATTGGGCATACGGTCCAGAGCTTCGTTTGGAAGCTCAAAGCTTTGCTCCCGGTGATGCCCATCGATCTTGCCGGAATACACCTTTTGTCCCTTGATATTGATTATACTGTATCCCAAATCGCCCACCAGGTCACTTTTAACTGAAACCATTACACTGTTGGTTGCGGGTTGAGGATAACAGATGATGGATGCTGTTGGGGCAGGCGCGACGGGGTCATCAATGGCTGTAACATTGCCGTTGGAATCGGTTTTGATGAGGACATAGCCATTGTGATACATACAAAACAGTATGCTGCCGTCGGGCATTACCAGAAGGTTCTTTGAGCCTGTCCCAAAGTAAATTGGCCCCGATATGTCATACGACCTGCTCCATTGATGTACTCCATCAGGGCTATAGCTGTGAAGTATTTGGTTTGTCGTCGATCTGCTTAGGTATACTATATTACCGTTTGGAAGTACTTCTAATGATACAAGTTCGTTGAGAGGATAACTCGCAGGAATGCCATCAACGACTAACTCAAGACTTTGTTGTTCCAAATTTGCTCTCCACAACTTGTAGTATCCTAAGATATATATGTTGTTATCAAACGATACCTTGCAATCAAACAAACTCGTGTTGTAATCCACTGCATTATATGTCCAGATTGTATCGCCAACGGCAGTAAAATGTGCAAATTTACCTCTTGATACACTAATCCAACCATTATCATATGGTTCAATGGAGTTAAACCCAGACCCATAAACAGAAAAGCAATCACTCTGCCAGACCACATTGAACTGGAAGTCGGTTTTAATGACCACAGCTTGGCCATTGACTTTACCAGCAAAGACCAAACCGTCTTCAACATATTGTATGTCGTATAAGGATGCCGTATAATTATGATAGTAGCCCAGCCAATTTAATTCGTTGTCGAAGATATATAGGGTAGAATATCCTGATTGAGTGCGAAGGCAATAGTATCTGTCTATGCCATTGGAGACTATACTGTTAAATGCGAAGTTTCCTCCCCCCGTTCTTCTCCAAACAATTTCGCCATATTCGTCGAGTTTCCAGAATACATTGTCAGCGTATGCCGGTATATCTCCATAAGTGAATTCAACATACCCCTGCAGTAAATAACCGCCGCCAATCGCGGGGATAACATTGCACAATTTGGCTCTGGAACTTTTAGATGGACCCGGGCACAACCCCCCAAAGTTAAACCAGCGTATCCAAGTCTGTCCTGTCAGCAGACCAATAGACATAAGTAACAGCAACGTAAACCACAAACGTTTTTTCATCGATCCTCCCCATTGATACAGGGCTTTACGTGCGTTTTTCTTTAATGAACTCAAGCTAAATGCGTATCGCGAGCCTTTTGTTCAACTATGACCGTTCATCCTAACTGGTTGTATTTTAAATGAATCGCTATCCTGTGTCAAGAACTATTTTCCCCGGCATTCCCTGATGGATTCCCAAAAAACGATTCCAAAACGTTGCCGGGGAAGCGTCAGACCGGGAGTTTGTGAAGCATGGCAGGCTGACTGGCACAAGGGGTTTGACAAAAAAGGGGCGGAAAAAAACTTTGTGCAAACATCGGTTGGCGGAGGCCAACAGCCAAAGTGCCGCCAGCCGCCAAAAGAGGACCCCAATGCAGACAATAGCAATCGACGGAAACAGCCTGAGCCTGGAACAGGTTGAGGCAATAGCAACAAAGCGGACGCCCATAGCGTTAACCGACGCCTGCCTGGCCAAAGTGAAGAAATGCCGCGAATACGTGGACAAGGTTATCGCGAGGGGCGATGTGGTTTACGGGCTCACCACCGGTTTCGGCAAATTCAGCACGGTCACCGTGCCCCTGGAACACACAGCGGAACTTCAAGTTAACCTGATCCGCAGCCATGCCACCAGCGTTGGCCCGGTTTATTCCACTGCCCAGACGCGCGCCATCATGCTGCTGCGCGTGAACGTTTTGGCCAAGGGGCATTCCGGCATCCGCGTGCAAACTTTGCAAACCCTGGTGGAAATGCTCAACCGGGGCGTTCATCCGTTGATCCCGATGCGGGGTTCAGTTGGAGCCAGCGGCGACCTTTCACCCCTTTCCCATCTGGCTTTGCCGCTCATCGGGGAAGGCGAGGCGGAATTCCAGGGCCAGATAATGAGCGGAGCGGAGGCCATGCGCAAAGCCGGACTGGAACCTGTGAAACTGGCTGCCAAAGAGGGACTCGCGCTTAACAACGGCACCCAGGTGATGGCCGCTTTGGGAGTCTTGAACCTGCTGGAGGCCGAGAGGTTGTGCAAATATGCCGACCTCAGCGCCGCTGCCAGCATTGACGCTTTGCGGGGCACGCCGCGGGCTTTTGATCCGCTGGTCCATGCTTTGCGCCCCCACCCCGGCCAGGCAGACAGCGCGGCCAATCTGCGCAACCTGCTGGCCAACAGCCCCTTGCGAGCTTCGCACAAGAACTGCGGCAACGTTCAGGATGCCTACAGCCTGCGCTGCACGCCACAGGTGCATGGCGCCACGCGTGACGCTTTGGCCTACGCGCGCGGGGTTTTGACCGTCGAGATCAATTCCGCCACCGACAATCCGCTGATTTTCCCCGACGAAGAGAAGGTGATATCCGGAGGCAATTTCCACGGCCAACCTCTTGCCCTGGCACTGGATACGCTGGCCATCGCGATCGCCGAACTGGCCTCCATCGCGGAGCGGAGGGTGGAACAAATGCTCAATCCCGCCCTCAACCGTGGGCTGAATGCTTTTCTGGCCAAGCGTCCGGGTATCGATTCCGGCTTCATGATAGTGCAGCTTACCGCCGCCTCGCTGGTCTCGGAAAACAAGGTTCTGGCCCATCCCGCCTGCGTTGACAGCATCCCCACCTCCGCGAACCAGGAGGACCACGTGTCCATGGGCTCCATTTCTGCCAACAAGCTGACGCAGGTGGTGGAGAACGTGCGCGGCGTTCTGGCCATCGAGCTCATGATCGCCTGCCAGGCCCTTGATATGAGGGGCATTTCCAGTTCGCCGGTCCTGGAGCGGGTGAAGGCCCTGCTGCGCCAAAGCGTGCCCCGGCTCGAGGAAGACCGGATCGCTTATCCGGACGTCAACTCGGCGATAGATTTGCTGGCGTCGGGAACCATCCTGAGTGAAGTGGCCGCCGCGGGTGTAGATTTGTATTGACAAATAATCGCCACCGCGCCCGGATGCGATTATGAGAAAAATAGTTCCGCTGCTCTTGCTGGCCCTTGCTTTGGCCTCCTGCATCCAGGTGAACACGCTTTACAACGCGCGCAAGTATTTCGCCGCCGCCCAGGCCAGGCCTCTGAACGCCAACGGCCGGCCCAACAACCAGGCCGTGGAGGAATACACCAAAACGATCCAGAAATGCGGCATCATTCTCAGCAACCCAACCCGGGACAGCCGGACCGACGATGCCCTCTACCTGATGGCCAGGGCCCTCTACTATAAAGGCAACAGCTCGTTCCAGGCCAAGGACCAGTTCGAATCCCTGATCAAAGGTTTTCCGGAAAGCCCCTTCTTCGGCGAGGCGCATATCTATCTGGCAAAGGTTTTGCGCGACATCAACCGCATGGACGACGCGGTTAAGGTATTGCAGGAATTCATCCTGGACCCCCGACACAAGAAACTGCACCCCCGCGCCTTACTGACCCTGGCAGACTTCAACATCGCCGACAAGGATTATCTGGAAGCCCAGTACTGGCTTGGCAGGATCATCACGGACTATCCCAAATCCAGCGAATACCGCGAGGCTTTCTTCATCTATGGCCAAAACTACTTCATCCAGAAAGACTACCGGGCAGCGCTGGAGGAATTTCAAAAGATAGCCAGAGACCGCCGCATCCCCCAGCCGATGAAGCTGGAAGCGCGTTACTACGTGGCTTTGAACCAGTTTATGCTCGGTGAGCATGAGCAAAGCGACAAGACCCTGCGCAAACTGCTCAAAGACGAACTCCGGCCGGAGAAGGTTTCCCAGGCCAGGGTGCTGCAAGCCAGGCTGATGCTGGCCCGCGGCGAAGGGGAAAAAGGCCTGGCGGAGATAGAGGACATCATGAAGGTCTATCCCCGCACGCAGAGTTCAGCCGAGGCTCAATACCATTTGGGCGAATATTATTTCTACGAGCTGCGTGACCTGGACAAAGCCGGCACGGCCTACAATAAGGTGCGAACTGAATTCTCCAACTCGGAACTTGCCGAACCCGGGCAGCAAAAAGCCACGGCGGTCACTCAGCTCAAAACCAAGCCGGGCTTCGATCCCACCAACAACCTGCAGCAGTTTGTGGACTACCACATCACCGCCGCGGAAAACTACTTCAGCGTTTTCTCCCTGCCGGATTCCGCGCTGCTGATGTATCAGCGGATAATCGATTCCAGGGACAGCCTGCAAACCCTGCGGGACAGCCTGGCGGTGAAACTGGATGCCAAACAAAGCCTTGCTGACTCTTTGGGACAGGCTTTGGCGGCCTTGCCGGAACCGGTTCTGCCGGACAGCACGGAGGTCGAGGCTGACAGTTTGGCAGTCGCTGACGATGCCCCAATGGTTGCTGACAGCCTGTCGATTCCCGGTCTGGAGATGGAACTGAATGACGGCGCCGACAGCCTGGGCACCACGGATACTATGACCTTTGCTGAAACGGAGGCCGACAGCCTGAGGATAGGAGAGTTCGAGCCCGGCCAGGAAGCATTGCCTGAGAGCCTGGCCCTTCCTGATATGGATCCGGAATTGTATGCTGAAGCGGACAGCCTGGACTTGCCGGAACTCGATCTGGAGGTGCCTGCTGAAGCCGACAGCCTGGCAGGAATTGATGAACAGGAAAAGGCTCCCGACCCTGAGGAACAGCGCAGGCAGCTTCAGCAGCGGTTATCGGCGGCGGAAACGGATTTGAACCAGACCCGGGACCGCTTGGAAGCTATGGATGCCCTTTTTGTCCGTTACGACAGGGAACTGACACCCATGGCCCTCTTTTCCCAGGCCAACATCCACAGCAGAACCGGCCCCGACCGTCCGAGCATGGAAGAAATATACTCAGACATGCTAACCCGCTTTCCCAACAATAAATACACCAACGCCATGGATGACCTGCTGGCCGGCGAAACGGTGCGCCTCATCGATCCCGACGAGGAAGCCCAGGAGCTTCTTCTGGACAGGGCTTTCGGCATGGCTGAATCTGAGCCGGACTCCATGCTGGTGATCCTGAACGAACTGGCCGCCTCGGATTACCTGCCGATCAGCCTGAAGGCCAACTACCGCCTGGGCTGGTTCCACACTTTCGAAGTGCCGGACACCACTGCCGCCAAACCCTATCTGGACAAAGTGTTGGAGCTTGAGCGCACCGGGGAATACGGCTCCATGACCTCCCGTTTTTACGATGGCAGGAATTTCAAGCTGCGAAGCGGTGACGAGCTGCCGGATTCCCTGGCAGTGGCGGACAGCCTGCAGGCTTTGGCTGATTCGACGGCGGTTGCCGATTCGTTGAAACCGGCGGACGGGCAGGAGCCGGAACCGCAAGCCGAGCCGGAGATAAAGCCCCAGGAGGATTCTCCGGACCTGGATGAGGAAGAATCCCCGGATTCGGATGAAGCGGAGGGCGGAGAAGTGAAGCCGGAAACCTTGCCGGAGAAGCCCACACCCGAAGAACCCAAGCCGGAAGAGCCTTTGCCGGACCAGCCGGCCCCGGATGGGGAATCGCCGGAGGAACCGCCCCAGGATGATGGCCAGCCCGGGGATGACGGCGGTTCCCAGACCCTGACACCGGATGGGCCCGCAGAGTAACAACCAGGCTTCTGCCCTCAGCGGGCAAAACCTCTGGCTGCGGCTGCTGATCCTGGTGCTGGCCCTGTTTGCCGCTCTGGACGCGTCCTGGCGGCAGCTTGGCATGCTGATGGCCCTCTACTGCCTGTTCATGCTGCTCGACCTTTCCCTCTATCCCAAGCTCCTCCGGGGACTGCGCCTCACCCTGCCTTTTCTGGCGGCATATTGGGTCTTCGGTACCATCTTCAAAGCTGAATTTCCCGATATGCTGCTCTTCAGCCTGAAGATGATCTTCTTCATCGAGGCCACCGTCTATTGTTTCGGCAACCTGCATCTCAGCCTGGTTCTGCGCGATACCTCATGGCTGCGCAAGCGCAAGTGGGGCATGAGATTGCTGCGCTTCATCCTGGCCACTGCTCTCTACATCAGGGCCTATACAAGGCATTTCGACCGGCACAAGCTCAAAGGTCATAGCAGCATCGGCACGGTTCTGGACAGCATGATCGCCGCCGCGACCAGGGTTTACCGGGATTCGGATGTGATCGAGGCTCATTTGGCCTGGTTGCTGAAAGCCCCTGTGGCCGAATCCGGCAGGCCCGCGGCCAACCTCATCGCCCTCAGCCTGATGACCCTGATGGTGCTTATCAGTTCGGTGTGAGAATATGGCCCGCTTTTTGATGCGCCTGATGTATGACGGGACCGGCTTCCGCGGCTGGCAGGTCCAGTGCGCGGGACGCAGCATCCAGGGTGACCTCATCTCCGCTTTTCACCAGATCGGAGTTCGCCATCCCGGAGTCACCGGAGCGGGCCGCACTGACGCTGGTGTCCATGCCCTAGCCCATTTCGCCCATTTCGACTACCGCGGCAAAATGAGCCCGCGCCAGCTCATGCTTGCCCTGAACAACAAACTGGGGCAGGACTTGATGATAACAGGCATCTGGGCGGTGGCGGATGATTTTCACGCCCGCTACCAGGCCATGGCCCGCAGCTACGTCTATCTGCTGGCCCGGGTGCAAACCCCGCTGAACCGCCTGCACACGGGTTTCATGCCCCGCCGCGACATCGGGGTGCCCAGCCTTTCCCGGCTGGCAGAAGTGCTGCTCGGCTCCCACGACTTTTCCTCTCTCAGCCGCGACAATCCTTTGGTGCCCAACCATATCTGCGACATCCAAAGGCTTGAAATCTCCGAGGAGCGGGGCATCATCCGCTTTGACCTCACCGCGGACAGATTCTTGCACAACATGGTGCGCCGCATCGTTGGCACCCTGGTCAATCTGGATCACGGCGGCCTGGGCCCCGACGTTCTGCAAGCCATCCTGGACGAGGCCAACCCGCGCCAGAAACTGGTTACAACCGCTCCCGCCCAGGGTTTGTACCTCACCGGCGTGCGCTATCCGAATTTACAGCTTGACGAATCCGCGCCCACTGACGAATTGCTTTATTTCTTGAGGTGATCATGCAATATAAGAGACCCCGTGGAACCTACGACATTCTGCCGGAGCAAAGCTATAAATGGCACAAAGTTACCGCCGCTTTTAGAGAGCTTGCCGCCGCCTTTGGCTATGAGGAGATAAGCACTCCCGCCTTCGAGCAGGCTGCGCTGTTCGAACGCTCATCCGGAGAGAGTTCCGACGTTGTTAGAAAAGAAATGTACCGCTTTACGGACCAGAAAGGCCGCGAGTTCGCACTGCGTCCTGAAGGAACCGCTCCGGTGGCCAGGGCTTACCTGGAAAACCGCCTGGACATCGGCTCCGCGGCGCGCAAGCTGTATTACATCGGCCCCATGTTCCGTTACGACCGCCCCCAGGCAGGGCGTTACCGCCAGCACCAGCAGTACGGCGTCGAGTTCATCGGCAGCAATCATCCCTATTATGACGCTGAAGTGATCTCCATCCTCTGGCTCTACCTCAGCGGCATGGGCCTCACCAACCTGCGGCTGGAACTGAACAGCGTGGGCTGTGCCGACTGCTCCAGAGAATATGACAAAGCGCTGCAGGCATACTTCCGTCCCCATTTGGCGGAACTCTGTCCGGACTGCCAGGTGCGGATAGACCTCAAACCCCGCCGCTTGCTGGATTGCAAGGTGATGACCTGCAAAGAGATAGCCAAGGACGCACCTTCCCAACTGGACTATCTGGACGAGCCCTGCAGGGTCCACTTCGCCGACACCCAGAACCATTTGGAACTGATGAAGATACCATTTACCATCAATCCCCGCATCGTGCGCGGCCTGGATTATTACACCAACACTGCCTTCGAGATCGTTTCAATGGGCCTGGGCGCGCAGAATTCCCTGGCCGGGGGCGGACGCTACAATGGCCTGCTGGAACAAATCGGCGGCAAAAGCATACCCGCCATCGGTTTCGCCGGTGGCTTCGAACGCCTGCTGCTGGCTCTGGAAGAGGAAAACGTGTCCTTGGGAAAAGCTCCTGTTCCCGATGTTTTTGTGATTCCGATGGGTGCCGCGGCATTCGAGTTCATTTTGCTTTATCTGAATGAGTTACGCAAGGCTGGCGTTTTTGCCGAGCTGGATCCGGACAAGCATTCCTTCAAAGCGCAACTGAAAGCCGCCGACAACCGCCAGGCGCGCTATGCCCTGATCGTCGGCGAAACCGAACTCGCCCAAAAAAGCGCCGTTCTCAAGGACCTGAACAGCGGCGAGCAAAAAGAATATCCCCTGGAGCCGCTCTCCGAGCTCATCGACGCCATCCGGCGCTGACCCCCTTTTCCGCAAAACCGGTTTATTAGGCTCTATATCTAATCGGGCAGATAATGCCCTGGGACGGCCTGACGTCCAGCAAACTCAGTGTGCATGGACGACAGGAATATTTGCTGCCGTCGATGCCCGTTCCTCGCTCGACGCCAGCTTTTAGCATGGGAGAAGCGATATGGTCTGGCCGTTAAGGCCCTTCCCTGTGACCCGGACGCGCCTCCCGCATTATGCCCGCATTCGATGCGAGGATCAGGCGGGAGGCATTAAAGAGGGATAGAATCGGGCGTTAAGGACGCGGATGGCAGGATACAATGGCGGTGAAGCCCAGAATCTTTCTGCGGATTGTCCGGCCTTATTCCTGTTTGCCTTCGCCCCGCTTTTTGGCCCGGTCGAGTTTATCCAGCTTGAGAGCCGTTTTGATGAAGCTTACGATGAATATGACCACAAACGCCAGGCTGAAAACCAATCCTCCCAAGTCCATGATGGTCAGGTGGTTGCCCCGGTATTCCAGCACTTGACCGTCCCAGAAGAACATGACGGTATTGAAGAGGATGATGGCCAGCCTGATCTCGGTGGGGCCGAACTTCATGTAGGAGATGCGGAATTCGCCTTGAGTGTAGGCGGAAACGTGCACATAGACATTCATCAGCAGATAGCCGATGGCTATCATCATCGCGATGTCGAAGCGCATCAGGGGTGACAGGCCGAAAGACAGGCAGATTATCACCGTGGTCAGGGCATCGGCCAGATGGTCCACAAAGTAGCCATAACGCTCCCTCTCGATATGCCTAACCCGGGCCAGGGTGCCGTCCAGGCTGTCGCCAAACCAGTTCAGCACGAAGCCGAAACTGGCCAGAAACAGCCAGCAGCGTGATTGCGCGCTCAGCAGATAGGCAGCCGCGCTGATTAGCGTGCCCACAAACGCCAAAACCGTGAGATGGTCGGGGAGAACCTTCTCCGGAAGGGCGTTGGCTAGCTTGCATAGTATTTTTCTTTCCAGGGGACCGGTGAATGTGTCTATCACCCTCTCAGCTTTTTTATCGTTCATGCTTTCTCCCTTATATCCTTGACTACAGAATCGGAGGTCTTTTTGTGTTTTAATTTGGGAAACACCAGATATTCGTTGGCCAGCAGCTTGAATAGCGGCCCCAAAATCTGTCCCGCGATGTTGGCAACCATGTAATGGACGCCCAGGAAATGGGTCAGCAGCCATAAAATGCCCAGATTTATCACGAAATCTATGGACGCGGTGACGATGTTATAGCGCAGCAGCAAGAGGAAATAACTCTTGGGTGTCCTGCTGACGCGGTCTTTCCAGGTGATGAAGTAATGCCCTGTGAAGTTGTGGATGATGGCCACTTCGATCGCGATGGCGCCCGCGAACATCAGCGGTATCTTCAACACGCCATGCGTAAGCCACAGAACGGCAAGGTTGACCAGCGTCCCCACCCAGGCGATCAGATGGAAGCTGATCAGCTTTCTCAGGTTGATCCTCTTCAATCCCGTAATGAGTTTGGCTGTTTTCATCAATAA
>Ga0116183_1007128_pt1 | contig 10079 bp, 9 predicted proteins | sample AD_UKC078_MetaG_FD_89753 | JGI IMG/M metagenome (GOLD analysis project Ga0116183, IMG submission 89753) | Active sludge microbial communities of municipal wastewater-treating anaerobic digesters from USA - AD_UKC078_MetaG | ecosystem: Engineered > Bioreactor > Anaerobic > Digestate | place: USA...
AAGCAGTAGTTGGCAAATTTATTCTTGATAATCTCAATAACATAAGCATCCTGAATATGAACCTGTCTATGATCGCCAGAGAAAACTGTGTCAGCGAGGCAACTGTTACAAGGTTTGTCCATACACTGGGATTTAGAAACTTTGCAGATTTCCAGTTGGCGATACAGGAATATTTTAAGGGACGCTATGCATCAAGAACATTCCCTATCGAACCTGGAAACAACAGTACAGATTCGATTTGTTCGAGGGTCTTTAATCTTGAAATAAGACTAATGGAAGAAGCTCTCGATAGGATCGATCAGGATACTTTTGAAAAAGTCGTTAATCTCATCACTACAACAAAATATATATTTTTAGTTGCATGCTCACCCAACGATTATTTAGTAAATTACATGCATACCTTTCTTGGCGTTTACAAAGATAACTTACTTTCAATAACGAAACTGGATTTTGTTACCCAAAACATAATTGCTTCCGCTAGAAAAAGTGAAACATTGGCACTGGTTTTTAGTTATCCTCGTTATCCGATAAGTACTCAAAAAATAATCGAAGGATTACGTGCAAAAAGGGTCACAACTGTGGGATTTACAGATAGCGAGCTCTCTCCCATAGCGCCCTTTTGTGACTACTTAATGATCACCCCCCATAAGTACTTTATAGTAACTGATCCTATGGCGTCAGTTATGGCCCTTATACATTCTCTGATCTTTGCCGTGTACAAGAAAGATGTCGAAGGCGGAAAAACCAGGCTACATCGGTATGAAGCGCTTAACAGAGATCTGTGTACATTTGTGACCCGTGATTTTAATTTTGCAGAAGAGATCAGATAGCTATGCAAAATTAAATAATCTCTAAATATCGTTAACAAAATTAATTAAATTATTGGAGGGGTTTTTATGGCAAATGATGTTCTTTGGCTTTCGGAAGCGGATGTTGAATCTCTTAATATCCCAATGACAGATGTAATTGCTGCGGTTGAACAGGGGTGGCGTTTAAAAGGAGAAGGTAAAGTGGAGATGCCCGCTAAAATAGGTATACACCCCCGCCACGATTGTTACATACATGCGATGCCCTGCTGGATCGGCGGAGAGATAGATCTGTGCGGAGAAAAGTGGGTATCTGGTTTTCCGATGAACCTTAAGAAGAATATGCCGTACAACATTGGACTTTTTGTACTCACTGATGCAGACGATGGTCATATGGTATCTGTAATGGACGCAAATTGGATCACGACCTGGCGTACGGGTGCCGCGAGTGCGGTAATTGCGAAATATCTTGCAGACCCGCAGAGCAAAAAGCTTTCAATAATAGGATGTGGGACTCAGGGCAGGATCAATGCCAGAGCAATAAAGACGCAGTTTGATTCAATTAAAACAATATCAGCATATGACCCAATTCCCGCGCAGATGGACAGATTCAAGAAGCATGTAAATGAACTTTTCTCTGATGTTGAAGTGATTTTGTCGCAAACGGTGGAAGAAGCCTGCAAAGATGCAGATATCGTTATCACCTGTTGCCCCGTTTTGGAGAAACCAGAACGTTTTGTTAAAGCGTCTTACCTGAAGAAGGATGTGCTTTGCATAGCAGTGGACCATGATTCAGCATTTGATGCAGATGTAATGACAGAGGCAGTCTTATATGTCATCGACGACAGGGGCCAGTACAAATATATGCAGGGTGGTGGTGTTTATTTCCAGGGATATCCGACTGAAGAGGAACTCTATGCTGAAATGAGTGAAATCGTTACAGGAAAGAAGCCTCCGATACTTGATGGACGGCGTACAGCTGCTCCGATGGGTATCGCATGCAATGACCTGATGACAGCGAGGCTTATCTTCAAAGCGGCAAAAGAAAAGGGAATAGGGACCTGGGTCAAGCATTAATTTTTATAATCAAGTTTTAGCTAAAAATCATCATAGTTTGTCGAAGAGCCCCAAACGATCAAAAAACACAACAGAGAGTGAGGCGTAATGATATGAAAATAAGACAAATAGTTTTTGCCATGCTGGTAGCGTTGTTTGCGTTCGCTTCTGCCGGAATGTCAGAGGCTCTGACAATAAGGGTCGCAGGCCAAAACCCGATTGAGCATCAGAACTCCATTCAGATGGAGAATTTTAAGAAGATAATCGAAGAAAAAACAGGCGGAAAGATCAAAGTAAAAACCTATCCGGCAGGTCAGCTCGGGGACTATGTCCTGGTATATGAAGAGGTATCAAAGGGAACGATAGACATGGCCCTTATAAGTATACCGCCGCAGTTTGACGCAAGGCAGCAGATCTACTTTACTCCTTACCTTGTATCTGGGTGGGATGAACTTGAAAAGCTGTTTGATCCCAAGGGTTGGCTCTATGGTCAAGTTGCAAGCTTCCATAAAAAAATGGATATAAAATTCCTCGGATTCTTTATGGATGGGCTGTCCGGTCTTGCTCTTACCAAGGAACCGAAGGCACCGCTTGATCCGACGGTGAAAAAGGGTGTTCTTTGCCGGATCCCCAACATGGAGATCTGCAAAGTAACCATTGACAACATGGGTTACAACACAGTCTCAGTTCCTTACGGCGACCTCTATACAGCTCTCCAGACAGGAGTTGCTGAGGGATGGTATGGCGGGTCTGCTGTGCATAGCTACCTCGGCTTCCGCGATGTTATCAAACATTACTATCCGATGAACATCTATGCAGAGTCTGAACAGTGGATAATGAATGAGAAACTTTGGGAAAAACTCACTCCGGACCAGCAGAAGCTGATCGAGACGACGATCGCAGAGATAAACAAGAATTCGATCAAGATTGCGGAAAAAGAAGAGCTTATGTACCAGAAAAAGATGTCAGAAGCAGGCATCAAGGTACATCCTATCACGGCTAAAGATCTCCAGAAAACGATAGACCATGTCCGTAAAACAGTTTGGCCGAAACTTGACAAAATTCTCGGCAAAGAACTTACGGAAGCACTGATAAAGGAGTATGCCAGCAAGTAATAAAAATACTATTTTTTTGCAGGCTGGAGATATATTCAATATATTTCCAGCCTGCACCTGGGTTTTTAAAAAGTTCATATGGCTGTTCTCTAATTAAGGAGGAGCTTTTTTTGAATATTTTAAGAATGTTTGAAAAAGTAACCGTGAGATTTGAAGAGATAATAATGATTGCAGTCGGCCTTCTTCTCCCTTCTATTGTAACTGTTGGAGTCTTTTTCCGTTATGTGCTCAAGACAGATTTGTACGCGATAGAGGAGATAGAAATATTCCTTGCGATATGGTTTTATTTCATGGGTGCCGCATACTGCAGCTATAAAGGAACACATATTACAGCAGATATTCTTCAAGCCATGACAAAGAGCTTTAAATTAAGAAAGGCATATGCACTTGTCGCTACTGGCCTTTCTTTAGTAATAAGTGTGGTCTTTACATATTGGTGTACTGATATGATTGTCTATGCTTGGGAAAAAACGCCAACGACAGCGGTTTGGAAAATACCGCTATTCGCGCAGTACCTGGCCGTTTACTTTTCGATGATACTTATGTCTATATATACTCTCAGGGACTTTGTAAGAGCCTGTCGCCGCCGTCCCGAGCCCGATGATTCAGAGATGAAATGCGGCCGCTGCCCTGATATCGAAGAAAATCCGGCGAATGGATAGAGAGGAGAAGTAATATGGTTTTTATCGGAGTAGCAATTCTTTTCTTTTGTCTTATAGTGGGAATGCCGGTATTTTTTGCTTTTCTTGCTTCCGCTATGTGGTTCATTTTCATCGGAGATGTTTCTCCGACGTTTATGATCCCTTATGGATTGAATAAAATTAGCGGGACGGTTCTATTTGCGATCCCGCTTTTCGTGATAGCCGGTGGATTGATGGCCAAAGGAAATATCGCCGATAAGATGATCGATCTTGTTGAAAATTTTGTCGGTAGGGTACGCGGCGGTCTGGGGATTGTATCTACAGTTTCATGTGCGGTTTTTGGTTCTGTCACAGGAAGCGCGTGTGCCACTTTGACCTGCATAGGATCTATAATGTTTCCCAGATTCATGAAGGCAAACTACCCGATGGGACATTGTGCCGCGCTGCTCGCATCCACAGCAGTGCTTGGAATGCTTATACCTCCCAGTGCGATAATGATACTTTATTCATGGGCAGGAGGACAGTCAGTCCTTGCAAGTTTTCTCTCCACCGTTATCCCGGGTATAATGCTGACGGCACTTATATCTTTCCTTAACTGCTACATGTTGAGGAACAACGAAGAGATCCAGGTTACATCCTCAGATGCAGATCCAGCATCCTCGGATTTTGAAAGAACACTTCAAATGATGGAGAAAAACCAACAGGAAAAGTTTTCACTTTTCCGGTCAAAGAAATTCAAGGCTATTCCAGCGCTGTTGATGCCGATAATCGTGCTTGGAGGAATTTACACAGGAATAATGACTCCAACCGAGGCAGCTGCTGTTTCGGTAATATACGCTCTTCCTGTAGGGATGTTCATATACAAAGGGATCACACTAAATGGACTGAAAGAAACATTAATAGACGGGGTAATGTCTACAGGGGCAATAATGATCATGTTGTTTTCGTGCAGCGTGATAAGCCGGATCTATATAATGAATGACCTGCCCCAGGAGATACTTAAAGTCCTCTATTCGATTTCAACAAACAAATATGCTATACTTTTTATGTTGAACATATTCATGATAATATTGGGCATGCTCATGGATGACTGTAGCGCTTGTGTTCTTGCTACCCCGATACTCCTTCCCATTGTCCTTGAAATCGGTGTCAGCCCGATACACTTTGCAGCTATACTCGGAGTAAATCTTGGGCTTGGTAATATTACTCCACCCTGCGCGCCCTTGCTGTATCTTTCAAGCAGTATTAGCAAAACGCCTATTAACGAGATGTTAAGACCCACTTGTATGTTCATACTTTTTGGATGGCTGCCTATCCTTGCCCTTACTACATATGTTCCGGCGCTGTCCATGTGGCTGCCAAGATTGATTTTGGGCATTAAGTAAGCTGAAGAAAGAATACTTCGAAACTAATTTTTAAATAATGGTACATAGGGAGGTTTCCTTGTGCTTTTAAAAACCAGTTTGTTTGGTCACACATATCAATTCAAAGACATCAAAGAAGTTCTTGGCAAGGCTAACGAAGAAAGGTCAGGAGACCGTCTGCTTGGCTTGTGTGCGGAATCTTCAATGGAGCGAGTTGCGGCCAAACAAGTTCTTGCTTCTCTCAAAGTTGCTGATTTAAGAAATAATCCTGTTGTGCCATATGAGAAAGATGAAGTGACTAGAATAGACCAGGATATGGTCAATGAAACGATCTTTGCGGAATTTTCCAACTGGACTATAGGTGAGTTGCGGGAGTGGATCCTTTCAGACAAAACTGAGCCTGAGCATGTTCGGAGGTTGAGTAGAGGTCTGACTGCCGAAGTGATCGCAGGGGTCGCTAAGGTCATGTCGAACCTGGATCTTATATACGGGGCTTCCAAAATCAGGATCCAGACGCACTGCAACACGACTATAGGCAAACCCGGCACCCTGTCGGTACGATTGCAGCCCAATCATCCGACGGATGACCTCGAAGGAGTCTCCGCATCGATATATGAGGGGCTTTCATATGGAGTTGGAGATGCCGTTATCGGCATAAATCCTGTCGATGATACAGTAGACAATGTAATTGCGATAATGAACAGATTTCATGAGATAAAAACCAAATTTTCCATACCTACTCAAACATGTGTCCTGGCTCACATAACCACTCAGATGGAAGCGGTCAAAAAGGGTGCGCCATCGGATCTGTTTTTTCAAAGCATTGCCGGAACGGAAAAAGGAAACAGAGCATTTGGCATCAGCAAAGAGCTTATGGATGAAGCTTTGGAGCTAATACGTACTCGCGGCACCGCTAACGGACCCAACCTGATGTATATGGAGACCGGCCAGGGTTCGGAATGCTCAGCAAACGCAGATTTTGGTGCGGATCAGGTAACTCTTGAAGCCAGATGTTACGCTTTCGCAAAAAGGTATTCTCCCTTTCTAGTCAATACAGTCGTAGGTTTTATAGGACCTGAGTACCTATACAACAGCAAACAGCTGATTCGCGCAGGGCTGGAAGATCATTTCATGGGCAAACTTACCGGTCTTTCAATGGGGTGCGATGCATGCTATACGAACCATATGGAAGCAGACCAGAATGACATTGAAAACCTAGCGGTGCTCTTATCTGCTGCTGGCTGTAATTATTTCATGGGGATACCTCATGGTGATGATGTTATGCTCAATTATCAGACCACAGGGTTCCATGATATGGCAACATTACGAAGCGTACTGGGGTTGGCGCCTATTCCGGAATTTGAAAAATGGATGGAGAAAATGGGACTCTGGGAAGACGGCAAGCTCACTGATCGTGCCGGAGATGCGTCAATATTCTTTTAACAGTGTTATTGAAGGAAGGCATGATGATAATGAAGACGATAAATAATAGCGATCTAAAAATGATCATTGAAGAAGTCCTTCATGACATAATGAATGAGAACGCAAAAATATTGCCGCAGTTTGAAGATGCGGGAAAGTACGATCTTTGGGTATGAAAGAAACAATATTGCCTTTTGACACAAAAGAAAAAGACGAGTCGGGGGCATTTATAGCCGAAGACCTTTCAAAAATAAATGTTACATCAAAAATATATGTTCCGTCACCATTCAAACCGGAACAGCTCAATTCACTGAAAGGGTCCACCCCCGCGAGAATTGCTGTTTGGAGAACGGGAACACGCTACAAAACCGAGACGATGCTACGTTTTCTTGCAGATCATGCCGCAGCGAGGGACGCGGTACATAAAGAATTGCCTGAAAGGTTGATAGAAAGGCTGAAGCTGCCAGTTTTTCAGACAGAATGCACGAGCAAGGATGAATTTTTAACGAGACCTGACCTGGGCAGAAGATTGACAACGGAATCAAAAAATAAAATAAAGGATCTGGCAGGGGTCTCCAAAAAGCGTGTCGTCATTTTCTTTGCTGATGGTCTTTCTACTACCGCAATAGAAACTAATGGAGAAGATACATATCGCAGTGCGCTGGAAGGTCTCAACAATTATGGGATCGAAACAGGTGCTCCTTTTCTTGTAAAGTATGGCAGAGTGCCTATAGAGGACGAAGTATCTGAGATAACCGGTGCAGAAGTTGTAGTTCTGCTTATCGGAGAGAGGCCAGGGCTTGTAACTGCTGAAAGTATGTCCGCCTATATAGCCTACAAAGCAACTGTTGGGATGGATGAAGCCAGAAGGACCGTCATTTCAAACATCCATAAAAATGGGACTCCTGCGATCGAAGCGGGAGCATATATCGCTGATATAGTGAAGACAATGCTTGAAAAGAAGGTCAGCGGACTGGATCTTAAATTGTAGGGCGAAAGGAACATTTGAATGAAGGGCGACATAATCAAAGCAAATATTCTTTCGGCAAAGATCATACCTAATGTCAATATCGGCTTGGCCAAACAGCTGGGGCTTTTTGAGAATGAAAAGAGCGTTGGCCTTGTGACTTCTGACAGTGATGATGTTACTTATGTTGCTCTTGATGAAGCAACGAAAAAGGCAAATGTCCGCGTCGTCTATGCAAAATCCCTTTATGCAGGTGCATCAAACGCAAGTACCAAACTTGCAGGAGAAGTTATCGGAGTGATCGCGGGTGAAACTCCAGCAGAGATAAGAAGCGGTCTGGATGCACTTATCTATTATGCCGAAAATGAAGCACATTTTATTTCTGCAAATGATGATGATTCTATAGTTTATTTTGCTCACTGTATCTCAAGACCGGGAAAGTATCTCTCAGAAATTGCGGGTACCAATGGAGAGTCTATAGCTTATCTGATTGCTCCTCCGGAAGAAGCGCTGATAGGCCTTGATGCAGCCTTAAAGGCAGCAGATGTAGAAATAGCTTCCTTTTATGGGCCTCCTTCAGAAACAAATTTTGCAGGCGGACTTTTGAAAGGTTCGCAGTCCTCCTGCAAGGCAGCATGTGAAAGTTTTGCCTCTGCAGTATGCGAGGTTGCTGAGTCTCCTAAATGTTACTGAAGTCATAATTAGATCGATTTTAATAAAGTATGCGGGATGTGAATACAATGACTGTCAGTTCAAATAGTGCCCTTGGACTTATCGAAGTATACGGATTCATTGGTGCAGTCGAAGGAGCTGATGCCTCCCTCAAAGCTGCTTCTGTAAGTTTGGTAGGTGTGGAAACAGTTAAGGGTGGGATCACTACAGTCATGATCACCGGTGATGTCGCTGCAGTAAAGGCGGGGGTAGAAGCAGCAAAAGCTTCCCTTTTGAAAATAGGGATCCAGGCCAGAACACATGTGATCGCCAGGATGGCTGAAGATACAGCCGCATTGATCAATGAGCATGGCAGTAAGGATAGCAAAACACCTGATCTGACGAATATGAAATCAAAGCATAGACAACAGTCGCCTGTGACTTATAAAAGTGTTCCGGATGCAGGTGGACATGCTCATCCTGAAAAAATGACAATGCAGGAATTACGCTCATATGCGAGAAAAATCGGCATTCCGGATTCTAAAGTCAGAATTGTAAAAAAGAATGAATTACTGGAGCTTATTAAGGAATTTACATCTGAAGGAAAAGAGGAATAATTTATGGAACTTCGAGACAGAGATCTTTTTTCCATTCAAGAGACAAGGGATTTAATAGAAAAGGCAAAACTTGCCCAGAAGACCTTCAGGGACCTTGACCAAAAGACAATTGACAGGATTGTCGCTGCTGTTGCTAAAGCTGCATCAGATCATTCTGTCGAACTTGCCAAATTGGCACACGAAGAAACAGGTTTTGGAAAATGGGAAGATAAGGTTATAAAAAATACCTTTGCCTCCGTCAGATTGTATGAGGCAATAAAGGACATGAAAACCGTAGGAATAATCAGTGAGGACCCCATCAATAAAATCTATAACGTAGCTGTACCAGTAGGCATAGTAGCGGCTCTGATACCGTCTACTAACCCGACCTCGACTGTGATCTATAAAGCATTGATCTGTCTGAAATCAGGCAATGCAGTTATTTTCTCACCGCACCCCAAAGCGATCAAAAGCATTTTAGAGGCTGTACGTATAGTAAACGATGCTGCAGTGAGGGCAGGCGCGCCTGAGGGGCTTATCTCGTCCATCAAGACTCCGACAAAAGAGGCTACAGAAGAACTGATGACCCACAAAGATACCAGCCTGATCCTTGCAACAGGGGGTACAGCAATGGTCAAGGCAGCCTACAGTTCCGGCACCCCGGCCATTGGGGTCGGTCCCGGCAATACCCCTGCATTTATTGAAAGATCTGCAGACATAAAGATGGCTGTTAAAAGGATAATGGACAGCAAGACATTTGATAACAGCACTATTTGTGCTTCAGAACAATCCGTAGTAACAGAAAGAATAATAAGAGACAAAGTAATTGAAGAATTCCAAAACCAGGGCGGTTATTTCCTTTCACCCGAAGAATCAAACAAGGTGGAAAGGATACTGATGAGCCCGTTTGGAGGAATGAATCCGAAAATAGTTGGGAAACCTGCAGAGTTTGTGGCCAAGATGGCAGGGATTTCGATTCCTGAAGGAACAAGAGTCTTACTGTCTGAACAGACTCTGGTAGGCAAAGACCATGCGTTCTCCAGAGAAAAACTTACAACGGTGCTTGGTTTTTATGTAGAGGAAAATTGGGAAACTGCATGTGAGAGATGCATTGAACTCCTGGAAAATGAGGGTGCCGGTCATACTCTTTCCATACATTCTACCAATGAGTCGGTAATCAGAGAGTTTGGTCTGAAAAAACCGGTATCCAGAGTACTGGTAAACACCTCTTCCTCACTTGGAGGAGTAGGCGGAACGACCGGACTTTTCCCATCTTTGACGCTGGGATGCGGGGCTGTGGGTGGTTCAGCTACATCAGACAACATCAGTCCCCTTAACCTTATAAATATCCGCAGGATCGCATACGGATTGTGTGAGATCTCCGATATCAGGGACGCAAACCGTAATCGGGCCTGCGATACAAACAATAATAAAACAGGGTATTTACCGTCTGTTTCGGAT
>Ga0116183_1007139_pt1 | contig 10070 bp, 7 predicted proteins | sample AD_UKC078_MetaG_FD_89753 | JGI IMG/M metagenome (GOLD analysis project Ga0116183, IMG submission 89753) | Active sludge microbial communities of municipal wastewater-treating anaerobic digesters from USA - AD_UKC078_MetaG | ecosystem: Engineered > Bioreactor > Anaerobic > Digestate | place: USA...
AAGGGCGTCACGAGGTGACCACCGAAGGCGGCCTCGACATCGTGTCGCAGGAAGCCAGCCTTAGAAGCCGTATCGCGCCTGGCAGAGCGGGGCATTGTCGTCAGTGTATTCATCGATGCCGACATCGCCCAGATCGAAGCCGCCGTGCGCATCGGCGCGAAGGTCTGCGAGATCCACACCGGCCCCTATGCACATGCCTTTCATGCCGCTGGCCGCGATGCGGAAAGCCCGGCAGTGCTGCTCGAAATCGACAAAATAGCCCGCGCCGGCGCGGCGATTCACGGTCTCGGCCTGCGTTTCAATGCCGGTCACGCCCTCAACTATTACAACGTCCAGCCTGTTGCGCGCCTGCCCGGCATCCGCGAACTGCACATTGGTCACGCCATCGTCAGTCGTGCCGTGTTCACCGGCCTGCGTGAGGCCGTGCGCGAAATGAAGCGTCTGATGCGGGAAGCCGCGGACCGCGGACCGCGTCCGTGATCCACGGGATCGGCACCGACATCGTGCGCGTGGCGCGCATGAGCGAGGCCCTGGCACGCCATGGTGCCCGCTTTGCCGAGCGTATCCTTGACATGTCCGAGCGGCCCGCCTTTGAGCAGGTTCGCGACCCTGCGCGCATGCTGTCGAAGCGTTTTGCCGCCAAGGAGGCGTTCGGCAAGGCCCTTGGTACCGGCGTCGCCGCGCCGGCCACGCTGCATGCGGTGCGTGTCGCTCATGACACCCTTGGCAAGCCCCTCTTCGAACTCGCCCCGGCCCTCGCCGCCTATATGCAGGAACGCGGCCTGGTTGCCCATCTGAGTCTCTCCGACGAAACCGACTACGTCGTCGCCTTTGCCGTCATCGAAAAACCATGAAGACTTCCCGCGCCCATCCCGGCCCCGTCATGCTCGACGTGGCTGCCTATGAAGTCACCCCGGAAGAGCGGGAGATCCTCCAGCATCCGCTCGTCGGCGGCGTGATCCTGTTTGCGCGCAACTATGCCGAGCCAGAGCAGTTGTGTGCACTGACCACGGCGATCCGTGCAGTGCGGCCGGAACTGCTCATTTCCGTGGACCACGAAGGTGGCCGCGTGCAGCGTTTCCGCGAAGGCTTCACCCGTCTGCCGGCCATGCGCCGGCTTGGCGAGGGCTGGTCGGCCGACCCGGAGGCCGCGAAGCAGCACGCCCGTTACGCGGGTTTCGTACTGGCGGCCGAACTGCGCGCCCATGGCGTCGACCTGAGCTACGCGCCGGTGCTTGATCTGGATTACGGCATCAGCAGCGTCATCGGCGACCGGGCCTTTCATCGTGATCCGCTCGTGGCAACCGAGCTGGCCCGCGCGGTGGTGGCCGGTCTGGCCGATGCCGGCATGCGCGCGGTGGGCAAGCATTTTCCTGGCCACGGGGCGGTTGAGGCCGACTCGCATGTGGCGATTCCCGTCGACACCCGCTCCTTCGACGACGTGTGGAAGGATGACGTGCAGCCCTTCCGTCTGCTGGCCGGCGAGTTGGGCGGCGTGATGCCGGCGCATGTGATCTTCGAGAATATCGAGCCGCGTCCGGCGGGCTTTTCGTCCTTCTGGCTGCAGGAAATCCTGCGCGGCAAGCTGGGCTTCAATGGCGTGATCTTCAGCGATGATCTGACCATGGAAGGGGCGAGCGGCGCCGGCGGCATCGTGGCCCGTGCTGAAGCCGCACACAGTGCCGGCTGCGACATGGTGCTGGTGTGCAACCGGCCGGATCTTGCAGTCGAACTGCTCGACGGCTGGCGGCCCACTGTCAGCACCGACAGCGGCACGCGCATTGCCGCGCTGCGCCCGCGTCCCGGCACGGCGCCGGCTGACCCGGGCACGCTGGCTGGCTGGGCGCCGTACCGCAGCGCCCGCGATAGCGTGCTGGCGCTGGCCTGAACCCGTCCGCGCGGCCGTGACATTCGACGCCAGAGACTTCTTGCGCAGCCTCACCGAGGAGCCCGGCGTTTACCGCATGATCGGCGCCGACGAATCGGTGCTTTACGTTGGCAAGGCCAAGAACCTCAAGAGAAGGGTTTCGTCCTACTTCCAGCGTACCCAGCTGAGCCCGCGCATTGCCATCATGGTCGGGCAGATTGCGCGGGTGGATACCACCGCCACGCGCTCGGAGGCCGAGGCGCTGATCCTCGAGAACAACCTCATCAAGAGTCTCGGGCCGAAGTACAACATCCTCTTCCGGGACGACAAGTCATACCCCTACATCGCGCTGTCGGGCGGTGACTTTCCGCAGATTTTTTACCATCGCGGCGGCTTCCATAAGGGCGTGCGCTACTTCGGGCCTTTCCCCAACTCGTGGGCGGTGCGCGAAAGCCTGCACCTGATGCAGAAGATCTTCCGCCTGCGCACCTGCGAAGACACCACCTTCAGCAACCGTTCGCGGCCCTGCCTGCTGCATCAGATCCGGCGCTGCACCGCGCCCTGTGTGGGGCTCATCGACAAGGAGGCCTACGCTGCCTACGTGCAGCTGGCCAGCCTGTTCCTCAATGGTCGTCACGGGGACGTCATCGACGATCTGTCCCGGCGCATGCAGGACGCCTCAGACAAGCTCGCCTTCGAGCAGGCAGCGTCGTATCGCGACCAGATCCGCAACCTGCAGGCGGTGCTCCACAAACAGTTCGTCGAGAGCGCCAAGGACGAGGACGTGGATGTGCTGGCCGCGGTGGAGCGGGGTGGCATGGTGTGCGTCAACCTGGCGATGATCCGCGGCGGTCGCCATCTGGGTGACCGGCCGCTGTTTCCGAGCAATGCCCAGGGCTGCGATCCGCTCGATGCACTGGTGGCCTTCGTCGAGCAGCATTACCTCGACCACCCCTTGCCGGGCAAGATCCTGGTCAACCTGGAGCCGCTGACAGTCAAGGAAGCGCTTGACGCGGTGGTCGACGGCAAGGTCGGCGTGATGACTGCGCGCTACGAGAACGAGCGCGCCTGGATGGGCATGGCCGAGAACAACGCCGGACTCGCCCTGCTGGCCCGCCAGCAGGAGTCGGCCCGTGGCGAAGCGCGCCTGGACGCCCTGCGCGATGCGCTGGGGCTGGCCGATACGCCGAACCGCATTGAATGCTTCGACATCTCGCACACCATGGGCGAGTCGACCGTGGCCTCCTGCGTCGTGTGGGACGGCAAGGCCATGAAGAAATCAGAATACCGCCGCTACAACATCACCGGCATCACCGGTGGTGACGACTATGCGGCCATGCGTCAGGCACTGACCCGGCGCTACGAGAAGGTGGCGGCCGGGGAGGGCGTACGTCCCGATCTGATCCTCATCGATGGTGGCAAGGGTCAGATGGGGGTGGCCAGGGAAGTGCTGGCCGAGTTAGGTCTCGAGACGATCGCGATGTTCGGCGTGGCCAAGGGCGAGAGCCGCAAGCCGGGCCTTGAAGAGCTGGTTTTCCCCGATGGCCGCGAGCCCGTGCATATGCGTCCGGACGCGCCGGCCTTGCACCTGATTCAGGAAATCCGCGACGAGGCTCACCGTTTTGCGATCACCGGGCACCGGGCGAGGCGGGCCAAAACGCGCAATACCTCGCGTCTCGAAGACATCGCCGGGGTGGGCCCGACGCGCCGTCGCAAACTGCTTGCAGCCTTCGGTGGCATCGAAGGTGTGCGTAATGCCACGGTGGAAGATCTGTGTCGCGTGGAAGGCATCAACCGCCTGCTTGCTGAACAGATATACAATTCGTTGCGATAGCCAGCGACCGCCCACATGCTTTTCAATATTCCGAACTCCCTGACCTGGGCACGCATTGCCCTGATCCCCTTTTTCGTCGGTATCTATTACCTGCCGGAAAGCGCCATTTCGGCCAGTGATAAAAACATGGTGGCGACCCTGACCTTCGTCACGGCGGCCGTGACCGACTGGTTCGACGGCTATCTGGCGCGCACGCTCGGGCAGACCTCTGCCTTCGGCGCCTTTCTCGATCCGGTGGCCGACAAGCTGATGGTGGCGGCGGCGCTGATTGTCCTCGTACATCTCGGGCGGGTCGATTCGCTTATCGCGCTGGTCATCATCGGGCGGGAGATCACCATCTCTGCCTTGCGCGAGTGGATGGCCAAGGTGGGGGCATCGGGCAGCGTTGCGGTGGCCTTCGTCGGCAAACTGAAGACGGCCGCCCAGATGTCGGCGATTCCACTATTGCTCTTTCAGGCGCCACTCGGTGGCTTCGACAGCATTGCACTGGGAACCGTGCTGATTTACGTTGCGGCCGTGCTGACCTTGTGGTCCATGGGTTACTACATGCGCTGTGCCTGGCCGGAGCTGATGAAGCGCAGTCGATAAAAGCTGCAGATTGCGTTTGACAATCAGAAATTATTGCCTATAATGGCGGTCTGTCGAGAGCGGCAGTAGCTCAGTTGGTAGAGCGCAACCTTGCCAAGGTTGAGGTCGAGAGTTCGAGACTCTTCTGCCGCTCCAAGGAATTCCCGGGGAAGCTGAGCTTCCCCGTTTGATTCACGGCGCGATAGCAAAGCGGTTATGCACCGGATTGCAAATCCGTGTAGGTCGGTTCGACTCCGGCTCGCGCCTCCAGGTCAGTTAAAGCGGCAGTAGCTCAGTTGGTAGAGCGCAACCTTGCCAAGGTTGAGGTCGAGAGTTCGAGACTCTTCTGCCGCTCCAGATGTAGAAACGGGGAAAGCGATCATCGCTTTCCCCGTTTTGTTTTTTCAGTTCGGGCCTTCCTGCCTTTCTCCCGATTCTGGCTGCCATCCGGCGCCTTGTCTCCGTTTCGAAAAGCTCCCGTCGTCCCCTTGTCATGCTTGCCCGGCAGACTGTGCGTGAGCCCGGTTCCAGGGCGTGTGCGGTTCGATTGGAGAGCGCGATGATGCAGCGATTGCAAAACGGTTTCCGTGGCCTGTCGGGTCGATTTCTGGCGCAGGGCTTTGCATCCCGCTTGCTTGAAGGGTGGGAGCGGCTTTTGTTCATCCCCGACTCGCAGTCGATGGGCGGGTGGTTCAGCATGGACGACGCGGAGGCCGACGAGTGCTTCGATGTCCTCGCGCAAGCATCGATGAGGAGCAAGCCTTGACAGGCCACTATCAGGGCGCGTGTCGACTTTCTTTACATGCGAGCCTCGGGCGCTATGTCGTGGCGACGCTAAAGTCTTAATAAGAAAAGGTTTGTAAAGGGGAAAATCCCTTTGGCACAGGGATTGCTCAGGGGAAAGCATTGTCCCCTGCGTGGCCTTTTTATCATGAAAAACCGTTTTTCCTGGCTCCTCGCTGCTGCACTCTGCCTGTCAGCCGGCGCTGCAAATGCCAACTATCAAATCCGGGCGGACGATGTCGCGGGCAAGCCCGGGGACACCGTGACGCTGAATGTCTTCCTTGATGGCGGTGACTTTTCCTACGGTGGCAATTTTTCGATCGGTTTTGATGCCGCGAAGCTGAAGTTCAATGATCTCCAGGGGGGCAGTGCGGATCTGTTTCCGTTTACCCTGCCCGGGGTCGGGGCACTTGACCTGTCCCTCGCCAACTTCGGTATCCCGCCTTTCTCCAGCGGTCTGCTGTTCTCCGTGCTGTTCGACATCGTGAATTCGACGCCGGGCGACACGCCTGTGGCAATTTCGGGCTTTGCCTACGACGATCAGATTGTGCCCAACGAGATTCCCTTCGATTCCATTGCGCCGGTGGTGACCATCCTGGCACATCAGGGAACCGTGCCCGAGCCCGGAGTCCTCGGGCTGCTGGGGGTCGGAATGGCCGCCATGGCCTGCTTTTCGCGGAAAGTCTTCGCGATTACCGGCTGATCATGAACGATCAGCGGGTGTTCTTTTTTGTGTGATTTCATCAAGGGGCTTCGGGCCCCTTGATTCGCATTTGAAAAGGGATTTCACGCTTTAAAAAGGCGCGTGAAGTCGGCTCAATTTGCAATAACAGCAGATCCGCCGGATCGGATTGGCAAACGCCCTGATTGCGCTGCGGATCTTCGGAGTCTGTCATGGATACCAAGGTTCGGTCTGATGCTTCCGTTAATTCATCCCGTCGCGGTTCGCTCCGCTATCGACGCGGGCTGACCTGGCTGGGGCAATTCCTGGCGCCGGTACTGGGAAGCCGCGCGGCGCCAGAGAAGGCGGCGCGAAAAGACCACCTTGCCTTTGAAGCGCTGGAGCCGCGTGTCCTGCTGGATGGAACGCCAGGCGTACCGATCACGAAGATCGACGGATCAATCGATGTGGCCGGAGAGTCCGACCGCTACGGATTCTCGCTGACCAGTGATGCGCAGATCGTTTTTGATTCGCTGACAAGTTCGAACAGCTTCAACTGGAGCCTTGCCGGCCCGCGCGGCGATGTGGTGAGCAGCCGTGGCTTTGCCCAGTCGGATTCCGATGGTTTTTACCAGAGCCCGGTGCTGGCACTCTCTTCGGGTGACTACACCCTTACCGTCGACGGGGTTGCCGATGCGACGGGCAATTACGCCTTCCGGCTGATCGATCTGAGCGGGGCCACCCCGATTACCCCGGATGTGCCGGTTTCGGGCACGCTGGATCCGGGCAACGAGACTGACGCTTTTGTCTTTGATGCCAGCGCTGGTGACCGTTTCGTGTTCGACCGCAGCTCGTTGTCGGCGATCAATGCAACCTGGCGCCTGCTTGATCCGTTCGGCGCACAGGTTGTCGGTAATCAGGAGTTTGGCGACTTCCAGTCGGGCACGCTGACCTTGGCTGGACGTTATTCCCTTTTGCTGGAAGGGCGGGCCGGGGCGAGCGAGCTCGCGACTTACGGCTTCCGGCTGCTCAAGAGCGGTGAGCGGGTCGATACCCTGACCGTGGGTGCCCTGACGACGGGAACGCTGGAATCGGCGGCCGACAGCGTGCGCCACGACTTTTCGGTGTCTGCCACCGGGCAGTATTACTTCGACAGCCTTACCGACAACGCCCAGCTGCAATGGAGCCTGCGCGGTCCGCTGGGGACGATGGTCAGCCCGCGCAGTTTCAACGTCTCCGATTCCACTTCATTCTATGGCGTACCGACCCTGGTTCTCGGGCCGGGTGACTACAGCCTGTTCGTTTCGGCGAGCGGTGATTTCAACGGTGATTACGCCTTCCGCCTGCTTGATCTGGCCCAGGCCGAGCCCGTGGACCTTGATGTGGACGTCAGCCGGACGCTGGATCCGGCCAACGGAACCCAGGCTTTCTCATTCGCCGCCAACGCCGGAGACCGGATTGCGCTTCAGCAGGTGAATGACGCGCCGGCCCAGAGCCTTTACTGGCGCCTGCTCGATCCGACCGGGCGCGAGATCTCCGGCTATAACTACTTCGGTACTTATGGCGAAGTGCCGACCCTGACCGTTGACGGCAATTACACCCTGCTCATCGAGGGGCCGGTTTACCTCGGCAGCACCGTCGATTACAGCTTCCGCATTGTTCGCGGCGTGGATACCACCGAAGCGATTTCGGTCGGCGATACGATTTACCGGACCATCGATAGCGCCGGGCAGGTTCAGCGTTTCACCTTCAATGTTGCCGACCATACCCGGCTGGCCTTCGATGCGCTGGCAGGCGACTGGCGCTTCAACTGGAGTCTCTATGGCCCTGACGGGGCCTTGATGGTGCAGCGACAACTGGATTCGTCCGACGGTGTCACCGGCGTCGTCGAACTGATCGAGGCGGACGCCGGAGACTACGTGCTGGTTGTGGATCCGTACAATGATTACACCGGCGACTACGGCTTCAGGCTCGTCGATACCAGTCTGGCTGCCGAAGTTGCGCTGGGCGACGAGTTCACCGTAGTGCTCGGCAACACGGGGCGGGAAACCCAGGCTTTTGTCTTTGATGCGCAGTCCGGTGACAACGTCGAGCTCGACTTCACTTACCTGTCCGGCGATGGCAATGTCGTACTGGAGCTCTTCGACCCGTTCGGCCGCCGCGTTGCGCGGATGGGGGGCGGGGCGGATGCTCTGCGCATGGAGTCCGGTGGCCGCTACACCCTGCTCGTCGAGGGCTATGTCTACAGTGATCAGGACAGTGAATTCAGCGTCTATCTGAATTACCTGTCCAATGACGGCGGTAACGTCCTGCCGTCCGGTGCGGCAATCGGGCTTGGTGACGAGATCACCGGAAACCTCGATGTGGACGCCACGCCGGCAGTCTTCAACTTCTCGCTTGGCGCATCGACCCGCATGCTGTTCGATGCGCTGGGTGCCAACGAGAGTTCGCTGCAATGGACACTTGTCGGGCCGCGCGGCGTCGAAGTGAGCAACCAGCCCTTCTATGCCACCGACGGCGGCTATCCCTACTACGGTGCCAGCGTACTCAATCTGCTGCCGGGGGATTACGCCCTGACGGTTACAGGCGGGGCTGGGCAGGCCTATGATTTCCGTCTGCTGGACATGGCCGCGGCGGCAGCCGACATCGTGCCGGGCGCAAATCTTTCCGGTGTGTTCGATCCGGGCAACGGGGTGCAGGTCTTCCGCTTCGACGGTGTGACTGGCGATCAGGTCGCGCTGTCTGTCGATACCTACTGGTATGGCAGCGTTTACATCGTTGATCCAAAAGGAGGTTTTTCACTCTACCCGCAGTGGGCTTCGAGCCAGAACGCAATTTCACTCGGGCTGACCGGTACCTACTATCTGGTTCTTTCGGGCGCGCGCGACCAGAGCGAGCCGCAGGGTTACGACTTCCATCTGGATTGGCTGAGCACTGAAACAGCCGACATCCAGATTGGCGATCTGGTGGAAAGTGCCATCGACCAGGTCGGCCAGACACGGCGCTTCCGCTTCGTGACCGACACGCCGCGGCGCGTGCTGGTCGATACCCGCAGTGGCGACACGAACTTCGAGTGGCGTGTCACCGGGCCGTGGGGAGACGAAGCATCGTCGACCGGCTTTGCCTACGGTGACGGTTACCGGTGGAGCAACGGGACGCTTATGACCTTGCTGCCCGGCACCCATTATCTGGAGGTGAGCAGCACGTCGACGGCGACCGGCAATTTCTCCTTCCGTCTTGTCGGCGTGGAGGAAGCCGCGGCAATTGACGTCAATCAGCCTGTTGTGGCGACGCTCGACCCGGCCAACGGCATGGCGCTCTTCAGCGTTGACGCGAACGCCGGTGAATCGCTCACCTTCGATCTGATTTCGTCGGAGATTTCCAGCAGCAACGCGGCCTGGCGTCTCATCGGTCCGTCGGGCCAGGTCGTGGTGAGTAACTGGCTGCAGGACTTCGGCGTCGCCAATCTGCCGGAGACGGGGCGCTACCTGCTGGTGGTGGAGGGTAGTCTGGGCAACATGGGGAGTGCCGGTTTCAGCTTCCAGGTCGTGCGTGCGCTTGTTTCGAGCGGGACGCCGATTGCCCTTGACGACACCGTCACCGCCAACCGCAGCGATGCCTTGCAGAGCGACCGCTATACCTTCACGGTGGCGGAGCCTACCCGGGTCTATTTCGATTACCTGAGCGGCAGCACCGGCCTGAACTGGACCCTGAGTGGCCCGCGAGGCACGCTGATCAGCGCGCGCGGCATCTACGCCGACTCGTACGATTACGGTGGCCCCGCGAGCATCGAGCTGGCAGCCGGCAATTACGTGTTGAGCGTCGCCGGTAACGCCACTGGCGCCTACAGTTTCCGGCTCATCAATGAGGAGAACAAGCCGGTCATCGGTTTTGGCGAACTGGTGTCCGGGCAGCTGTCACCGGGCAGTGAAGCGGAGGTGTATCGCTTCGACGCGGAGGCGGGTGATCAGATTTACCTGGACGTGAAGTCCTACTCCTACTACTACGCGGGCTACGTGCGCCTGCTCGACCCCTTGGGGCGGCAGGTCGCCATCAGCAGTTACCTCTCGGACATCGACGCCACCCGTCTGGCGATGGCGGGGCGTTACACCCTTATCGTCGAAGGGTTCTACTACAACAGTGGCGCCACATACAACTATGCCTTCAGCCTTGGCCGGACGAGCACGGAAAGCCATGCGATCAGTGTCGGTGTCGCCAGTGGTACGGCGCCCCAATACGTGGAAGCGCCGGACGGCGAGGCGCTGCAACTGGGGCGTTACACAAGCGGGCAGCTTGCCAGCGATCCTGCCCTGGACCTGACGGGTTCCCTGACCCTCGAAACCCGCTTCCGGGTGGAT
>Ga0116183_1007146_pt1 | contig 10063 bp, 10 predicted proteins | sample AD_UKC078_MetaG_FD_89753 | JGI IMG/M metagenome (GOLD analysis project Ga0116183, IMG submission 89753) | Active sludge microbial communities of municipal wastewater-treating anaerobic digesters from USA - AD_UKC078_MetaG | ecosystem: Engineered > Bioreactor > Anaerobic > Digestate | place: USA...
AATGACTTCAGTACGCTAGATCCAGAGTGTGACTGCTACTGCTGTAAAAATTATACTAAAGCCTATTTAAGACATCTGCATCGCTGTAATGAAGGTTTCGGAATGCGACTTATGTCAATTCATAATTTACGTTTTCTGATTAAACTGATGGAAGATGTCCGATTGGCCATTAATGAAGATCGATTTCTGGATTTTAAAGAGGAGTTTTTTAAAAAACACAAACTGAACCATAAAAACTCAAGAGGATTCTAAAATGAAAACAACTGATTTTGACTTTTATCTACCCGAATCTCTGATTGCTCAGACACCTTTAGAAAATAGAAGTGCTTCAAGACTTTTGGTGATTAATAGAAATGAGAAAAGTTACAGCGATCATCATTTTACTGATTTGATAGATTATTTAAAGGAAGATGACATTATTGTCAGAAACAATACCAGAGTAATTCCAGCCAGACTTTTCGGTATTAAAAAAGCTCAGGAAAACAAGACTCAGTCAGATGGTCATTGTGAGGTTTTACTATTAAAAGATGAAGGAAACGATATCTGGGAAACGCTGGTCGGCAATGCCAGGATTGTCAGGTTAAATACCGTTATTACTTTTGGTGAAGGTGAACTTAAGGCTCGCTGTGTAAAAATAGGGCAGCAGGGAATCCGCTATTTTGAAATGATTTATCAGGGTATCTTTATGGAGGTGCTGCAAAAACTGGGCAATGTTCCTTTGCCTCCCTACATTAAAGAGAAACTGCTGGATAAGGAAAGATATCAGACTGTCTACAGTAAGGAACAGGGAAGTTCGGCTGCTCCAACCGCCGGCTTACATTTTACGGCAGAACTGATTGAACAGATTAAGAGAAAAGGCTGTCGTTTTGTCGATGTGACTCTGCATATTGGACTGGCAACCTTCAGGCCGGTCAGTGTCGATAATATTGAAGAGCATATAATGCACCGGGAGTATTATCAGATGTCTAAAGAAACTGCCGCTATTTTAAATAGGGCTAAAGAAAACAATCAGCGAATTGTCGCTGTTGGCACCACCTCGGTAAGGACCATTGAAGCAATCTACAGTCAGTATGGCTGTTTTAGAGAGTGCAGCGGCAGTACGGATATCTTCATTTATCCAGGCTACAGTTTTAAGGCAACTGATGCGATTATTACCAACTTCCATTTGCCAAAATCAACATTGATTATGATGATCAGTGCTTTTGGAGGAAAAGAGCTGATTTTTGAGGCTTATTGTCATGCCGTTAAAGAAAAATATCGCTTCTTCTCTTTTGGCGACAGTATGTTTATTTATTGATTATGAGAGCACAGAAAAAGAAAAAATACTATTATCTGCAGCTGCAGACTTTACAGGAGATAAAAGGGTTTGAAAGTAAACCTTCTTTGTTGATGCATGTCTGCTGCGGGGTCTGTGCCAGCTATGTAGCGCTATATTTGAGCGAATACTTCAATCTGACCTTATATTATAATAACGATAATATTTATCCGGAAGAGGAATACAATCGACGCTATCAGGAACTGGTTCGACTGATAGATGAATACAACAGCAGCTATAAAACTGATATCAGAATCATCAGGACGGAATACGATGGCATCAATTATCAGAAGAGGCTTGAGCCATTGGCTGAAGAACCGGAAAAAGGTAAAAGATGTCTGTTGTGCTATACCTTAAGAATGAAGCAGGCAATGCAGTATGCCAGTGACAATAACTTTGATTATTTCACTACGGTTATGACCATTTCCCGACAGAAGGATTCAGAAGTCCTGAATAAGGTTGGTGAAAGACTGGCTTTATTATTTCCAAAGGTCAAATATTTCTATTCTGATTTTAAAAAAGACAATGGTTTACTGAAAACGGCTCAGTTTTCCAATAAGTATGACCTTTATCGTCAGCAATACTGTGGCTGTTACTATTCCTATAACGATTATCTTTTAAGAAAAGAAAGGAAAAACGAACAATGAGATATTATATATTTGTAGATATTGACTGGACCCTGCTTGACAACAACACCAACAGTATTCCTGCTTCCGCTGCCGAAGCTATCAGTCTGGCCAAAAGAAACGGTCACAAGATTTTTCTCTGCACAGGAAGAAGTCTGCCTTCCGTGACGGAAAATTTTCTGCAGCTGGATATTGATGGCATCGTTGCCGCCTGTGGCGGTCACATTATTATCGATGGCAAACAGGAGTATTTCTGTCCGATGCCTGAATATCTGCTTAAGGCTATTGTCGAGTATTTCATAAATAATGATGTCGGCTTTATGCTGGAAGGGAAAAAGGAGAATTATCTCTATTGTGCCAATGATATCAGTGAAAAAGAAAAAGAGATGAATGAATTTCTGTTTACTGACGGTCGCATTGTTCCATTCATTAATTTCCAGGGAAATTATCAGGATATATTAAAGCTTTCGTTTTTCACCCTGAAAAAAGAAGCCGTTGACAGGCTAATGGACAGATTGGATGTTCAGCTGCATGCCCTTTATGATGACTGGTATCCTGGAATTTGTACGGGAGAAATTACCTATGCCAGATATACCAAGGCTTCAGGAATTGATTTTATTATCAGCAGGGATAATCATCCTCTGCAAAAAGTACTGGCTATAGGCGACAGTATGAACGATTATGAAATGATAGTTCATGCTGGAATTGGTGTAGCCATCGGTAATGCTCATCCAAAGTTAAAAGAGGTAGCCGATTATGTTACTGATGCTGTTGATGCGGATGGATTGTACAACTGTTTTAAAAAATATGGACTAATATAAAAACGGGATTTAACTCCCGTTTTGTTTTTCAACTAATCTCTATGGTCTTTCAGATTCTGGAAGAAATTATTAACTGCTTCATTAAACTGGCTATATAATTCGTTGTCTTTATTTGGACCACAGAAGCCAACCTCTTTCCACCTGGTTCTTAAGCCTTTAACTCTTTCAATCATTTCTTCAGAGAAGTCACATTGTGCACAACATAATTTGGCTTCAGCAATCAGTTCTTCTTTTTTCGCAGCTCTTTCAGCGAATGAAGCTTTTAATTCAGCATAGTAAGCATTTTTAGCCTGATTGAAAGACTTTCTGGCTGCTGAGAACTGTTTCCACAGTTCTTCATCACTTCTTCTACCGGCACTTCCCGCGACTTTCCATTTTTCTAATAATTCATTAATAGCTCTGGTTGTTTTACGCCATTCGGTTGAAGTAGCCAGCTCTTGAAGTTCAGCTACAATCGCTTCCTTAGCAGCTTTGGCTTCAGCACGTTTTTCTTCTAAGCCCGCAAAGTATTCTCTTCTATTATTGTAGAAGGTATCTCTGGCTTCTTTGAATTGAACCCAAAGTTCATCATCAAGCTCTTTTCCTGCTGAACCTGATATCTTCCACTGATTGAACAGATCATTCATTATCTTGGCAGCTTTTTTGAAATTGGTCATTTCTGCCACTTCTTTAGTCTTTTCAATGATAGCTGCTTTTGTATCAGCTGCATTTAATGATAATTCATGTTTCTTGGCTTCAATGCGAGCCAGATACTCATCAAACTCTTCTCTTAATTCCACTTCAAAGCCGGATTCATATTCCGGAAATCTCTTCCACTGTCTCTTTAAACTTGAAGCTGTTTTGACCGCATTAAAAACGTTATCGGATTCTGCAAGTCTTTTAGCTTTTTTTACCAGCTCTTCCTTACGCTTTAAGTTTAAATCTAAATCACTATACTCTACCATATTTCCACCTATCTATAAACACTATTGTTTCTTCCCCTAACATATATTGTAATCTTTTTTGAAGAATAAATAAAGGAAAAAACAACTTTTTAGTTTTCTATCAAAAAAGGTCTATCTAATTACCGATAATTAACTTTTATTAGAGAGTTGAAGGCTATTTTTATAAAAAAAGGATATCTTAGTGATATCCGAAGTTATTGGTTAGCTGACTGCTTTCCGTTTTCTCTTTTTGTGTGATAGAAGTTTGAGTAGATAACCAGAATAATTGGGGAAACTGAAAGTGTTAAGACTGATACATAGAGGTAGGTGTTTCCAGGGAATACTTTCTCACACAATACGATAAACAGCAGTCCCAGACATCTGGAAACTGTCAGATAAGCTTCTTTGGCAATAATTCTTCCGGCCAGGTTTTCAGTCTTGCTGTAATCACTTAAAGCATTCATGGTGATAATAGCAAACGGAACGTTGTAAAAGGGAGAAGCGATGGCATTGACAATTCCATAGTATAAAGCTCCATAGATATTAGGAAACAGAATCAGGATAATTGAAGCGCTGGATAGGAAGATGGCTCCATAGGTATAGTATTTAATCCGGTTATGCTTTTTAATCAGCTTTGAAGCAAAAGCGTAGGCAATAATTGTCAGAAGGGAGAAAAATGCCAGCAGTTTTCCATAAAAGCTGCCACTGCTGTTGGTAGCATTATAAACCAGTATTCCAGTAAGAGATAAAATAAGAGAATCTCTGAAACCGTAAAGGAAATGGGACAGCAGTACATAGCGCCATTGTCGGTCTTTTTGAAAAGTTAGAGCTTTAAGGACACTGAACCTGGCACTGCTGCCTTTGGCCTTAATTCTTATCCCCAGAAGGGAAATAAAACCATAGACTACTAAAACGATTTTGAAAATGTTGAGATAACCATTAATATCAGAACCAGATAAACTGATTATAAATGTCGAAATCAGAGGAGCAGCAACATTGGAGATATTGCTTAGTATTCCACTTATCGACAAAAAGTCAGCTCTGGTTTCCGGACTGGTTACCAGCTGGTTAAGGGTATTGAAGCTTAAATAGTAAAAGCCCTCTCCCAAGCCGGATAATATAGCTGCCAAGAAGATCAGATTATGATTTATGGAGAACAGATAGTTAAACTGTAAAACGAAAAACAACTGATAAAACAGAAAGATTAAGCCAATAGATAAGGTGACTCCATAGCTGATTTTTCGGGCCATCTTTCCAGCAATAGTAAAACTGAAGGGAAATATGCTCATTCTGATGCAGGTATAGAGGGCCATAACTGTTAAAGATCCGGTATAGGTGTATAAAAAGACATTCATAAAAACAGCACTCATACCAGAGGCAAGTGCAAACAGGACTGAACAGCTGATTAATAGTTTTTCGTTTTTTGTCATAAGTCACCTCGAGTGCTGCTCTATTATAGCCTTAACCGGATTTAGATTCAACATCATTTTAAAAGAAGCGATAAAAAGAGATGCGATAATTCTATCTTTAAGCACCGTTGGTTTTTGGACTTTGACAAATAAAAACTCTCTAGTGAGAGTTTAGCAGGCTGCTGAGTCTTTCAATGAACCCTTCAGGAATTTTATAGTAGACGTGTTTATCGACCTGATAGATACGAGCAACATTATAGGCCCAGTCGCTATCCTTGCCGAGCAGATTTAATTCAATGAAGACAATCAGTTTTTCATTTTCATAAAACAATACCTTATATTGCATAATTGAATCGATAGCTTCATGTCGATGATTTTTTAAATTGTAGTTTTTAAAATATTCTATTAGCTGTCTGATTTCATTTTCATCAGTTATTGTCACATTAAAACTTGGATCAAAGACATCGCTGATAACAATCTTGTTTATGTGCTGATCATTCAAAAGGCGAACGGGGTTGATATTCCAGATAAATAAGGCCAGAAGCAGAGCTGCTGATAAAACAATAATTATATTTCTTCTTCTCATAGAGACACCTCCCTTTATAGATGTGGATGATATTGTTTTCCTGGTTGAGTCAAAAGACTATTTCTATCCCAGGTTTTAATTACATCATCATTATAACAATATAATATGAAAACATCAATTTGTATCGATATCTGAAAACAAAAAAACTCCCAAAGGAGAGTTTTTGTATCTCTGGCGCTAACAATATTAACGTTTTGAGAATTGAGGAGCTTTTCTAGCTTTCTTCAAGCCATATTTCTTTCTTTCTTTAGCTCTTGAGTCTCTTGTTAGGAAACCGGCAGCTTTTAATTTTGGACGATAATCATCTACAACTCCTAATAGAGCTCTAGAGATTGCATGCCTCATTGCTCCTGCCTGCCCGGTATAGCCGCCGCCGTAAACATTAATGTTTACATCGTACTGGCCAAGGGTTTCGGTAACTACAAACGGTGCTCTAACAACCATTTTTAAAGTTTCCTGCGGTAAGTATTCATCTAAAGGCTTACCGTTAATAGTGATATTTCCATCACCCGGTGTTAAGTATGCTCTAGCTACTGAAGTCTTTCTACGACCAGTGCCTTGGTATCTAACATTTTCTTTTTTCTTAGTTGCCATATTTACTGATCCTCCTATTCTTCAATCTTCAGCTCAACTGGTTTCTGAGCCGCATGCGGATGTTCGCTTCCTTTGTAAACGAATAAATGCTTCCGCTGAACATTTCCTAACTTAGTGTGTGGTAACATGCCATGAATAGATTTTTCAACCCACTCAACTGTGTACCTGTTTTTCATAGTACGCATAGATCTGGTTCTCAGACCACCTGGGTATTGAGAGTGATTATAGTAGAATTTAGTGTCTAATTTGTTACCGGTAACAACGATTTTGTCCGCATTGATAACAATAACATAATCTCCACAATCAACATTTGGTGTGTACTCCGGTTTATGTTTGCCTTTTAAAACCTCGGCGACTTTGGTTGATAAGCGACCTAAAGTCAAGCCTGCTCCATCGACAACATACCAGGTACGAGTAACGTCTTTTGGTTTTAACATTGTTGTTTGACGCATATTTTTTGTCCTCCTAATCAAAATGTAGTTTCCGGGGCTACTTTTTGTCGTAAAGTGACATCTATTATTTTAGTGATTAGTTTGTATATTGTCAACCAGGAAAAATAAATTTATTTAATCAATTCATGATTCTTTTCTGCCTTTAGCAGAAGAGGGTATCAGTAAAATTAATTAAACTGCCAAAAAAATGAAAACCCCTTTTTAAAGGGGCTCTATTTATCATATTATTGCTAGATTTCACAACCTGGTATCATCGATGGCATCAAGATATTCACTAGCCTTTCTGACAACTGCACTGACACAGCCTTCTTCAAAAGGAAGCATCAGTCCGGCATTTTTGACAATTTCTGTAAAAGTCAGCGTTCCGCCCAGTGAGCACAAATGCAGATAATCATCAAAAGCCTTTTCATCCTTCTGCTGAGTTCTTGCCCAGAACTGAAGGGCGCACATTTGAGCCAGAGTATAGTCGATATAATAGAAAGGAGCCTGGAAAATATGACCCTGCTGGAACCAGTAACCGCCTTTTTCTAAAATATCGCATCCGGTATAATCTCTTTCCGGAATATAAAGCTTTTCCAGTTTTCTCCAGGTTGCTTTTCTTTCTTCCGGTGTCATTTCAGGATTGTCATATATTTCATGCTGGAAGTGATCAACCAGTACACCATAAGGAAGAAAATCTAAAGCACCTGTCAGATGAGAATAGTAGTATTTTTCCGTATCTTCCTCAAAGAAGTCTTCCATCCAGGGATAAGTGAAAAACTCCATACTCATCGAATGGATTTCACAGGCTTCCATGGTAGGCCATTTGCAGGTTTCAACAGGAATGTCTCTGCTCATATAGTATTGAAAAGCATGTCCTGCCTCATGGGTTAAAACATCAACATCATGGCTGGTTCCGTTGAAGTTGGCAAAGATGAACGGCACCTTATATTCGCTGAAGGACTCGCAGTAGCCACCAATCGACTTGCCGTCTCGACTTAATAAATCCCAAAGCTGCTGATTGTTCATTACATCGATAAATTCACCGGTTTTTTTATGCATCTGATGATACATGTTGACAGCTGCTTTAACCAGACCGTCAGCATCCTTTTTAGGTTTAGGATTGCCGGTAGAGAACTGATATGGAAAATCATAATAAGCTAACTTCTTTAAGCCTAAGCGTTTAGCCTGTCTTCGGTATAATTCGCTGTTTAACGGTACCAGATCATCAAGAATCTGCTGACGGAAACCATCCACCATTTCGCGGTTATAGTCAAAACGGTTCATTCTTAAATAGCCCAGTTCGGTAAAAGTCTTATAGCCCAGTTCTTTAGCCATCTGGGTTCGGACTTTCACCAGCCTGTCAAAAATTCGATCAAACTTTTCTTCATTATTCTTATAAAATTTCATGCGGGCATTGTAAGCCTCTTTTCTGGTTTTTCGGTCATCAGATTGCAGAAATGGGGAAATTGAAGATAAATTGTAAGTAATGCCGCCGAAAGGGATTTGAGCACCGGCTTTTAATTTACCATATTCGGAAACCAGTCTGTTTTCCTCAATTAACATGGGAACAATTCTCTCGTCAAAAGACCTTAATTCAAAATCGGCTTTTTTGAAGAAAATTTCCGGAATATGCTGGTAGAGTTCGTCTTTGTTTTCGAAAGCCAGGCAGATTTTAGCTATCCTGTTGGTAAAAACACGAAGTTTTGGTCCGGCTTCATTCCAGAAATCGTTCTCTTTATCGTAGAATTCGTCATTGGTATTGATAGAATGTCTAACCCTGGCCAGGCTTGACATCGTGTTAATGTGTGAATTTATCTTTTCAATTTCTCTGAATACGGCAATAAAGTCCTGGGCTGTGGTCTGTTTTTCGAGTTTGTCCAAAAGTTCGGTTAATTGTTTTTCGATTTCCTCGTAGTTTATTCTTTCGTATTTAAATTCTGAAAATTTCATTTTTGTTCCTCTTTTCTAAGCTGTTATGGAAAAAAGTAATGGTCACTTTGTTCTTTTAGCACTAATTATTAAAAAAATGTTGATAGTGTTGATTATATACTAAATTGAACTATTAAAAAAGTGAAAAATGATAAAAAGCAGATTTTTAGTATTTTATCGCAACATTTATCCCATTTATTCTTTTATTGAAACGGGTTTTAAATAATGATACAATCCTTTTAGGTGCAAAGCCTGATTTAATGAACAGAAAAACAAGCAAATAAAGAATAAAGGAAGAAACAAAATATGCATATTAAGGAAAAACAAAAACAGGAAAAAAAGATAAACTGGAAAATGCCGGCAATTATTATATTTTCGTTAATAATTATATTAATGTATTCTCTGTTTGGTTATCTGCCAGTTGTTGGTAAGTATATTGCCGATTTTAATCTTAGTAAATACTGTGGTGAAAAAATTGATTCCTATTATGATATTCTGAATAATCAATATAATGGAACTGATAAAAAAGGAAATCATTTAGTATATTATTTAAATGAGAATACACTTTTTCATGAAAACTATAATAATCAGATTTTAGTGCAGATCAATGAAAAGTATCTATCATTTGTAGCAGAGGCAGCAAATGATAAAATCGAATATCCAGCGGATCTATATGCCTGGGTAAAAATCAACACCAATGATACAGCCAGGACATATGTCAAGCTTTATGTTTTGAATGTTAGAGAAAAGGTCAGTATAGGTGTAGAGGACAGCAAGGAAAGAATTGTTGAAATTGTCAGAGAACTGGTCGAATATCTGGATGTCAACTGCACAGCGCTGCAGGTGAATTATGAAAACAAAACCGGCTCTTTCAGTCTGGTCTGTGATTTTGGCAAGAAGCCTGTTGATTATAATCAGCTGATAAAATATATTGAACTGCAAACTGAGGATTTCTGGTCTCAGGATTATAAAGAGTGGAAAAATGCCGACTGATTTATGATTGGTAGAATTCCCAATAGTAAAAATATGTTTTTACTGGCTGATAGTGATGCGTTTATATAGAATCTGATTACGGAACAATATGATAAAACAGGTTTTAAATTTAATTTTTATAATTATTGTATAATAGAGAATTTATCTTAATATATATCCGGGACATTTTCCCGTATTAACACTTAAGACATTATCACGTATTAACCACAAAAGCGAAATTTGGCAGAGCTATTCGGTTGCATTTTGCAAATGATAATGATATTATATTTAGGCAAGTTGTCCACGTAGCTCAGCCGGATAGAGCATCCGCCTTCTAAGCGGACGGTCAGGGGTTCGAATCCCTTCGTGGACGCCATTTATCAGATAGCCACTGCAGTGGTTTTTCTTTTGGTTAAAGATAAAGGTCAGAAAATATTATCAGGATGGCAATGCT
>Ga0116183_1007149_pt1 | contig 10062 bp, 9 predicted proteins | sample AD_UKC078_MetaG_FD_89753 | JGI IMG/M metagenome (GOLD analysis project Ga0116183, IMG submission 89753) | Active sludge microbial communities of municipal wastewater-treating anaerobic digesters from USA - AD_UKC078_MetaG | ecosystem: Engineered > Bioreactor > Anaerobic > Digestate | place: USA...
AGTGCGGCCTCGGATTCCAGCCATCCGGTTCCGGTCGTGGCGGCCCGCGCCAATGTATGGGCGAGGCGGGGCAGTCCGTCCCGCCACAGAGTGGCCCGAGTGAGTTCCCAGCCGAGGTCGCGTACGGCTGCCACCTCGCGGGGCGTCGCGGACATGGACACCGCCGTCGGCTGCGGTGAAAGCTGTTGTCCGGGAATGTAACTCACGACCGTCCCGCAGTCACTCAGCAGGTCGGCAGGCGTGCCGGAGCGCAGTCCCGGGTCCAGCAGTCGAACGTCCGCCGGGATCTGGACGTCCGGCGGAATCCATCCACCGGCCAGGTCGGTCGCCAGGACCATGCCGCCATCCGCGCGCTCGCCGACCGCCCAGCGCAGTCGGGGCTCCTGCTGGGCCATCGCCGTCAACACGGGTGTCAGCCGGTCGTTGCGGGCCGGCGCCGAGGTGCCGGCGAGTGCACGTTCGACAGTCGTCCCCGGGACTGCCGTGGTGTTCCGGCGGATCAACCCCGCACCGCCCGCTGCTGTGGTGGCGTGTGTCGGATGCGGCCCCGCGGCGGCGCCGGGCCGACCCGGCACCATCGCTGCCGGGTGGCCGCCGGCCGGTGCTGGACGGGGTGGCGGCGGTGCGGCCGGGAGGCCGGGGGCGATCGGCCGTGCGTAGGATCGGCCGGCCCCAGTCGATGCCGATGCTGCTGCTGCCGATGTTGGTGATGCCGCCGGTGCGGCCCCGACCGCGGTCCCCGTCGGAACCGGCCCGGCAGGTTGGGCCCCTTGACCGGCCGGGGCGTCGACAGCACCGGTCAGCGATGCGCCGATCGTTCCGCCTGCAGCGAGGCCGGCCGTGAGCAGTCCGGCACCCGCGGTGAGCCCGGCCACGGAACCGGCTAACTCGCCGGCCGAGGGAGCCTGGCCCGGGCGGCCGGAATTGCCGTCGCATCCCTGCCCGCCCGGCCCCGCGATCCCGGCGCTTGCGGTGCTGGGTTCGGTTTCGCCGTGCGACTCCAGTTGGGCCGTCACCTGCTGCGTCAGCGATTCCAGGGCCGGCAGGCGTGGCGGCGCCGGGTCGATTCCGTGGGTGGTGGCGAAGGCCCGGGCGGAGGCGTCGGCTCCCTGGACATCGAGCACGTGCTGAACATCGGCGAGCAGGTTGCCCGCGCTCTCGGCGGTCTTGGTGCGGGCCAGGGTTTGCGTGCCCGCGATGACGTCGACGATGCCGCTGACCTTGGCGGCGAGTGGGACGGAGGACTCCTGAATCCGCCGGATCGCGGCATTGCCGTCCGCTGCGAGCTGGGAGAGATCGTCCCGAAGGGCCGCCACCCGGTGCCGGGCGGACTCGTAAGCGTGCCGCTTGGCGGCGTTGCGCTCCGCGGTTGCCCGCGCCCGATCCTCGCCACGGGCGAACAACGACCGGGCGGCATCCGCCGTCACCCCATCCTGACCGGCCAATTGCGCCTGGCTGATCGAGCGGAGCTGGTCGGCATAGGCGTGGAACTGAGCCTCGGACCGGTGCCGGCCCGCCGCGGCGACCGCCAGGATGTCGAGTGCATCGTGGCCCGGCCAGTAGCCACCGATCAGCGTCGACGACCACTCCCCGGGTGGCAGATCGGTGCCGAACATGGGCGCGATGCTAATGCCAGGTTTGCCAGCTGGCTATTCATCGGGTGTGGAGGGGCTCGATAGTCCTGCATTGTCCCTTGTCAATGCCACTACTCGTTGCTGGTGCACGGTGTCCCGATGATGTGTCAGAGGTAGCCGGGAGGGACGGCTCAACCGTGGCCGAACCTTGACCCGGACTACCTTGACCCGTGACGAACCTGGCGGACAGGATGGTCCGATGCGCCGCCTCCTGTCTCGTCTGGCTGCGATGGTCGGCATGGTGGCGCTCGCAGTCGCCTCCGCGCCGGTCGGCGTCGCCGATACACCGTGGTTCCAATCCCGAGTGGGCAACGCCACCCAGGTGCTGTCGGTGGTCGGCACCGGCGGGTCGACGGCGAAGATGGACGTCTGGCAGCGCGGGGCCACCGGATGGCAGCCCGTCGGCACCGGCATCCCGATCCTGGTCGGCTCCGCCGGCATGGCCCCCGAGGCGCGCGATAACGTCCCGGCGACTCCGATGGGCGTCTACAGCCTGGACTTCGCCTTCGGCACCCAGCCCAACCCCGGCGGTGGGCTGAAGTACTACCAGACCACCCCTGACTACTGGTGGTCCTCGGACGGCCCGACGTACAACACGATGCAGGTCTGCAAGAAGGCGGACTGCCCGTTCGACACCGCACCGGCGAGCGGAACCGAGAACCTCTTCATCCCGGCCTACGCGCACGCCATCGTGATGGGGGTCAACAAGGAGCGGGTTCCGGGCCGAGGCGGAGCTTTCTTCGTGCACACCAGCAACGGCTCACCCACCGCGGGCTGTGTGGCACTCGACGATGCCACCCTGGTCAAGATCATCCAGTGGCTCCAGCCCGGGGCCGTCATCGCGATCGCGCAGTAGCGCCTCAGGCCAGCGCAGATCCGGGTTTGAGAGTGAAACCAGTGCCCTCCAGTGACTGGGTCGCCTCGTAGGTGCGCTGGTAGCCCGTCGCACAGATCTTCCAGCCGTCGTCGGTCCTGCGATAGCGGTCCCGGTAGAACGCCGCGCCGAACAACATGAAGTTGTACTCCGCAACGATCACCCGGTCCTGGAGGTACCAGATCCCTTCGGCTTCGTCGTTGTCATCGATGGTGATTTCGGGATGATCGACCCGGTGTTCGGTGATGACCCCGGCGGGCATGGAGGTGCGCATGAACTCCACCAGATCCCCGCGGTTGGTGAAGCGGTGTTCCTTGCCTAACGAGGATCCGTAGTCGCCGACGATGTCCTCAGTGAGAGTGTCGGCGAAATCGCCCCAGTGCTTGGTGTCAAGTGCCCGCAGATAGCGGTACTTCACCCGTTTGATCGCCTCGATCGCCTCCAGGTCAGCCATGCCCGACATTGCAGCACACCGGCCGGTCACCCTGGTCTAGATTTTGTTAGGTGAGCTACGCGCGCAGCAGTTTCGCCGATCTGTCCCGGGCCGAGCTAGCGATTCTGGTGCCGGAACTTCTGTTGATCGGCCAGTTGATCGACCGGTCCGGAATGGCCTGGTGTATCAGCGCGTTCGGCCGCGAGGAAATGCTGCAGATCGCCATCGAGGAGTGGTCGGGCGCCAGCCCGATCTACACCCGGCGGATGCAGAAGGCGCTGCGCTATGAGGGTGACGACGTCATCACCATCTTCAAGGGTCTGCAGTTCGACATCGGGGCACCACCGCAGTTCATGGACTTCCGCTACACGGTGCATGACCGTTGGCACGGCGAGTTCCATCTCGACCATTGCGGCGCATTGCTCGACGTCGAGCCGATGGGACCCGACTACGTCCGGGGTATGTGTCACGACATCGAGGACCCCACGTTCGACGCCACCGCGGTGGCCACCAACCCGCGGGCACAGGTGCGGCCGCTGCACCGCCCGCCCCGGCAGCCCGCCGACCGGAAGCCGCACTGCGCGTGGACGGTGGTCATCGACGAGTCCTACCCGCCGGTCAGCGGGATCCCCGCGCTCGAGGTGGTGGCCCGAACCCGGGCCGCGGACTGGGATCTGGAGCCGATCGACCCCCGCGACGTGGGTGCCGCCGACTACTCGGGCCCACTGCTGTCCGATATCGACTTCGGGGCGTTCTCGCACGCGGCGCTGGTGCGTATCGCCGACGAGGTCTGCCTGCAGATGCACCTGTTGAACCTGTCGTTCGTGCTGGCGGTCAGCCGGCGTGCCGGGGCGGACACCGCACTGGCGACCGGCATCTGCACCAGGCAGCTCACCGGGATCGCCGGGGTGGCGGCCGAGCGGATCCGCCGCGCGCTGGGCCTGCCGGCGGGCCTCGAGGGGTTGGCCGCGGTTCTGCGCCTGCACCCGTTGCTCAATCCGGCGGGATATGTGCTGGCCGACATCGAGTTGGGGCGGCTGGACGTGCGCCGCTCGCCGGCGCACGACGACGGCGCGTGGATCTCCCTGTGCTCCCCGGTGTCGGTCGAGCCGTTGCAGGCGGTCGCCACCGCTGTCGATCCGCGGTTGGCGGTCCGTATACGCGGCACCGACTCGGACTGGACCGCAGAGTTCGAAGTCACCGACACCGCCCTGCCGGAGTGCCCGGAGGTCCAGGTCACCAAGGTCAGCGGAGGAGCGAATTTCCGGTTTCAGCCCCGTAGGTCGCTGCCCCTCACAGCGATCTGACGGCGGTGTGAGGGCGGTCTTTCGCTGCGGGCGAAGTGGCGTGCCTCGACGCAGGCAGCAAAGTGGGCGCACACTGGTCGGCATGGACAAGAACGGACCGTTCGGCATGGACCCCGACGATTTCGACCGGGTGGTCCGAGAAACCGGTGAGGGTCTGCGGGACGCGTTCGAGAAGGTCAGCCAGTTCCTGAACACCTCGCCGGAACGTTCCGGTTTCGGCATGTTGTTCGACCAGTTCGTCCGTCCCGCGGCAAGTCCACGGCCGCGGTCGCAACCTGAGACAGCCGGCGAGACCGGCGACGGGGTGTGGGCGATCTTCATTTCCGGCGACGACGGCACAGCGCACGTCGAGCAGGTCTACAAGACTGAACTCGATGCGCTCCGGGCAAACAAGCTCAACACCGACCCGCACCGTAATGTCCGATTTTTGCCCTACGGCATCGACGTCAGCGTGCTCGATGCAACTGTGCGTGACGGTTCAGGGCGTGACGGTTCAGGGCGCGACGGTTCAGGGCGCGACGGTTCAGGGTCTGAGTCGGGCCCGTCCGGGACTTCCGACCAAGCGGGGTAACCGACGAAGGCTCGCCGGCGGAGCACCGCGCACCCGCCGCCGCTACCGTCGATTTCGATCTGCCGGCTCATTTCGTTCGTGCCGGTCTGCTTTCCGGTCAACTGAACCGGCGTTCCCGCCACCGGGGATTCCTGCGCGGGTCGTGGCCGCCGCTGTCAGTGCTCTGCTGTCGTGTACCAGTCGCCCAGTCCGTGGTGACGGCGTCTCGGGTGTCGATGTCGCTACTCGGACGGCTTCTGCAGAGCGGAAGCGGGACCCCACCGTCACTGCCGGCGCGGATCCTGCGGGGTCACCCGGGGACAGGGCAGCCGCGGCGTTCCGCACTCCTTGTCCGATCGCGTCGGCAAGGTCGGCTGCCGCGGTCATCGGGTCGACAGGGGGCAGCAGGCGCGCACCCGTCGGGATGCCGGGGCCCACTGTCCTGTCGTAGCCCCAGTCGACCATGACGGTGAGAGCCGGTTCGACGAGTTCGAGGAGCGGAGCCGGGAAGCCAAGCTCGTACAGCGGCAGCAGCAGCGGCAGATGCGGAGGTTCCAGCGTGATGTAGGTGATGTTGCCGACGGTGGTGTCCGGGAACGCCCGCTGCCCATCGATGTCGGCACGGTAGTAGTTGCCGTGCAGCATGGATCCGCCGATCAGCGAGTTCAGCACGGCGAGCAGGTTCAGCGGGTAGGTGGGGAAGTCCGACGCCGGTTCGTACTTCCAACTGATGTCGACCGTCTGATAAGGGGTGTCCAGCGGTGTGCTGCCGTCGAAATCGACATCGAGAATGGGGATGTACAGTCCGGCGAAACGCTGCAGGATGCCGCCGTTGGGCCGGTTGGGGTTGCCCAGCAAGGTGAACGCCAACCGGTCGCTGTAGGGCGCACCCTGCTGCTGAAGTTCCCGCATGACCCGGACCATCACGTTGGCGCTGGAGGAGTAGCCGAAGGCCAGCGCCTGCTCGCCATCGTCGAGGGTGGGCATGACGGCGGCCACGGCGGTGTCCGCTGCGGTCTGCCCGAGGCGCTGGGATTCCCCGAAGGTCTTCCAGCCGAATATCGGCAGCGAGATCTCGGCCGGCCAGTTGACGAGGGTGAAATCCCACCCTGCGTACGGCGAGTTCGGATTGTTCTCGGCGTCGATGTAGCCGGCCCCGCGGACGCCCACCGGGGTCAGCGGATTGGTGTTGTGCGCCGGGTACCACGGGTCCCCGCCGAGTTGCTGCTGCATGCTGGGCGTCACCCCGTTCGGGTTCCGGTTCCCGCCCATCACCAGCAGGGTGTTGGCGCTGAGCCGGGGATCTGGCGGGACGGCTGTGGGCAGCGTCAGACAGCACGCCGCGGCGGTGGCGACAAGTGCGACGAGCAGCGATCGCAACGTCGGCCGGCGATTGCCGGCACGCGTGCTGTTCATCGCCCCCCTTCCGGCCGGCCCGAATGGCGCCGTGATCTGTGGTGAAACGATCTTAATGCCGGTTTCCCGACGTCGGGTGCTGTCGATATTCCCCATGTGAAGCTGCTCCACGGAGCGTTTTCAGCTGAACCGGCGGGGACCGCGATCCGCCCCTGTGGTGGGACTTTTGCCGATCGGGCCCTAGAGTGATGAGCCATGTCCGACATGGATCGCCGCAGTCTGATGGTGATGGCCGGCCTCGGAGTGGCCGCCGTCGCCGTTCCCACGCCCACGGCCGGCGCCGTCCCAGAAGCACCTGAGCCCCCCGTCCCGCCCCAGCCGGGCAGTCCTGCGGCCGGTCCGGCGCCCGACGCCGCGCTGCCGCAGGTTTTCGGGGATGAGTTCAACGGTCCGGCCGGTTCGGCCCCGGATCCGGCCCGCTGGTCCGTCGCGCAGCGCCGCGAACTGATCAAGAACCCGGTGTTCTGGGACAGGCCGGAGAATATGGGCCAGTACCGCGACGACCGCGAACACGTCTTTCTGGACGGCAACTCCAATCTCGTCATCCGGGCCACCCGTGAGGCGGATGGCAAGTACGTCAGCGGCAAGGTGGTCGGCAACTTCAGCGCGCCGATCAATCACACCTTCGAGGCGCGGGTGAAGCTCGACTGCCTGACCCCCGGTTGCTGGCCGGCCTGGTGGGTGCTCAACGACAACCCGGTGCGTGGCGGCGAGGTGGACCTCGTCGAGTGGTACGGCAACATGGAGTGGCCGTCGGGCACCACCGTGCACGCCCGCCTCGACGGCACGTCGTTCGCGACCATGCCGTTCCCGGTCGACAGCGCCTGGCACACCTGGCGGATGACCTGGAACGACTCCGGCATGTACTTCTGGCAGGACTACAAACCGGGGATGGAGCCGTACTTCGAGGTTCCGGCCAATTCGATCGACGACTGGCCGTTCAACGATCCCGGTTTCGAGATGAAGCCGGTGTTCAACGTGGCGGTGGGCGGGTCCGGCGGCCGAGACCCGCGGCCGGGCAACTACCCGGCCCAGATGCTCGTGGACTGGGTGCGGATCTTCCCCGGCTAGGACTTTCCCGTCGGCCGGTTTCGGCGATATCCCGCGCGCCGCGGGGTCGCGCGATTTAGGGTGCGCGGGTGGACATTCTCATCATGTTCCTGCTGTTCGCGATCGCGCTGCTGGTGTGGCGCGGCGCCAAGGGCGGGATGGTTCTCGGGTTGTGGATCGTCGGCGTGCTCGCGGTGCTCGGACTGTTCCGCTACCACGTCACCTCCGTCCTGGATCTGAGCTTCTGATGTCCGACGTCGTCGCCGAACAGACGCCGGCCGTGGACGATCCGGCTCAGGGCCGTGGTGGACTGTGGGGCTTCCTCACGTTCTGGGGACTGCACGCCTGGGTGGTGGCATACAGCGTCGTCATGCTGAGCGCCTTCTACATCCAGTTCGGCCAGGGAGAGTTCCCCTGCCCGTTGTGCATGTTGCAGCGCTACGGGATGATCCTGTCCACCATCGGTGCGCTCTGGGTCATCATGCAGGCTCGCCGAGGCACGTTGACCACCGCCCGGTACGCCCAGGGCCTGGGCATGGGCATGATCGGCGTGCTTGCCGGGGCGACCGTTTCAATGCGGCAGATCGCCCTGCACATCCTGCCCGGCGACCCTGGTTACGGCGAGCCGTTCCTCCAGTTGCACCTCTACAGTTGGGCGTTCATCACCTTCGCGATCGTGCTGATCTACGTGGGAGTGATGCTCATGCTGATGCCGCGCGGCATTCCGCAGGCTCCGGCGGCGGGCAGCACGGCCAGCAAGATCTCCACGGCCATCATCTGGCTGTTCATCGGTGTCGTCGCCGCGAACGTCATCGCGATCATCTTCCTGGAGGGTTTCGCCGCGGTGCTGCCGGATGACCCGGAGAGCTACAACCTGATTGATCAGCTGACCGGCCGCTGAGCGCGACGCCGCAGGAAACCGAACCCGATCAGGACCAGCGCCTGCAGCGGCCCCGGCTCGAAGACCGTGTAGCCGAGATCCTTGAGGATGGCCAATTCGACCGGGCTGAGTACTCGGACGCCCAGCCCGGTGTCGGTGACGGCGTTCATCAGCATGGTGTCGGCGCCGGTGAAGCTGTCATCGTCGAGGTGCGTGACCGAGCTGCCCCACTCCCAGGGCCACGGGGTGTAGAGCGGAACGGGCCCGCCGTAGACCGCCACCGCGTTGGGCCCGCCGAAGTACAGACCGCCTCCGCCGCCGGTCAGATTGATGTTGTAGGCGCTGTTCCACCGGTAGTTGTTGTTGATCACCCGACTGCCGTCCGCGGTGACCAGGAACTGGTCGAATGTCGTCCAGCTGCGACCCGTGTTCCCGCCCGGATCCTCGGTGTAGGACAGGAAGCCGAAGGTGTGCAGCAACTCGTGCATCGCGGTGGAGGTGAAGTCGTACTGGTTGCGGCCGACTGACGTGCCGAACGCCCACGGGTTGCCGAAGTTGAAGGTGATCTCGCCGTCGGCTGCCGAACCGTTGGCGTCGGTGCCGGACTGGATTTTCTGCTGCACCACCGTGGCGAAGAAACCCGCTCCAGGGGCGACGAGGTCGCTTCCTGCGGACGCCAATGTGGAGGACGACGGGGAACTCTCCCCGGTGACCGCGTAGACGATGGTGGTCGGTGCGTCGACGACCACGGACATCGCCAGCAGTGTCGCGGCGTCCTGCAGGGCGCCCCGCGCCGCGGAAGACCAGTACTGGGAACCGCTGCCGTAGACGAAGCTGAAGGTCAACATCGGCACGGTGGCGTTCTGGGCCACCTGCAGGAAGGCCTCCGTGCTGGCCGGCCGGGACAGGTCGAACAGGTTCAGGTGGAAGCCGGTATCGGTTACGGCGACGTTGAAGCTGTCCAGGCCGGTGAACTCGGCGCCCGGGGTGTAGACGTAGTCGCCGTCGGCACTCAGCGTCACACTTCCGTAGCGGGGCTGCACGGTGACCGCATAGGTCAGCGGATCGCCCTCAGGGTCCGTGGCGCCGACGGTTCCGGTGATCGGGCCGATGAGCTGACCGGTGGTCTGCACCGGGGCGACGGTCGGGGCCTGGTTGAAGAACGTGCGCCGCACCAGCAAGGCGATGCCTTCGACAAAGGCCTGTACCGGAGCGAGAAGCCCGGAGAACGGGGAGAACAGGTCTGCGCTGGCTGTCGATGCCGCTACCGAAAGGATCGCCGCCGCCCTGCCCAGTGGCGTGGGAGCAACGGGGACCTGTTCGGCTGTGCTGAGCACAGGCAAAGGAGAGACTTCCGGGCTGACGGTGGTGTTTGCGGTCGTGGTCGAGTCGGCCGCGACGACATTGGGTGCGGAAGCTGGTGGCGTCCGTGCCGATGTTTGACCAAAGTCGTTATCGCGCACCGAACTGTGGAGGAAGTTCCAACGGTCACTGGCTGGCCGGGTCGCCCCGGCCACCGTTCGCCGTGCCAGTGGGGGTCGGACTTCGATGCTGGTGCCGGAGCGCCGGGTTGTTGGCGATGCGCTCCGGGCCGCTCCGGACACGGCGGCGCGCGGTGGACGGGCCCGGTCGGTTGAAGCGCGCACTGAGTGGTCGGACCGCTGGGCATGTGCGCCCGATGGGGTAGTTGGTGTGGTGCCGGTCTCGCCGGTGTCGGCCATCGCCAGCCCTGCAGCGCCCAGCGACAGCCCGCAGGCGAACGCCGCAGCCGCCGCCGCCCGGGCACCCTTCCTGGCCGCTGAAGACATCGGAGAACTCCCTGCTGGATCGGGGCCGGTGGGAACCGTGGGGTAGAGACGCTACCGCTCCGATGTCCGAAGTGGAACAACGTCAAGGCTCGGCAACCGAATCGAAACCG
>Ga0116183_1007156_pt1 | contig 10056 bp, 8 predicted proteins | sample AD_UKC078_MetaG_FD_89753 | JGI IMG/M metagenome (GOLD analysis project Ga0116183, IMG submission 89753) | Active sludge microbial communities of municipal wastewater-treating anaerobic digesters from USA - AD_UKC078_MetaG | ecosystem: Engineered > Bioreactor > Anaerobic > Digestate | place: USA...
AATCTCGGGAGCCTGGGCGACCCCGAACCGCACCTGAACCGGCGCCTCGCCGTTCAGATCGACCCGCCCGGCCCGGATCCCCATGATCTCAGGGATCTGAGGAATCCCGCGGGCGACCTCCAGGCCATCGACCCGCCCCTCCAGTCCGGCGAGCCCTTCCTCCCCCTCGAGGGAGGAGACTCGGCCTTCGAGCTCGCCGAACTCCTCTTGAGTGACCTCCGCCTCCCCCCCCGGTAGCTCGGCCAGCATCCCCTCGATCTGACCGAGGGTCGGAACGTCGGTCCCCTCGACGGCTTGCCCGACGTTCTGCAGGGGGTTCCCCCCCCCGTTGAACTCGTCGAACTCGATCCGTCCGTCAAACAGTGATTTAACGATCTTTTTCGGAAAACTGAGGTAGCCGATGCCCATCACCATCGCCCCCCCTCAGATCCCGTAGGTGCCGTTCGGCACGAACAACCCGGCCTGGGGTTCGGTGACGAGGATACCCTGCTCGAACCAGAGCTGCCGGATCACGTCGTGGGTCCGGTTGTCGAAGTATCCGTAGCTGTGCAGTCCGAGATCGTTCTCGACCGTCTCCCCGTTCTCCATCTCCCAGTTCTCGGCAGGCCCGTACTCAGGGTTCCGACCGTAGTACAGCGTAGCCGGCCGGTTCCGGGAGTCGAGGGCCAGGAGGTCGCCCGCATCGAGCCCGTAGACGACGCTGTGGACGGTCGCCCCCAGGATCGGGATGTACAGCTGCTCGGCCTCGGCCTCGGGCATCCCGAACATATTTTTCCGGGTGTCGAGATCGACATCGAGGTTGATCAGGAAATCGATCAGCTGGTCGTACTTGGACGACTCGACGTAGAAGTTGTCGACGTTGAATCCTTTCCGGAAGTCCCGCATATCGGTCTTCATCTTGCGGAGGTCGGCGATCGGGTTGAACCCTTGCGCCCCCCACTTGATCACCGACCGGTCGTAGAACTGCATCCCGCCGGTCTCCTGAGTCACGAACGCCTTCAGGTTGGTGAAGAGCTTCATGCTCAGGTAGTCGCCCATCCAGTACGCGACACGCCGGTAGGTCGACTCGATCTGGGGCAGGTTCACGGCCCAGCGCCGAGCTCTCGTCGAGATGGCGAACTCCAGGCCCTCCTCGGCGAGGACGGTACTGATCTCTTCGAGCCCGCTGATCGTGACCCGGGCGAACTCCGTTCCGGGAACGTGGATCGCCGGGTACCTCATCTTAGGGTCGTCGCTCGCAGAGTACTGTTCCCGCAGGGCCACGATCGCCTCCGCGTCGGCCTCGACGCGAGGCAAAAACTCGATCAGAGGCGCCAGCTTGCGGGCCACCTGCCCATAGATCTCAGGCTCGTAGAACTCCTTCTGGATGTATGGATCGTTCGGCAGATTGCCGACCGGAGAATCACCTATTGGCATATTGTTTCCTCCCACTCCTTAGCTATCAGGTAGCGCCAATTTTCTCCAAAGTCTTGATGCCGATGCCGAAAATCATCCCGTCCATCACATCGACGGTCGTGGACCCTTCTAGATGAAGCAGCGGGATCCACTCGGAGTCCATGCTGGCTTCGTAGACGAGCTTCTTCGTCTCCAGGTCGAACGCCAGCGCCCCAGGCGCCCCGACATCAATCGAATCGGCTCCCGCACCATTGGCAGGTATGGTGACGTCGTACTGCACTTGGCCGGTCATCCCGAACGGAACGATCCTGGCCTTCCGCAGGTAGTTGCCCGCCAGCATCACGCTCAGATCCGAGACGCTCTCGGGCGGCGACCTCTCGGCCGCGAAGACCTCAGCGACCACCGCCACGTATGCGGCCCCGTTCCCGGTCATCGGCCTGACGACGGGCGTCATCTGGGTGGCGGTCGGAGTCAGCGCAGTGTCGTCCCAGAACTCGACGATATCTCCGGCCTCGATCTCGTTGGCTGCAACGGCCGTCCTGACGGACAGCCCCCCCGGGCGCCGGGACGACCCGACCGTCAGATTGCCCTCGTAGAGCCAGGCAGTGATATCGGTCAGCCCGGCTTTGATGAACCCGGCTCTTTTTCCAGTCAGAGCCATCTACTTGCTCCCCCCACTCGTTGCCCTTTTCGGGCATTTGATGCCGAGCCTCTTGTTATAGACCGTCTTCATCTCGGCGAAACTCGGTTTGGTAGTCTTCGGCGACCGCCTGATCTTGATCTTGGTCGCGGGCGACCGCGTTTGAGATGCCTTCGAGAACGCGGTCGCCTTCTCGCCGACCTCATCCTCGATGTCCGCAGCGACCCCCTCGATATCCTCCCCTACCTGGGTGATACTGTCGAGAATCGCTTCGACGTCTTCAAGAATGTTGATGAGAACCGCTTCATCGACCCCTTCGTACGCCTCCTCGAACCGCTCCTCGGTGAGGTTCGGCATGACTTTTTGAAGGCGCCGCTTGATGAACGCCTTGGTGGGAGAGAGCTTGGATGGCTCCTTGTCATCGGCCTGTTTCTTGGCGAACTTCTTCTCCTCTTTGCCGTCCTGATCCAGCCCCTCGGCGACGGGTTCCATCGGCGGTAGGAACGGGCCGGTTCCGTCCTCCCAGTTCGTGACGACCCATTCAGCGAGCCCCATCAGCATCTCGGCCGCCGCTGCTGGGTCGTCCTGATCCTGAGCCATCTGGACGAAATCTCTGACATCGTCGGGCTTGTTGAAAGAGACGACCGTGACGGTCCCCTCTTCGACTTCGCCCTCGTCATCATCGGCCTGATGGACCTGTTTATCCTTTACACTTTTTTTCGTCATTTTTCCTCCTCCCGACTCGAACGACATCCTCGAAAAGCAGCCGTCATCGACGGAACATGCTCCGAGAGGCACGTACGCCACGTGCAGATAATACATGTGAAGTACACGCTCGGAGTACGGGACGCCGTTATACTCGCCCTCCTCCTCGACGTACTGGGCCCGAAAATCAGCCGAAACTCCGACCCGCTCTCCGCTCTCCAATGCATCGGTCAGGTCTGGCGGTATCCGGTCGAACCACGGTTCGACGACGATCCACGTCTCGGCATTGTCGCCTCGAAGCCCTGCCTCGGAGACGAGCCCCATGGCGGTCGAGTGCCAAGACGGCTCGGAGCCTTCGTCCAGATGGCCGGACAGCCAGTACCTACCGAGGATCGAGGGTAGGGCCTCCTCGATAGCAGCGGCTGGGACGTAGATCCCGTTCCAAACGCCTTCTTTGAGCATCGGCCCCTCGATCCGGGCCGACCCCCCATCGGCCCGATCGAAGGCGACCGGAGAGCCCGACAGAAACGAAAATTCCCCGATCATGCAGTTAGGTTCCAGGTTCGCCCCTCCCCAGGAGCGTATAGGCGATTCCCCCACTCCAGACCCGCCCACCCGAACTTATACTTCAAATTTCCAAGTATAAATGAGTTTGCCTCGGGTTGGGCCGTCTAATCACCAAAATACTGCACAAATCGAGGGTTAACGGCCGGATTTAGCGCATTCTAGGCCGGTTCTAGGACCGGCCTAGCAGTCCGATCAGCGGTTCGGTTGGGCGATCCCTCTCAGCTCGGAGATCACCGCTCCACCCGCAGCGACGATCTGCTGGAACTCCTCCTCGCTGATCCGATCGTCGACCGCAGCGTCCCTGATAGCGACGAGCAGATTGGTGGCAGCGTTCAGCAGCCGCTTGAAGTGATGGTAAGCAAGCAGCGCCCCAGCCGCCAGCCCGACCACTCCTCCGGCCGTCAGGGTCAGGACGGTGTCGAGCTCGATCATGGGAGTCACCATCTCCCGAGCTTGATCACCGACGACCGGTCAGCCGCAGCAGCCTTTCGTTCCTGATGCTCGACCTCGGACAGGCCGAACCTCGCGACCGCGTCGGCCCGGTTGTATGCGGTGCCATCGGGTCCGACGAACATGATGACCCCGTTTCGGGTCCGGACGTATCCGGTCAGCAGCAGGGCCTCGGGCCCGGTGAACTCGATGCACCCCAGCCCACCGTCAGCGTCCTCGATGATTTCGAGTTCGCACCCGCAGGACGGGCAACAAGTAGATCCGCGACTTTTGGTAGACATGACGTTCCTCCGTACGACTGACTTCGATCCCTCCGGAACCGGGCGAGTCAGCAAAATAGAATCGAATGGGCGGTACGGGGTTCGTCAGGGTTCGACGTCATCCTTCGGTTCGAACCGGGTCCCATGGTCCCCTGGGAACGGTTCGTCGTGAGAAGCTCCCCCGACCCAAATCTCGGCCGGGATTTCGTCTGGGAACGCTTCACAGTGAACGTTCCCCTTTTCGAGCCTCAGATGACGGCAGTCCAAGCAAACCGGAGCCGGTCCGATGACCATGAGTCATTATACCGGCGATTGTTCATATATACCTTTCGGACAGCTCGGAATTTTTAGTCTGATGGCCGAGATTCGACCTGAATCAGATTCAACGACCCGGATAATTCGATGTAAAATTGAATAATCGGTCCCGATAAAAACTGTGGTCCTAACATAAAGGCCCGATCGAGATCGACCGCCAAATCGAGGCTAGGACGACCGAGCCTGGTAGCGGTTTAGCAGTTTTTCCGGGATCTTCTGACAGGCATGTCCAAAGTTATCACGATTTATGGCCGATCGGCACAGCCTAAACTGTAAGGGGGGCCGGTTAGGGCCCCCACCGGGTCAGCAGTTTGGGCCTGGGAAGCGGGGATTCGGTATCGAGGGGCTGGGCCTCGGCCAGCAGGGAGACGACCCGGGAGTACTCAGCCCTAAGACCGTCCTCCGGTTCGGACCACCTCCGCCGAAGGAAGTCGCGGTTCCAGGTCTCGACCGCAGCCCGGGCCAGCCCTACGACCCGCCTCCCCTCCTCAGTAGTCTGCCAGGTGAACCGGATCCACTCCGACCCCTCCTCACGGTCGAACCTGATCCCGTTGTCCCCTGGGTACGAGTCCAGGTGAGAGACCCGCCCCGCTAAGATGGGTTCGGGGATACCGTCAGGGTAAGCAGTACAGGTAGGCCCGGTCAGGCTCTTATGTCTACACGCAACACACGAGGCGTAAGTTAGCTCGGCCATATCGGGATGTTCCATCGTCAACCCTCCACTATCATCTCGGCAGCGACCCGATACGAACCATCTGAAGAGCGGGTCGCGCTCAATATTTTGAACCGGCTGTTCCGGGGCAACAGGATCTCGTTCTCGTTAGCGCCCGTCTCGGTGACTGCTTCGGAGAAGGGGGCCACGAACACCCCCGGAGCCCCTTTTGGCACTTGGATCTCCAGCAGGACAGAAGGTAGCCCCATGCTGTCAGCCGCGAACCCTTTTGCCACGTCGAGGTCGGCTGTCGTAGAAACAAACGCTTTATCCGTGACCACCGTCCCGACGCCTTTCACGAACTTTTGGACGACCTCTGGGTAGCCGGCCATCCCTCGGTAGACGGTCTGGGGTTTCAGGCGTCCCCGGGACACGACGTCGTCGAGGATCTGAATCTTTTCGACCAGGTCGGGGTCCCCCTCGCGGACGAAGTTTCGGCTCTCTCTCAGGAGGGAGTTAATCTCTTCGAAATCGTTCGAGCAGTAGAGGTCGATGACCTTCCGCTCTTCCGCGGTGACGTTGCGCTCGAACCCGCCCCAGGCGTACATTTTTGACCCGGGATCTTGATAGGGGTTGGGACCACCTGGGACCGGTTCGGGTGGTTTCGCCTCCCCCTCGGCTCTCTTTTTCGCCTCCTCGATCTTCGACTGAATCTCGGCTTCGGTCACGACGAGCTCGATCTCGCGGGGGTCCGGGGAGATTTTCGAAACGTAGTCCTCGCCGGTCGCCCGTTCGATCTCCTCGGCCACCGCCAGCAGCTCGGACGCCACCTCGACCGCGGTCTGGAGGGCCCCAGCCGCAACAGCTCGACGGGCCACCAGGACGTAGAAATCCGCATCTGCAGTGATCTGGGATTCGATCGACTCGTTGAACGAGGCCACGACCCGGAGGTGGGTCCTCATCTGGGAGAGCAGGTCGGCGAACCTCTTTTTCGAGAGCTTGGCCCGTTTCTCGACGAGCTCATCGAAATCGAGCCGGGTCGCCGGTGGGACGGTCGAATCGATCTCTTTCCCGGGTACCTCCTCTCCAGCGGCCCGGTACATCTCTTCGATCTGCCGGATCTCGGCGGCCACCTGGGCAGCGGTGACAGCGTTCTTGAGCGCGGTCTCTTGCTGCCGGACGTACGTCTCGACCTGGGACCGGACCAGCCCCTCCCCCTGGAGTTTCGATGCGGTATCGTTCCAGGTGAGGATGTAGAGTCGGAGCCCTCCGAACTTCGATCTCAGGCTTTTGAGCCGATCTTCCATCTGCGGCGGGACGGTCGGTTTGGGGGACTCGACCCGACCCGGCAACGATCGACCCTTCCGCTTGAGGGTAGACGCGATCCGCTCCTCGATCGCTTGACCGACCTCGACCGATATGGGCCGGGGGTTCGGCGAGTTCTTGTACTCGCTCCAGGCTTCTGCGATGAACTCCTCGATCTTGGTGTTCGCGTATCGGGACAGCCCTTTGTCGATCTCCGTCTTGCTCAGATTCGCCCAGATCTTCTTGATCTTGGTGTTCCCGCTGAGGCTGTACCACTGATCGAGAACGTGACCCATCTCGTGGTCGATGACCGCTTTTTGCGTGCCGCAACCGATTGGATGAAATCCGGTTTGGACGTCGCGCTTGAGGCTCTTTAGTAGGTTTTTGGAGTTCGCAAAAAATCTGGATGAGTCGTTGAGACAGATGGATACTCGCTGAGGCTTGGATACCGCGCCTTTCCATGTTACGAACGCATACGAGCCCTCGTTCCTGCCGCCTGCGATCGTAGAGCTCGCCCCGATCGCATTGAACCCGCCTGCGCTCGATGGGGCGTACTCCATGTAGTCGCCGACTGCCGCAGTGAGCAGATCGGCATTGTAGCGTTCCAGCCCCCCGAAATCGACCCGGGCCCCTTGGCCGTAGGCGTCCCGCAGGTAGGTTTTGAGGTTTTGGGCGGTCTGTTTCACCGCCCCCCCTAGGGGGACCTTCGATCGGGCGAGCAGGTCCTCTGCCATCATGGCGCCGTATTCGTCCCGAAGTCGGTCGATTTCGCTGAGCAGCTTGGTTCGAGCAGTGACGGTGGCAGGATCGCCTTTTGCCCGAAGTCGGGCCAGCTCGGCCTCGGCGTCGAGCAATCGCGCCCGGGCGTCCTTCATCTCGGCGGTCTCGTGGATGCCTCCGGGGTGGGGGGTCCCGGCCTCACGCGGCTTCTCGGCCGCTTCGCCCGCTAGCCGCCCCCGTATCATCTCCGACAGGGAACCGAGGGTGTGCTCGATCTTGATCTTATCGGGATGGAGTTCTGCCAGGGCCGGACCAAGGTCTCGATCCAGCCACTCGTTGACGGGCCCGACTAGAGGTTCGAGCTTCGGGTGAAGACCCTGCATCTGTTTGTGGATCGAGATCACGGTCGCCAGCCACGACCTCATCTCGTCCTCGCCCATCCCCGACTCGATCTCGGTGACGACGTTCGAGTTGAAGTCCTCGATCTCAGCAGCCCAGGTCCGGAGCTGGGCTATCCCCTGCTCGATCTGTTTTTCGAGCGCGAGAGCTTTCCTCATAGCTTCGCCGCGGAGGTCGGGCATCGGGTCGAGCTCGATCCGGGACTCCGACCAGGGGGCGATAGGCACCGGGGAAACGCCGGACGACCTGAACCAGGCATCGATGTCGAGGATCGCCCGGTGGGTCTGGGTCAGCTCGGTCTCGGCCTCCCGAGCGATAGCGTACCGAGCCTCGGCCGACCCGATCTCAGCTTTGGGTATCGCAGCCCGGCTAGCCAGGCGTTTGATATGAGCGTTCATGGATCGGATGGTTGCCGCGAGGTCAGCCCACCGCTGCCGCAACCGTTTCGACTCTTCGACCTTCGCATCGATCTCGGCTTCGGTCGGCCCTTTCGGGACCTCACCGCGGACTGGGGTGGCCGGGTCGAGCAACCTGGCCCCGAGCGATCCCGCTGGACGAACCTGCCCCCGATGCTGCCGTTCGTAGACCTGGAGTTCCTCCTCCATGTACCGGCCGACGGCCGTAGCCAGGGGGCGGGGTGACGGGGACAGTCGGAACTCGACCCAAGCCTCGGCCAGGAAGTCCTGACGGGACACGGTAGCCTGGGCGCTCAGCTCGTCCCGAATCCCGGCCGGTCCGATCGAGTCGTATAGGTCGGATAGGAGGGTCCCGTTGTACGTGAGGTCGAGCTTGCTAGCGATCGTCCTCCCCATCTCGGACTCGATCACTGAGAGCGGGTTCTCCGACCCCCACGACCGCCGACCCGCCAGAACGTCCTCCAGCATCGCAGCCGAAAGTTTGTCGAGGTCCCCGACGGTCTGGTCGTTCAGCACCACGACCCGAAGACCTCCCAGGTCACCGCGTCGGGTAGCCCAGGGTATCCCCTCGGGAGGAATCATCAGCGATTTGACGAGATCGGCTGCGGGACCTTTCGCCTGCTGACCGACGATATGCTGGGCCCAGTCTCGGGAGGCGCCCCGCCGGACGAGCTCGTCGATCATCTCTCGCCGAATCGTCCGATCGACCGCCCCTCGGCCGAGCTCGGTCTGGGTCATGACGAGTCCCATATGGTCATTGAAAAACTCAGGGTAGTCGGTCATATAGGCGTTCAGAACGGCGCCGACGTCCCGGGCCGCAGCGTTTTTGAGCCCTTCGAAGTGGGCGAAGTCTCGACCGGCCCCGACCCGCAGCCGATCCTCAGCCTGCTGCCAGCTCATCTGAGCGTGGAACTTCGCTCGGACGCGGTACAGCTCGGCCTGCTTCTTCGCGGCTTTGCTCCGGAGCCGGGCCATCTGGGCCTCGATCTTGGCCAGCTTGTCGGCGTCTGGCCCAGACAGGGGCTGCCCCTGTGCCCGGATGGCTAGCCGTTTTCGCTCCTCGTCGAGAGCGACAACCTTGGCGTAGGCATCGTCGATCTCCTCCCAGGCGACCTTGCACCAGGCCAGCTCTTCAGGAGACGGGGCCCCCTCGGGAGGGGTCGCCCCTTCTCTCAGGTGGAGGACGGCGCGGCATCGACACCTGGGGTGGTACGGGGGGACGTCCGCGCCGAACGGGAAGAAGCGACCGTGCCTCGCTCCACAGATCGGGCACATCCTCTCGTCCCCGGTAGCGATCGAGACCCAGCCGTCGTAGATCCCCATCTTTTCGCCGTGCTCGAGATAAGCCTCGGTGCGAAGCCGGTTCGGCAGGGTCCTCGACACGAGGTCAGCGTAGTCTTTTGGGGTCGACGTCCAGGGCCGTTTCCCGGGTCGATGAATCGTCACGGGCCGGTCTCCGATCTTCTCGGCCAGGTCCTCGCGGATGTAGCGGGCCAGCTCGCCAGGGCTCGCTCCCTCAGCCATCTTTTGGCGAACCGCATCGCTGACGTCCGACGCTAGCTGTCGGTTCCAGTCTTCGATCGGTTTGCAGACCTCTTTGATGACCGAGTCGACGTGGGCGGGGGTGCTCCCGCCCAGGCTGACCGGCCCGGTTTTCCCTGTCGCCTCGTACGCGACCAGGTCGGCGCCTCGACCGTATGCCCGGACTAGGTTCTCTCGAGTGCGGTCGCTCACTCTGACCGCGAACCGGTTTCCCAGCTCTTCGACGATATCCTCGACTTCCGTCATCCCCCACCCCGCGGTGGCGCTAGCTATTTGTTGGGCCGGCCTCCCCAGACCGACCAACACCTACCCGATGCCCTGCCCCATCCCATCGGGAAAGATCCGACCGTTCATGATGGCCTCATCGTTCTCGATCAGGAACCGGTCCCAGTTCGGAGGGTCCGCCCAGTCGACGACGACGAGTACGACCGGGTTCGATACGCACGGTATCAGGTTCACCGGCCATCCTCCTCGATCTCGTCCTCGGCATCCGGGTTGTCGGCAGCGACGACGGCCAGCCCGAACTGCATCGAGACGAGGTTCAGGTACGTCAGCAGGTCACCGACTGCGATATCCAGCCCGGCGATTGCAGTCTCTTGGACGGCCGCAACCTCTGCGGTCTGGCGGGCGAAGGTCCGGAGGTAGTCGGGATGATGGTAGGTCAGCGACTCGCCGACCGAGACCAGCTCC
>Ga0116183_1007160_pt1 | contig 10050 bp, 8 predicted proteins | sample AD_UKC078_MetaG_FD_89753 | JGI IMG/M metagenome (GOLD analysis project Ga0116183, IMG submission 89753) | Active sludge microbial communities of municipal wastewater-treating anaerobic digesters from USA - AD_UKC078_MetaG | ecosystem: Engineered > Bioreactor > Anaerobic > Digestate | place: USA...
CGCGGACGGCTGCGAGGGCATGCTGATCGAAGGCCCGCAGGGCTGGGGCGAGTTCAGCCCGCCGGAGCGCTGCGACGACCGGCGGGCCGCGCGATGGCTCACCGCCGCAATCGAGGTCGGAACGGTCGGCTGGCCCGATCCGCTGCGCGGCAGGGTTCCGATCGCGGTCACCGTGCCGGCGGTTGCCGCGGACCGTGCCCGCCAGATCGTGCTGGCGTCGGGGTGTCAATCCGCCGCGGTCCGGGTGGCCGACTCGGCTGGGTCGCTCGCCGAGGACATCGAGCGTCTGGCGGCGGTGCGTGAGGCTCTGGGGCCCGGCGCCGCAATCCGCTGTGATGCCGGCGGAGAGTGGAGTGTCGAGACCGCCCTGGCCATGCTGCCGGTTCTGGACGGTGCGGCGGCCGGCCTGGAATTCGTCGTGGACCCCTGCCGCACCCCTGCCGAGAGCGCTGAGGTGCGGCGACGGTCAGGGATCCGGATCGCCGTGTGCCGCGCGATCCGAGAAGCGCGCGATCCGAGGGCGCTCGACCTGTTCGGTGCGGCCGATGTGGCGGTGCTGGGTGCCGCTTGCCTGGGTGGTGTGCGCCGGGCTATGCGGATCGCTGAGATCGTCGGCCTGCCGTGCGTGGTCGCTGGAGACCCGCGTGGCAGCATCGCCACGGCGGGCGAACTGGCACTGGCCGGTGTCCTCGCAGACAGCGGCTTTGCCCACGAACTCAACGGCGTCGCGATGCTCGCGGGTGACGTGGTGAGCCCGGCCCGTTCGCTGATCCCCGCGGACGGACTGCTGCCGGTCGCGCCGATGCCCCCGGCGCCCGACCCGGACCAGTTCGGCCGGTACGCGCTGCGCGCACCGGGTCGCGTCGCCCGATGGCGGGACCGGCTCAACGGGGCCCAGCGCTTCATTTAAGATCCGCCCGGGCCCCGGCGGGTCTCCAGGTTTGGCGCTTGCCGCCGCCGGTGCCAGTATGAAGCGGCAACTCTGCGCAGGAAGGCACCGGTTCGCGATGTATGACCAATCCACGGTGAACGGCTGGGAGGCCGACGGTCACGATGTGGGCTTCCGCATCGCACCGGTCTTGGCCCGAAGCTGGCTGCTCGTCAACGGCGCTCAATACGACAAGTTCGCCCCCGCGGCCCGGTCCCGCGCCGACATCGTGGTGCTCGATATCGAGGACGCGGTAGCCCCCAAGGGGAAGGTGGCCGCGCGGGAGAACGTCAAGCGCTGGCTGGGCGAAGGCAACAACGACTGGGTCCGGGTGAACGGTTTCGGCACCCAGTTCTGGGCCGATGATCTGGCCATGCTCGCCGAGACGACGGTGGGCGGGATCATGCTGGCGATGGTCGAGTCGGTCGACCACGTCACCGAGACCGCCAAGCTGTTACCCACCGTGCCGATCGTCGCGCTGGTGGAGACCGCCCGCGGTCTGGAGCGCATCACCGAGATCGCCGCGGCCAAGGGCACGTTCCGCTTGGCGTTCGGGATAGGAGACTTCCGTCGCGACACCGGCTTTGGGGAGAGCCCGGCCACCTTGGCCTACGCGAGGTCCCGGTTCACCATCGCGGCGAAAGCCGCGAGCCTGCCCGGCGCGATCGACGGCCCGACGGTGGGTTCGAGCGCGCTCAGGCTCAGCGAAGCCACCGCGGTATCCGCCGAGTTCGGAATGACCGGCAAGATTTGTCTGACACCCGATCAGTGCCCGACGGTCAACGAAGGTCTTTCGCCGTCCCAGGAGGAGATCAGCTGGGCCCAAGAATTCTTTGCCGAGTTTGAGCGCGACGGCGGCGAAATCCGCAATGGTTCGGACCTTCCGCGTATCTCGCGGGCGAACAAGATTCTCGAACTGGCGCGTTCCTACGGTATCTCGGTTTCCGAGTTCGATGACCAGGCCGTACACGTCACGGCACCGTCGGACACCTACCACTACTGACGGTTCACGCCACTACTGACGGTTCACGCTCACCGGTCGGCGGTGATCAGATCGGCGGCCTTCTCGCCGATGATGACGGTGGGTGCGTGGGTGTGCCCGCGCACGATGCTCGGCATCACCGAGGCGTCGGCGACTCGAAGGCCATCGACGCCACGGACCCGCAGTTCGGGGTCGACCACGCTGGCCTCGTCGCGGCCCATTCGGCAGGTTCCGACCGGGTGGTAGAGGGTGTGCGCGCAGGTGTCTATCGCCCGGTCGAGGGTTTCCTCATCGAGTCGGGTGGCGTGCAGTGGTCGGGCGACCCGGCGGACGACATCCCTGAGCGCCGGTGCGGCGGCGATCCGGGCCGTCACCCGTAGGCCCTCCAGCATGGCCGCTCGATCGACGCCGTCGGGGTCGGACAGGTAGCGCGGATCGATCACCGGAGTGGCCGCCGGATCGGGTGAGCGCAGGGTGACCGTGCCGGTGCTGCGTGGCCGCAACAGAACCGGGCCGGTGGCGATGGCATGGCCGCCGTACGGCTCGCCGACGCCCTCGTCGAAGAACGGCGCCGGAGCCCAGATCAATTCGAGGTCGGGCAGGTCCAGCTCGGGCCTGCTGCGGACGAATCCGTACGCCTCGCCGACGTTGGAGGTCAGCATGCCGCGGCGGCGCAGCAGATAGTTCGCCAGTTCCAGCGGCTTCTCGGCGCCGAACAGGCTGTCGCCGGGCACCTCGAATCCGAGTGGGGTGATGAGGTGGTCAAGCAGATTGCGGCCGACTTCCGGAGCGGCCTGAACGACGCCGATGCCGAACTCGCGTAAGCGGTCGGGGTCGCCGATGCCGGACAGCATCAACAGTTGCGGGGTGTTCACCGCCCCTGCGCAGAGCACCACTTCCGCGGATGCCCGCACCGTGCGCCGCGTTCCGTCGGCGTCATCGAACTCAACACCCACCGCGCGGTTGTCCTCGATCAGCACCCGCCGGGCGGTGGCACCGGTCACCAGGGTCAGGTTGGAGCGGTACAGCACCGGCTTGAGGTAGGCGTCGGCGCAGCTCCATCGGGCACCCCGGCGCTGGTTCACCGAGGTCTCACAGAAGCCGTCGAGCATCGGTTGATCCGGGGTGGTCATCCGGTACCCGGACTGAACCGCGGCACGCAGCCAGGCGGCGGTCGAGGGCCGTGGACTGCGTTGCGGAGCGATCACCAGGGCGCCGCCCTCGACCCGGTCGAAATAGCGCCTCAGATGGGCGTAATCCCACTGTTCGCCGGCGTGCTCGGCCCATTCGTCGTAGTCGGCGGGGAAGCCGGGCACCCACATCATTGCGTTCATCGACGATGAGCCGCCGAGGACTTTGCCTCGGGGCCAGTAGATTTCGCGGCCGCCCACCTCCTTCTGCGGTTCGGTGAGGTAGTTCCAATCCAGCGGACTGCGGAACAGCTTGGCAAAGGCGGCGGGGATGTGCACGAAGTTGTCGTCGTCCATCGGGCCGGACTCCAGCACCACCACCCGGGCTCCGGGAACGGCGCTGAGCCGGTTGGCGACCACCGACCCGGCAGAACCGGTTCCGACGACGACATAGTCGCAGTACATGGCCGCAGTATAGGAACAGCCGGCCGGAGAGGGGGCCGGGCCCATCCGGGCTTGTCCCGGCTTATCCGGTGGCGTGTTGGTCGGCGACGTCCAGGGCGGCGTCCAGGATGGCCAGCCCTTCGGCCGCCTCGGCATCGGTGACATTGCACGGCGGGCAGACGTGGATGCGGTTGTAGTTGGCGAACGGGAGCAGTCCGCCGGACTTGCAGGCCGCGATCACCGCGTTCATCGCCGGGCTGGTACCGCCATAGGGTGCCAGCGGTTCCTTGGTCACCGGATCGGCGACCAGTTCGACGGCCCAGAACACACCCAATCCGCGGACCTCTCCGACCGACGGGTGCCTGGCGGCGAGGTCACGCAGACCGGGGCCGAGCACCTGATCTCCGATGCGGGCGGCATTGGTGACCATGCCCTCGTCTTCCATCACGTTGATGGTCGCCACCGCGCAACCGGTGGCCAGTGGGTGGCCGGAGTAGGTCAGGCCGCCGGGGTAGGCCCGGTCGGCGAAGGTTCGGTAGATGGCGTCGTTGATGGCCACCCCGCCGAGGGGCACGTACCCGGACGTGACGCCCTTGGCGAAGGTGATCAGATCCGGCACCACGTCGAAGTTGTTGATGGCGAACCACTTTCCGGTCCGGCCGAAGCCGGCCATCACCTCGTCGGCGATGAAGACGATGCCGTGCCGGTCGCAGATCTCACGGACGCCGGCTAGGTATCCCGGTGGGGGCACCATGATCCCGGCGGTACCGGGCACCGACTCGAGGATGATCGCCGCGATGGTCGACGGGCCCTCGAACGCGACGGTCCGTTCCAGATGCTCCAGCGCGCGTTCGCACTCCTGCTGCTCATTCTCGGAATGGAACGACGAGCGGTAGAGAAACGGGCCGAAGAAATGCACCACGCCGCTGTCGCCGTGGTCGTTGGCCCATCGGCGCGGATCGCCGGTCAGGTTGATCGCGGTGTCGGTGCCGCCGTGATACGAGCGGTACCGGGACAGCACCTTGCGGCGACCGGTGTGCAACCGCGCCATCCGGACCGCATGTTCGACGGCTTCGGCGCCGGCGTTGGTGAAGAACACCCGGTCGAGGTCACCGGGGGTACGTTCGGCGATCAGTCGGGCGGCTTCGGAGCGGGCCTCGTTGACGTACTGCGGGGCCACGGTGCACAGCTTTGCCGCCTGTGCGGCGATCGCGGCGACGACCTTCGGGTGCTGGTGACCGATATTGGTGTTCACCAGTTGCGATGAGAAGTCGAGGAGCCGGTTGCCGTCGCCGTCCCACACGTAGCTGCCCTGCGACGCCACGATGGTCATCGGAGTGAACTGGGCCTGGGCTGACCAGGAGTGGAAGACGTGTTTGCGGTCCAGTTCGTAGGCGCGACGGCCCTCGGCCAGCGCGGTGTCGAAATCCTGGCCGTTGGGCAGGGCGGTTTCGGTGGTCGTCATAGTCCGGATATGCCTCTCGATGCAAGCGTTGCGTCCGGAGTTTACGGCAACGATCGCGCCAAGAACCGGACCCACTTCCGACACCGTTGTGTCACGTTTGCACAAAAAGCCCAGTTCAGCAGCTTAATGGGGGTGGCACAGGGGATCGCACTGTTGTAGAAGTGACGGTAGTGACTGCTGTGGATGCGGGTGCAAGACCCGCGTTCAGCACAGGAGGAGGTTGGAGAATATGAAGCGCGTGATGGCCGTTCTGATCGGCGTACTGATGATGGTGTTGGCGGTTCCCCCCGTCGCGTCGGCGGCCCCGGTGACCCGGGACGAGGCGGTCAAACTGGTGATCGCCCGCGGACTCGCCCAGCGTGGCGTGCCGTACTCCTGGGCGGGTGGCGGAATCGCTGGACCCAGCCTGGGCAGCGGCCCGGGCGCGACCATCGTCGGCTTCGACTCCTCCGGCCTGATCCAGTACGTCTACGCAGGTGTGAACGCGAAACTGCCGCGCTCATCGGGGGCGATGTACAACGTCGGCCAGAAGGTGACGCCGGCCCAGGCACTGCCCGCCGACTTGATCTTCTACGGTCCGGACGGCAGCCAGAGTGTCACGATGTTCCTCGGCAGCAACCAGATGCTCGAAGTCACCGACGCCGGCGTGGTGGTTTCGCCGGTGCGAACCAAAGACATGGCACCGTACCTGGTGCGGATCATCGCGGGCTCCTAAGCCCTGCGATTGTCCTTCAGCGGGGATCTGCCGGGCTGGCCCCGGGCGCTACGCGCAGTCGGTGCAGACCGAACTGCCGTTGTGTCCGCGGGCCAACCGGCTTCTGTGGTGGACCAGGAAACAGATGCTGCAGCTGAACTCGTCGGACTGCTTCGGTACAACCCGGACGACGAGTTCCTCGTCGGAGAGGTCGGCCCCGGGCAACTCGTAGGACTCGGCGGTGTCGGAGTCCTCGACGTCCAATCCAGTCGGTGTGGTGCGTCCCGCCAGTTCCGCCAGCGGATGGTGCTCGGACTCCACCGTTGCCCGACGGGTGGCGTCGTAGTCGACAGTCATATGCGGCGCCTTTCTCAGGGACTCACCTTCGACGACTAAACCCGGACCGGACCGGACCGGAGACCTCGGTGATTCCCCATCGGGGAGCCGGCTAAACACGATGTTGTGATGGGCCCCGACGACGTTGCCGACACCTACACTCGCGATCATGCAGAGGGGCCACCAGCAGCTGTTTCACGCACCAGATGGCCTTCTGGACATCGAAGACTGTATCGACGCCCGGGGTGAGATCGTCCTACCGCCGGGCACGTCGCTGGTTTCGCTGATCGAACGCAACGTCGTCCACGTCGGCGACTCCGTGGCGTATCGCTTCCTCGACTTCGCCCGGTCCGAAGGTGACACCTCCGAACTCACCTGGTGCCAACTCGATGTCCGGATGCGGGCGATCGGGGCCCTGATCCAGCAGGCCGTTTCCCGGACTGACCGGGTCGCGATCATGGCTCCCCAGGGTCTGGACTATGTCACCGCCTTCTTTGCGGTGTTGAAGGCCGGTGCCATCGCGGTGCCGCTGTTCGCACCGGAACTTCCCGGCCACGCAGTGCGCCTCGAGGTCGCACTCGGGGACGCCGAACCCGCTCTGCTGCTCACGACCCGAGCCGCCGCCGATGCCGTCTATGGGTTCCTGCGCAGGCTGCCCGGACCGGCGCCGTCGGTGATCGTCATCGACGAAGTGCCGGACGCCGCATCCGCGGAGTTCCGGGACGTGGACATCGGCATGGACGACATCTCCCACCTGCAGTACACCTCGGGGGCGACCCGGGCGCCGGCCGGCATCGAGATCACCCATCGAGCGTTCGTGACGAACCTCGTCCAGATGATTCTGTCCATCGACCTGCTGAACCGAAACACTCACGGAGTGAGTTGGTTGCCGCTCTACCACGACATGGGGTTGTCGATGATCGGCTTCCCCGCGACCTACGGCGGCCACTGCACGCTGATGGCGCCGACCGCGTTCGTCCGACGTCCCGAGCGTTGGATCCGGGCGCTCTCGGACGCATCCGGAGAAGGTCGCGTTGTCACTGCCGCGCCGAACTTCGCCTACCAGTGGGCGGCCCAACGCGGCAAGCCGGCGGCGGGGGAGGACATCGACCTGTCGAACGTGGTGATGATCATCGGTTCGGAGCCGGTGAGCATGGCGGCCATCGACGAATTCACCGAGGTGTTCGGCCCCTACGGCCTGTCGCCCACAGCGATCAAGCCGTCCTATGGCATCGCCGAGGCGACGTTGTTCGTCGCCAACATCGTCCCCGACGCGCAGCCTCGGGAAACCTGGTTCGACGGTGAACGGCTCGCCGCCGGGTATGCGGTCGGGGTCCCCGCTGATTCGCCCGGCGCTGTCGGGCACGTGTCATGCGGGGTCGTCGCCCGCAGCCTGCGTGCGGTGGTGGTCGACCCGGACACCGGCGAGGAGTTGCCCGATGGTCGGGTCGGCGAGTTCTGGCTGCACGGCCCCAACGTCGGGCGTGGTTACTGGGGGCACCCGGGGGAGACCCGACGGACTTTCGGGGCGACGCTGGCCGCGCGACTACCGCACAGCCGGGCCGAGGGGGTGGCCCCGGATACGAACTGGCTGCGCACCGGTGATCTGGGCATGTTCTTCGGCGGTGAGCTTTACGTCACCGGCCGCATCGTCGACCTGATGTTCATCGACGGCCGTGCGGTCTATCCGCAGGGTATCGAGGCCACCGCGGCAGACGCCTCGCCCCTGGTGCGCCGAGGTTACGTCACGGCCTTCACCGCGCCGGAACTGGTGATCGTCGCCGAGCGTGCGCCCGGCACCGGGCGCACGGACCCGCGGACCGCCGTCGAGGCGATCCGGGCCGCGGTGTCCTGTCGACACCACGTCGAACCCGCCGACGTGGTGCTGGTACCGGCTGGCGCGATACCGCGAACCACCAGCGGAAAATTGGCCCGCCGGTCATGCCGGGCCGAATACCTGGACGGATCACTGAGAGTCGAGGCGAGATAGCGATGATCAACCGGGCGATCGAGCTGGTCCGCCGTACCGGCGCGGACGTCCCGTTCGGCAATCCGCTGCCCTCGCACGGCACCGAGATGGAAGGCTGGTTCTGGCGGGTCTCCGACGAGGCCAGCGGCAGGGCGCTGATCGCCCTGTGCAGTGTCAACCGTCATCCGGACGGTGACTGGTCCACCGCCGCGGTGGCCGTCCATCCCGGATCGGTGGTCCGTTCCGGAGCTCTCGCAGGCGCAAGGGCCGACCGGTCCCCATTCGCCGTCACCGCCGGTGATGAGTCGGGCTCCTTCGCCGTAGCCACCGACCGGGTCAGGTTCGCGCTCGGCGATCTCCGCCTGGACCTTTCGCTCCGCCACCCGGTCACCTGGCCCAAGGCCTTCGGCGGCGGTGGGGTGTTCTCGGCAATCCCGTTCCTCAACCAGTACTGGCATCCCTACTATCTAGGCGGGAAGGCAAGCGGCACAGTCGAATACGGTGGTGAGTCCTGGACGTTCGAGAACGCCAAGCTCTACGCCGAACGCAACTGGGGGGCCGGCTTCCCGCTGCGGTGGTGGTGGGGGCAGGCACATGACTTCGGCGATGACGACGTCTGCGTCGCCTTCTCCGGCGGCCTGCTGTCCCTGGGGCCGATCGCCCGCGACGTCAACGGGGTCGTGGTCCGGGTCGGTGGCACTGTCATCCGGATGACTCCGCCCGTGCTGGTCCGCTCGACGGTGGGTGACAGCCACTGGCTCATCCGTGGCCGCTCGCCCCGCTACGAAATCGAAGTGGAGGGCGACGGCCATCATCTCCCTCCGCACGTCCTTCCGGTTCCACTACCGGGCGAGCGACGAAACATCGACACCGACTTCGAGCATCTCGGCGGCCGGTTGCGGTGCACCGTCAAAAGAAATGGCCGCCTGCTGTTCGACGGGACGTCCGAACTGGCGGGCCTCGAGGTCGGGACCCGGCCCGGATAGCGGCGCGGCAGTCAGCGCGACTGGACCAACAGCGCCTGCGCGGAGGTGCCGACGAAACCGTCGGTGTCGAAGATCTCCGCGGTGGTGACCCCGATACCGTCGGGTCCGATCGAGGCGCGGGCGCGGATGCCGAAATCCGCTCCGCCGGGGTAGCGGTGCAGGTGCACCGTCGTGTCGGTGTTCATGTAGATGAAGCGCTGTGGATCCAGCACCGCCCCGATCCCGTTGGCGGCATCGACCACCATGGCAAGTCGCTGGAGTGCCGTGGTCGGCTCGTCGTCGACCAAACCCACGAGCGATCTGAGCCAGTACACTGCGGCTCCGCCGGACTCCGCACGCTGTGGGCGCCAGTCCACCGTTGTGAGATACCCGTCGGGGTTCTGCCACTGCCACGACAATTCCGCCGCATCGCCCTCCACCAGTGGGGGATGGCGGTCGACGGCCACCTCGGCGGTGTCCGAGGACGCCAGCGCCCACGCGGCGAGCCGAGCGACCGGCCGACTATCGCCGGCGGCCGACATCTCGGCCTCCACCAGGCAGATTCGCCGGCCAGGTCGCACGATCCTCGCCTCGACCACCACCTCGGCCACCGGAATCGGGCCGAGGATGTCGAACGTCAGTCGGACGATCCGCATACCTGGTTCGAGTGTCTCCTCGGCCGCCTTGGTCAACAGCGCCAACGGGGGCGAACCATGCTGAATCTCGCGAGTCCAGTTGCTGCGGGTGTCGTCGGTGGATGCGAACAGTGATGCCCTACCGGCGCCGCCGAGGCGCCGATAATAGCTTCGCGACGCCATGCTCAACCGGTCAGGAGGCGTCGAGGATCTTGATCGCGAAAACCAGCGAGTCCCCGGGCTCGATGCCGGCTCGGGGCTGCCCCTGCGGGTAGCCATCCGCGGAGGTCATCGCGACCGCGACGGTCGAGCCGACCTTCTGTCCGACGATCGCCTTCTGAAAACCTGGTACGACGCCGTCGAGTGGGAAGTCGACCGGAGCGCCACGCTCGTAACTGCTGTCGAAAACGTTTCCGTCCCGCCCGTTGACGCCCATATAGCAGACCGATACGGATGCGGTTGGTGCGACCACTGGACCGTCGCCGGCCGTCAGCGTGTGAAC
>Ga0116183_1007162_pt1 | contig 10050 bp, 9 predicted proteins | sample AD_UKC078_MetaG_FD_89753 | JGI IMG/M metagenome (GOLD analysis project Ga0116183, IMG submission 89753) | Active sludge microbial communities of municipal wastewater-treating anaerobic digesters from USA - AD_UKC078_MetaG | ecosystem: Engineered > Bioreactor > Anaerobic > Digestate | place: USA...
ACCATTTCACGCGTGGTGCAAAATTTGGCCACTGCACTATTTTTACCTTTTTGATTCAATTCCTTTCACCAATCAAACTTTTGGACAATCAATCTTCAGGCAATAAAAAAGGAGCCTAAGCTCCTTTTTTATTTTTCAATTTTTAGTTGTATTACTTTGCAGCTTCAGCAGCAGCTGCGTCTTTTGCGGCCTGCACTGCATCAACAGCAGCATCTTTAGCTTCAGCAGCGGCTTCTGTCGTTGCAGCAGCAGCGTCACTTGCCGCTTCAGTTGTTGCAGCAGCAGCGTCTTTTGCGGCGTCTGTCGTTGCAGCGGCCGCGTCTTTGGCAGCATCAGTCGTTGCAGTTGCAGCATCGCTAGCAGCTTCTGTGGCCGTCGCCGCAGCATCTTCAGCCTTTTTACAAGCGGTAAAACCAGCTGTCAACGCCAAGCTAAGTAATAATACTTTCAATAATTTGCTCATGTAGATTCCTTTTTAATAAATGAAAAAATGTCAGCTAAAATAACGCTTTAGCCTAACGCCGCCCTGATGCGTGAATTCTACTCTACCGGGCATAGCAGAACAACAAAAATATGATTTATAACGCTTTTACCCGTTGCAAATATACCTGATATTTAATATAAATACCGGCCATAATCACTAAAATTGCGCCAATTTCCAACAACACATTAAACTTAAGGCCAAGCATACGGTGATGGATAAACACATCCATATGGTGAAAAGACGCCGCGCGAATCAGTACAAAGCTGAACAGTAAGGCGATGCCAATCCATGTCACTTTATACAGCCGCCAGGCATCCGCCAAAAAGTGGCGCAAGCGCATCAGTATGGCGAGCATTACCAATCCGAGCGTTGCAATAAACAGCCCCTGTAAAGGCCGTCTGTAATCATACCAACCTTGCTCGAGTGCGGCCTCCCGCAGCGCTTCGGTAAACCACGTCTGCAAATCAAGCTGCTTATTAATGCCAAGCAGCAATAAAAATAGTGCTAAATATAACCAAAAATGATAGCGGCCACCTATGCTTTTTTGCAAAAAAGCCAAACGGGCACTCATGCACATGGCAACGGCATAAAACAGCACAGTAATCCAGCCAAAAACAGTTGGGTCACCAATGCCAGGGTGCCATCGGCCATCGGTCGTCGCGGCCATTACCAGCTGATTAGGCGGTAGCCCTATTACAAAAAATAAGCCAATGACACGGAGAGTAAAGTTAAACATCCACTTTTGCATATACAAATGATAATACGAAAAAACACTTAAAAAAAAACACCGAGAAAATTTCGCTGCCCTGCAAGCCTTTATTTATAAGGGTCACAGGGCAGCGAAAAAGGTTGGGCTAGAATTTACTTAATTATTTAAGTTTTTATTGATTACTTTGTTGTCGCTGCCGGTGGCGTGGGTGCTGGTGCAGGCTCGGCCACAAAAATCTCTACCCGACGATTTTTGGCTTTATTGGCTGGGGTGTCATTGGCCACCAAAGGCTCATGCGAACCACGGCCGTCAATGGCAATGCGCGTTGTTGCAACCCCTCTTGCCACAATATAATCGCGCACACTGGCCGCGCTGTTAAGAGATAGCGGATTATTGATTGCATCACTACCTGAGCTATCGGTATGGCCGATAATGGTTACATTGCTGCTAGGATTACTCACTAAGCCTTTGGCAAAAGTATCTAAAATCGATCTGAAGTTCGGGTTGATGTCTGCGCGGCCCACATCAAACGAAATATCACTTGGAATTTCTAATTTCAGGCGATTATCTTCTGTTTGTGTCACGGCAACACCAGTACCAGCCGTTGCTTCTTCCATTTGTTTTTTCTGTTCTTCCTGGCGCTTGGTCCACACATTACCTGCTACTGCGCCTGCCGCTCCACCAACCACTGCGCCAATCGCCGCACCTTTACCTTTGCCCGCAATCGCGCCCACCACCGCACCGCCCGCGGCGCCAATCGCCGCGCCTTTCGCCGTGCCTTTTTGTGTTTCAGTCATATTGGCACAGCCGCCTAATACAAAGGTTGCCAACACGGCACTGACAAATATTTTTTCTGCTGAGAATTTTTGATGCATACGAACTCCTTAAAACGGGTGAACTGACTAAATTTGGAAATGACGTGCTTGTCGCTGAAAGTTGAGAAAGATTAAAAGAAACGAACTAGATGGATGACAAGCGCCATATCGCAAACAACGTATGACGTTGCGATTAGTTTACCAAACTGACCGGTGAGAGATGTTAACCAAAGGTAATAATTGGTAACAAAATGAGTGGCAACATTAGGAGAAAAACACTCGAGATAAACCACACCCCTGCGAGCCTTTATTTATAAGGTTCACAGGGTGTGTCTATTAAAGATAATGCAAGTCGATGGTATTAAAAGATAGATATAAATTAAATAAACTACAACAACACCTTCTCAATCCCGCCATTATTCGCCTTATCCACATATTCCTGTAACCAATTCTCGCCCAGAATATGCTTTGCCATTTCCACCACAATATAGTCTGCGGTTATGCCCGTATCCTCACCATAGCGCGCCAATCCTTGCAGGCAGCTTGGGCATGAAGTGAGAATTTTCACAGGCTGTTCAGGTGCACCTACGGTTAAGCCCAGTTTCGCCATGCCGCTTTCTAGCTCTTCTTGCTTGCGGAATTTTACTTGCGTGGCAATATCAGGCCGAGCTGCTGCAAACGTGCCGCTCTCGCCGCAACAACGGTCGTTCAGCGCAACGTCAGTGCCCATGAGCGTGTTGGTTACTTCTAACGGCTTGTAGGTTTTCATCGGCGTGTGGCATGGGTCATGATACATATAACGCGTACCGGTAATACCTTTAAGTTTCACGTCTTTTTCCATGAGATATTCGTGAATATCCAGTAGCCTGCAACCAGGGAAGATTTTCTCAAACTCGTATTTTTGCAGCTGGTCCATACACGTGCCACATGACACAATCACGGTTTTAATATCCAGGTAATTGAGCGTATTGGCCACGCGGTGGAACAGTACGCGGTTATCGGCTGTAATTTCCTGGCCTTTATCATGATTGCCGGCTGACGTTTGTGGGTAGCCGCAGCATAAATATCCCGGCGGCAGCACCGTAATGGCGCCCACTTCGTACAACATGGCTTGTGTGGCTAAGCCTACGTTTGAGAACAAACGCTCAGAGCCGCAACCGGGGAAGTAAAATACGGCTTCACTTTCTTCCGTCACTTTTTTCGGGTTACGTATCACCGGAATCATGTGGTCATCTTCAATACCCAGCATGGCGCGTGAAGTTTTTGACTGCATTTTTTTCGGCATGGGCCGATTAATAAAATGAATCACCTGTGCTTTGATTTCTGCTCGACCAACCGTCGCTGGTGGGCGCTTTTTGTCTTTCAGCAAACCAAACCGTTTAGCCAGAGAGTGCGCAATATTTTGCGCTTTGTAGCCCCAACCAATCATGGTGGTACGCAAAAATTTAATGGTGGCTGGGTCTTTGGCATTTAAAAACCACATGCCCGCTGTTGTGCCTGCATTAAATTTCTTTTTGCCCTGCTCACGCAAGAAGTTGCGCATTTTGATCGACACATCACCAAAATCAATATCCACCGGGCAAGGTTTTTCGCAGCGGTGGCACACTGTGCAATGGTCAGCCACATCATTGAACTCATCAAAATGTTTGAGTGAAATGCCGCGGCGCGTTTGCTCTTCGTATAAGAATGCCTCAATCAGCAATGACGTGCCCAGAATCTTATTGCGAGGGCTGTACAACAAGTTTGCACGCGGCACATGGGTGCTGCACACCGGTTTACATTTGCCACAACGCAAGCAATCTGAAATATCATCGGCAATTTCGCCTATGGCCGATTGCTCCATGATAATGGACTCTTGCTCCAGTAAGCCAAAGCTTGGTGTGTAGGCGTTATCTAAGCCAGAACCGGCCAGCAATTTACCTTTGTTAAAGTGGCCATTCGGGTCCACTTTGTTTTTATAGGCGGTAAAAGTATCAATGGTGGATTGATCCAAAAATTCCATTTTGGTAATGCCAATGCCATGCTCACCAGAAATCACACCGTTCAAACTTTTCGCTAATGCCATTACACGGTCCACCGCTGCATGCGCATCCTGCATCATGGTGTAATCATCTGAATTTACAGGGATATTAGTATGCACATTACCATCGCCCGCATGCATGTGCAGCGCAATAAACACGCGACTTTTCAGCACTTGCTTGTGAATTTCATCGCATTTATCGAGAATCTTTTGATACTCGCGCCCCGCGAAAATATCCGCCATCACGCGTTTGAGTTCACGCTTCCAAGAAATGCGCAAATCGTAGGATTGTACCGCTCGGAACAAGCTTTCATAGTGACTAAATGCTTGCCCTGCCTCGCCCAGCACGTCCACTGGGGCATCCAGATTATTAAGTATAAAGCGCCAGCGTGTGCGTAAGTCACTTAATAACTTGAGCGCCATTACCTGTTTGGTTTTCACCATCACCAAATCAGCATTGCCGTCTTCATCGGCTTGCAGCGGCAATTCACCCTGCATAAACGCCTCAACGGCATCTAACAACTTAAGTTTATTTTTGATACTCAACTCAATATTGATGCGCTCGATGCCATCTGAGTAATCACCCAGTCGCGGCAGTGGAATCACCACATCTTCATTGATTTTGAAAGCATTAGTATGTTTGGCAATGGCCGCAGTGCGTGCGCGGTCTAGCCAGAATTTTTTGCGTGCTTCAGCAGATACCGCAATAAAGCCTTCGCCATCACGCGCGTTACACATCCGCACCATGCTTGATGCCACCTCGCCTACTGCATTTTCATCGTCAGAAGCAATATCGGCAATCAACACCATTTTTGGGCGTTGCTGGCGTGCAGCCTTGGTGGCGTAACCCACGGCCTTGATATAGCGCTCATCCATATGTTCCAAACCGGCCATAATCACGGCTGGCTCTTTTTTGGCAGTTGCATCAAGGTAATCTTTAATTTCAACAATTGCCGGCACGGCGTTTGACACATTGCCAAAAAACTCCAGCGCAATGGTGCGTACATGCTTGGGCATGCGGTGCAAAATAAAGGTAGCTGAGGTAATTAAACCGTCGCAACCTTCTTTTTGAATGCCGGGCAAGCCTGATAAAAACTTATCCGTCACGTCTTTACCCAAACCGACTTTTCTAAAACTTGGGCCAGGAATTTCTAATATTTGCGGTTCGGCCAATAAGGTTTTCATGTCTTCCGCATAGCGGCTGATTTTGAAACGCGCCGTTGCGATGTCATGAATTTTCCCTAGATTATGGTCTAGCCGCTCCACTTCCATCCATTCGCCATCGGGGGTGACCATGCGCCATGAAGCTAAATTATCTAAGGCGGTACCCCACAACACAGCCTTCTTGCCCCCGGCGTTCATCGCCACATTGCCGCCAATACAGCTCGCGTCGGCTGAAGTTGGGTCACACGCAAATTCCAAACCGGCATCACTGGCTGCTTCCATGGCACGACGTGTCACTACGCCTGCGCCACATTCAATGGTGGCGACTTGCCTTGCCACACCAGGTAACGTGCGCATCTGTACGCCTGAATGCTGATCAAGCTTTTCTGTATTAATCACTGCCGATAGTGGCGTTAGCGGAATAGCACCGCCAGTATAACCAGTACCGCCGCCGCGTGGAATGATAGTAAGTCCTAACTCAATGCTTGCCCGCACCAATGCGGCAATCTCTTGTTCGGTATCAGGATTCAGTACTACAAAGGGGTATTCTACGCGCCAGTCGGTCGCATCTGTGACGTGTGAAACGCGTGCTAGCCCATCAAACTGTATATTATCTTTACGCGTGATTTTGCTAAACTTACTGAGGGCTTTTTTACGCAAATCATAGGTTTGGCGAAAATCATCAGCAAACTTTTCCACCGCAAGCTTTGCCGCAGCAACCAGTTTTTGTACTTTTTCATTGGCCGTACCATTGGTATTACGTGCATCAATGGCAGCGATCCGATGATTCAGTGCATCAATCAATGCCTTACGGCGCTTTGGATTTTCTAGCAAATCATCCTGTAAGTAAGGATTACGTGTCACCACCCACAAATCCCCCAGCACTTCAAATAACATGCGCGCTGAGCGGCCTGTTTTACGCTCCGCTCGTAGCGCATCGAGCACTTGCCAAATCTCTTCACCCAGAAACCGAATGACGATTTCGCGGTCTGAAAACGAAGTGTAGTTGTAGGGAATTTCGCGCAAGCGCGCTGCAGGTTGATGTTCTGCTTGAGCAATACTGCCAGGAAGAGGTGCGTTCATTTTCTTGTTTAATAAACAGCCAAACGATTAAGGATAAGCATTATAACATGCAGATAACCAGCAAATAAGCGCAACTAAGTTATGGGTATTAGTCTTGCAAATTTTAGCTAGGGGTTTAACAAAAATTTTTAGTGCTGCTCACAAACTAAGGATGCATTAATTTTAATAAACAAGGTAAACTCTTTATTTGACTTATCAATTAACAAGCAAGGTAACACGACCATGTTATGGATTAAAGCGCTGCATATTATTTTTGTCACCAGCTGGTTTGCCGGCTTATTTTATTTGCCTAGATTATTTGTAAACCATGCCATGGTGACTGATGAAGCCACTTCAGAACGGCTAAAACTGATGGAAGCTAAACTTTACCGATTTATGTTGCCGTTAGCCGTGTTAGCCCTTGTTTTTGGCTTATGGCTTTGGTTAGGCTACGGCATTACAGGAAAATGGATGCACCCAAAACTCACATTGGTCGCCATTCTCGTTGGCTACCATTGGTATTGCGGCAAACTGTTAAACGACTTTAAGCATAATAAAAATCGGCGCAGCCACGTGTGGTACCGCTGGTTTAATGAAGTGCCCGTGATTGTGCTTGCAATTGTTGTCATACTGGTTGTTGTTAAGCCTTTTTAATTCACCTTAAATTAACGAACATTGTGATGGATATTTTTAATTCAGAGTGGTTGATACGCATGCTGGAAAAATCCGGCAAAACCCCAAGCGGCCGCATCCTTAGTCTTTTTGAGATTTTAGGCGATTGGCTTACTGCCCCCGATTTACATGTCAAGCTTCCAGCGCAGCTCACTGCTCACAATTTATTAACGAGTTATTTAGCAAAACAAGCTACGGCGCTGCGCGCAGCTAATCCAGAAATTTTGGCAGAGCATATCGCGCTTATCGCGCACAATGCCGCGCTTCAAACTATTTCTGAACCCAATAGCAACCACCTGGCGCATGCGAAAATTGCCGCTAACGCACTTATTCAGGCACAAATGCAAAAAGAGTGGCCTTTGCCAAAATTCACCCTGTCAAAACGCGCCGTTTATGGTGCTGCAGCAAGTCTATTCGTGATTGGTCTTAGCGTCACTTCGTTTTCTGCACTCGTGCAAACTCTCGCGCCACAAAACATCGTCACTGCAATAGATCAGGCGCGAAACCATACTTCGAGCGATATTAAAGCCGCAGCTTTTGAATCCAATCCGCAAAATGTCAGTTTAAGTGCGCATGAGGCGGCCACAATGTATGCCAAATACGAGCAAATGCGTAATGGCACTTGCCAGTTTCCTGAAGCGATTCAAATCCCCGACAAAGACAAAGCCATTTACCTAGAAAACGTCGTGGGTGGAAAATTGCCAGCCAACTTAAAAGATTTAGCTACTGCAAATTTTTATTTAGAAAAAGTACGTTGCAATTTCACGCCCATGCTCATGGCTAACTCTGTGGGCTAACCCATAATAATGATTGCAATCAGCCTATACAGATTAGTATAATCATGACATGATTTCATTACGTGAAAAAATACTCAACACTGCAAGTAACCTGTTTCAAACGCAGGGAATCAACTCTACTGGCGTAGATACGATTGTGGCGGTAGCCGGCACCACCAAAATGACTTTGTATAAATATTTTTCAAGCAAAGAAAATTTGATTTTGGCTGTGCTTGAAAAAGGTCATCAGGATTTTCAAACTTGGCTCAATGACAAACTCAATGCAAGCGCGAAGAAACCCAGTGAAAAACTGCAAAAATTATTTGATTTTATTGAAGAATGGGTAACCTCCCCCAACTTCACCGGCATGGGCTTTATTAAGGCATCGGCCGAATTTCCGAGTGAAGACAATGCCGTGCATCAACTCTCTTCTGAGCAATCACGCCAATTCAGGCAATACATCAGCACGCTAGCGGCTGAAGCCAATATTCAGGATGCGGATGGTTTGGCTTTGCAGCTTTCGTTGCTGTTTGAAGGGGCAGTGCAGGCGGAACAAATGAAGCGTGGTTCAGGTGCGATAAAATACGCAAAAATTGCCGCAAAAATCTTGATAGACGGCGCTGTAAAGGCGCACTAATGCGCACTGGCTATAAAGCGCTATTTGCAAGATAATAGCGCTTTCAAACATCCCCTCTATCCGGTCATTATGTCTACACTCATTTGCGGCTCACTGGCTTTTGACACCATTATGGTGTTTCAAGATCAATTTAAAAATCATATTCTCCCTGATAAAATTCACGCACTCAGTGTGGCATTTTACGTACCGGAAATGCGTCGTGAATTTGGCGGCACTGCGGGCAACATTGCCTACAACTTGCAGCTACTAGAAGGCAACCCTCTGATTATGGCCACTGTGGGCGAAGATTTTGGCACCTACACCACATGGTTGCACCACAACAAATTAAATACCGCACACATTAAAACCATACCGCATAGTTTCACGGCACAAGCTTTTATTACCACCGACACCGATGACAATCAAATCACAGCTTTTCATCCTGGTGCGATGACCGAATCGCACCAAAACAGTGTCAATGACGTTAAAAACGTGAAACTTGCGATTATTGCCCCTGATGGTCGTGAAGGCATGTTTCAGCACGCGCGCGAGTGCTTTGAGGCTGGTATTCCCTTTATGTTTGACCCGGGCCAAGGTTTACCCATGTTCAACGGTGAGGAGTTACTGCATTTCATTGAGATGGCAGACTATTTGGCGGTGAACGATTATGAGTCACAAATTATTCAAGACAAAACTGGGCTGACATTGGCGCAACTGGCTGAAAAAGTAAAAGCACTCATCGTCACGCTAGGTGGCAGCGGCTCGCATATTTATGCCGATGGTCAACGTTTTGACATTCCCTGCGTTAAGGTGGAGAAGGTGGTAGATCCGACAGGCTGTGGCGATGCTTACCGTGCGGGCTTGCTTTACGGCATTGCCAAAGGCTGGGATTGGCCAACTTGCGGCAGATTGGCCTCAACTATGGGCGCGATTAAAATTGAGAGCCGCGGCGGTCAAAACCACAAACCAACGCGTGATGAAATTGAGGCGATATACACACTCGCTTTGTTGAACGAAATTAAACTGGATTAATCAAATCACAGTGGCGTAGATATTCTGACTATTGAATCATTCGCCTATTTTTAGGGAGTAAAAAATGAAATTGACGCAATTATGCACCATAGGTTTAATCAGCCTTTTTCTTGGCGCATGTGCAAGCTCAAACTCCGGCAGCGTTTATAGCCGCGATGATGCGCGCAAGGTACAAACGGTTAAAACAGGCGTGATAGAAAGTGTGCGACAAGTGAAACTTGAGGGCACGAAATCACCCGTAGGTACAGTGGCGGGTGGCGCGGTTGGCGGAATTGCCGGAAGCTCCGTAGGCGGTGGCCGAGGTAGCGCCATTGCAGCCGTGATTGGCGCGGTAGCTGGCGGCATTGCCGGGTCAGCATTGGAAGAAGGCATTACACGCAAAGATGCACTAGAAATTACCGTTAAATTAGATGGCGGCGGCCTCATTGCGATTGTGCAGGAAGCGGATGAAGCCTTTAACATCGGTGAAAACGTACGCATTATTGAAAATGGCGGCACTTCACGCGTGTCACATTAACCTCATCCTTGCTTTAAGGTTGGTGATGTATGGCTTACATCACCAACGTTTTCTTCTCAAATAAGTACGCTGTCAACAAAGCATCATATTTCTTTCACGATGCGTTCATATTGCCTCATTAAAGTCTCTTTGATTTCAAAAAAGGAGATTTTTAATGATTCACAACACGTTACAAATATTACA
>Ga0116183_1007164_pt1 | contig 10049 bp, 2 predicted proteins | sample AD_UKC078_MetaG_FD_89753 | JGI IMG/M metagenome (GOLD analysis project Ga0116183, IMG submission 89753) | Active sludge microbial communities of municipal wastewater-treating anaerobic digesters from USA - AD_UKC078_MetaG | ecosystem: Engineered > Bioreactor > Anaerobic > Digestate | place: USA...
ACTGTCATATTTTGACTTCATCCTTTTCAGATTATTAAAATGCATTCTTTGACCAGTGAGATAATCCCACTTGCCTTCTTCTATTTGCATATTTCCTCCTTCTTAGGCTATCTTTTTAGTGCAGCGAGCCTATAACTGCTTTACTTTATTATACCTCATTTCTCTATGTATGTCAACATAAATTTACGTTAATTGTTTTACATAAGTTTACGTAATACTCATAAAGATTTGAGGGTGCTTAACGTATACATGTAACAAAGTGCTGATTATTGCAACGTTTACGTTAAGCAAAATTAGAAAACTTTTCCCGAGCAACATGCAGCAACTACCATATATACGTTAACTGATTGTATAATCCAAACAATGTATTTGCGTTAAATTTAACGGTAAACCCACTGTATGGTTAACGTGAGATGCGTTACTGCATGCATCTTAAATAACTTGAAAATAAGTGAGAAGTCAAGTTGCGTTAACCGAAGTATCGAATATACGTTAACCTTTAACGCACACAGTCGTTAGTGCTATAAGGTTAAATCGAAAAGCGGCTGTGGGAAAAGTTTTTTTCAACCGCTTAACGTAACTTGACATCTCAGCGTGGCTAGGGTAATTTACAGTAGTGACATATGGTTGCGTTAAGAGTGCAATTATGAGAATGCTGGCACACACTCACACACCACACACTAAACACTAGAGTAAACTACCCTATACTACTACATACCTACCCACTAGAGCTACCTATAATTAGATAGAACTAGAAGAGTTAGCATCAATACGAGATAGAATAGCACGACGTGTGGAATAATAACCACGGTTGAAAGGCTGGTCAATTATCGCAGCCTCAACCCAGTCTAACATCTCCTTCAAAATGGTGACGTCAGTCACTTGCTTGTAGTGATCACGCACGACTTGGACAGAACCAGCGTTCCCGAATCTCGTGTAGCCAGAGTTAATCGCTCTAACCATGTCATTAAAAGATAATACGTTTGTTGTTCTCATTGTTATCCTCCTTATAGATGGTCAGCAAGAGCGAATCTTGTACTGTACCGTTTAAGAACATTTAGAGAATTTATAATTCTCCTTAGAATTTTCCAGAAATTTTAATTCTGAAAGACTCTAAGCAAAATTATAAAAACTGAATCAGAATTCCTCATTACAAGAAAAACTGATTCAGCCTTAACAAATCAAACCTTAACTGCGGTAGTCAACACCGTTAGTTTCAAAAAGCCAAAGCGGTCCCGCAAAAGCGTTACCAGCTTCAGAAAACTTTAAAGTCAATCCATTCATTTGAATTGACCTAATAAAGCTAGATCCATCTGCATAGCAAGAAGGATATACTTCTGCTACAGCAGCGGCTGCTTTACCATCAATGACAACAAATCCCCTTACAAATTCTTGAGGACGGTCATATAGACTGTTCTCAAATTCTTGAACTGGAAAATTAATGAATGCCCTTGAACTTTTAACAAAACTAATCTTTCTCATATATTCCTTTCTCCTCTTAGGACCGCATGTTCTGCTATGAGTACAGAACGGGAAGCCCATTGACCTCAAGGGTCATACCAATTCTTCTTAAGTAAAAGAAGAACTCGTATCACCATTGAGTAGGTACGACTTGTTTCGAGGCAATTTCTTGACGATCACTTGTCTAGCCATAAACCAGGGGGCATCTCGAGAAGCTTCTGAACAGGCGAATGTCATCCTGAGCTCAGTGAAACTTTCTCAGTTGTCTCTAGTTACGCTGCCAGTCTTTATCTTCCGCTCAATCAGACAATACGTTCAGACGCCACTAGGGCTTGCGTATAATCAAATGCGGAATGAAAGATGGTGATGTAATTATAGTTAATAGTTAATAGTTAATAGTTAATAGTTAATAGTTAATAGTTAATAGTTAATAGTATATTAGTTAGGGAGTAGAGAGTAGTAGTAGGTAGTAGGTAATGTGTTAGTAAGTAGGAAGTTAGTGTTATTGAAGTGTTAGGAGGAAGACCACCCCCTATCTACAACTACTACTACTACATTATATTAATATATATAATGGGAACTACTACTACTACATTATATTATTAGCACACCCCACCCAAATTTCAGATTTTTGAACTGACTCTCCCCTCCTTTTAATCACACCCTCTTAATCACCCTCCCCCTTTTAATTACACGCTAAGGCGTATGTACGGTGCCTACGGCTCAGGAGTGTGGCAATTTCTTGAATATATGCCTAGCAGGAAAAATTTTTGTCACCCTTTTTAATTACACTTTTCTGTGCTATAATAAAGGGGAAATAACATGGAGGTAAATGAAGATGAATGGAACGTATGATGATATCCTAACTTCAGGATGGCAAAAAGATCCAGACGCTGAGCGTGATGAGAATCCGTGGCAGCTTGGAGAAGATGAAAAGAGAGCCAAAGAAGAGGGATCCATTGAATATGTTTCAGGCATAGTCCGAGTGAGCGACAGCCCAAATCTGATTGAACCAAATCCTACAGAACAAAAGACTACAAAGAGTCTTTATGAGCGTACATTAGGCGTCACTAAATATGACGAGCTACGCTCCAGATTTGGTCTAAAGGATGGGCAATCGTTTACGGATTATTATAACGGTCAAGGTTATGTGCCTGAGGGTTATGAGATGGACGCCAAGCTTTTATTGGCAGAGGAAAAGCGTAAAAGGTTGTTCGCTGAGTATCAGTCGGGTAACATGGGTTACTCCACGTTCCTATACCTAGCCTACGGCAAAGACTTATTAAAGGCGGAGGGGCACGATCTGTCGTCGTCTCTTTATTGGTACAACAGATACCGTCAAGGTGAGTACGACAATGTCACGGATAATGCTGCGTTCATGGGTTCAATCATTGAACAATCAGAACAATTATTCCAAGCGGATACCTGGTGGCAGGAGTCGACCAACATGATGGCGTCAGATCTTGCGGCATCCTATGTCACAGGTGAACGCCTTGATTCAACGAAGGTTAGAGATATCTTTGATGCTCAGTTCGCTGAGCTTGATAAATACTATGAGTCCACCGAAGAGATTATCAAACTCTATCGTGCGGGTTACTTAAGAGACTTTAATCCTACCATCGACATCGATGAGGATGGCAAGGTCGACTATTACTATCACACCGATGGTAAGCTCTATGCTGTGGCGGGATCATCTGGTCAAGGCTCTAACATCGCACACGCACATTATAATGAGGATGGCTCGCTTAACCGCATTACCCTAACGGGTTCTGGGTTCGGTGAGATCTCACAATCATTCTTAAAAGGTGCCACTTCTATATTCACAGGCGTCATCTCCTTCGGTGGCATGCTTGGTGGGAGCATCGTCGACCTAGTCCAAGGACTTACAGGTGATGGCTGGGACTTCTCAGCTGCTATTGATGCATCAGTTGGACTTGAAGCGTGGTACAACCAAGATACGTTCTTGTTTGGTAACAATGAGTTCGTCGTGGACTCAGGGTTCAAAACCTCTGACGGTGATGTCAACTGGATGCGTATTGGCAAAGGCGTATCCTCTGCTGCTGGTACGATTGCTGCGATGCTTTTAACTGCTGGGTTAGGCTCCGCTGGTAAGGCTGCAGGCACAACATCACAAGTTGCAACCGCTGCAGCGAAGACCACTGCCGTTGCATCTAAAGCTGGTAAGGTCGCTAGTACTCTTGGCAAAGGGGCGAAAGCCATCGGCTCAGGGTTGCTTAACTTAACGAAGATGCTTACAGGCATTTCCAATGGTGCACCGCTCTCATGGGGAGGCAAGCTGATTGCTAAGAATGCAATGCAAGCTACCGTTCAATCGGTTGCAGTCCTTGCGGTTAAAGACTTCTTACAAACTTCTGTCACACTCTCTGCTAATAAAGAGATCCTTGGCATGACCGATGGAGAGATCGCTGGTAAAGCATTCGGTATGAGTGCTCTCAATGCGGGCGTCTCTATGATATTTAGATCAACATTAGATAAGGCTGCTCTTACCCGCTGGGCTGAGCACGCTGAGTTAAAAAATAAAGCGGCAGATATGGCGAACAGTCTTGTCAAGAACGGACGCTTCAACTCTGCCTTTGCAAATACAATTAATTCCTGGGTGACCAAAGCTCCTAAGTCTTTTATTGCTGCCAACACAGCGATGGATATCTTTGAGAATATGTTCACCGCCTATACGCAAACTTCTCTTTCCCAAACGGGAGAGATCTTTAGTGCTGAAGCACTTAAATCATTTATGTCAAACCCACAAATGATTGCCTTTAATATTTGGGCTGGTGTATCAACTGCTAAGGGTGGACTCGCTAAGATGGATGAAGGGATGGAGACGGGTAACATTCTTCGTCATGTCACCAATGTCAATGAGATGTATACCAAAGTGATGGCTGACTTTAAAAAGACTTTAATGGATTCAGAGGATCCTCAAGTTCGCATGAACATGGAAGCACTGATCAAACACGCTGAGGCGACAGTTGAGAAAGCTGGAGATCCGCTGCTTGGTATGACGACATTCTTGATCGAAGCCCACAATGGCTTAAGAGATGTCGTGACCGATAGCTCTCCAATCAAAACTGTCGTCATGGATACCATTGGTAAGAATATTAAAAAGGAAATGCTGATCGAAACACAGTTTGCATTCCAACACTTCAATGCAGTTAGAACTGCTACAGAGAAGGTAGCAAAAGCTACGTTCCTTGGACAAGTTGGATCTTATATGCATCGCAGACGTAACTCTATATTCTCAGCCTATGATGCAACATTAAAGAGAATGGGGGGCATCGAGGTGGAGGATGGTGCAATGGATACACGCCTTGGCATGTCACAATATTTAGTTGAAGCTTACGCTGCAGATGGTGGCATCAGTGAAGCGGCATTCAAAGCAATGGAGAACTTAGAAATCAAATCTGTTGTAGAGAACCTAGAGTATAATGCAAAGACTGGCAAGTATGAGTTCAAGTCTGGCTTCGATGGCTTAGATGCTAAAGAACTTCAGGTCATCCAAGAAGCAAACCTTAAACCCGAACAACTTGCAGATGGATTCTTTATTAGTCTTAAAGGTACGGGTGGCGTTGCTGAAGGCACTCAAGAGTTTAAAGATCTTCAAGCAATCCTACGTATGATGCAACGCTTCGTCGATCTTGCTGCTATTGAAAATGATTCACAACAAAAATTAATCTATGTCTTGAATGATAAGCATGATAAGATCTTCATCCCTGGTAATGGCGTGTTCACGAACACTACCCTTGCATCTGTGGGACGTACGATCCAACTCTTATATACCATTAAGTATGCACAGACACCTGCAACCAAACTTGAAGCACTTAAGTATCTTGCAGTGAATTTAGAGAATGATCCTAATATTAAATCAATCGATGATATCAAAGTGGATAACTTAACCACTGTGTTAGAACTTCTTCAAAGTGATAACTACTTTGATCTAAGAGCTGCAGCAACATTGCTTAATGCACTTAATACCGCTCACGCTAAACAAGATCAAGATAACAACACGAAGACACAGTCACCAAGTGCAGTGCTTGGCTTGAGAAACTCACCGATCGTGAAGTTCCAAGAAGGTATGAGGATTATTGATGATATCAATACTATTATTAAAAAAGAAACCAAGACGGATACAGACTACAAAACGTTGAGTGATCTCTATAAGGATTACGTCAAACTGGATAAGGATACGAAAGCTAAGCTGCTTGAGTTAGGGGTAATTGAACCCGAACCTCTGAAAGCCTTAGAGGATTGGGTGGTTAATGGATTCCCAAAAACGACACAGGACCTACTAAATCGACTAAGAAAAAGTTTGGCATCAGCTTTAAATTCAAACGAAGACCTTGACATCGTTGAGATGCTCGTTAAGCTGATCGGTCCAGACCAAGTGGTCGTACCTACTCCAGAGGAAAGACTTGCTGAGATTTCTGAAATGACAGGAAGCAAAGCAGTACTTGACTTGGTAGGATCCGATGAGTTCGAGCTATCGAACGGAGAGGTTAGAAAAATTAATCTGGCAACACGTCAAGACTTCTATGATTATTTCTTAAAGAAAGGTGAACGTCCTAACGTTGCATCCCGTCATGCAAACCTTGCATCACTAAGCATGACACGCTATAAAGAAGCTTATGTGCTAGATCGCATCAAAACAAACAAAGTAAGTCCAGAAGCATTCTACCGTGAACTCTATACTAAAGTCACAGGTAAGGATGGTTCATTAGAATTATTTGATAACATCATGAGAGCTGTGTTTGATGAAAACACTTCTTTAGATGTTATTGAATATGCAGATGCACACTTCAAGAATCGCAACATGGTTGAGCGTATCAAAGATGCAGTTGCATTTAATAACAAACTCCTTAAGGGAACTAAGGTTGTAGCAGGCGATGGCATCGTCTATTTAAACTTGGAAGAACTTACAGGTAAACGTGTGACAGCACTTCAACAAAGATTACAACAACCATGGGTGATTGATGCCTTAGGCAAAGCTGAAACAGAAACTGACAAAGTAAGTATTATCTTTGGTGACATGGGTAATCGTGCTATGTCTGAAGTAAATAAAGAAGTCCAAGCTCTTAAACGTATGAAGATTCAATATCCTACAGGCGTTGTTAGCTTTGACTTGAACAGTCCTAAGGATGCAAAGATCCTAGGTCGCTTGCTCACACAACTTGATTATGATTTAGTAGAACTTAGAAATAATAAGAATGCTACAATACCAGGGCTTTACTATAAGCAAGAGAACAGAGAAGATGCTGCTCTCTCTTTCGGTCTGCCTAAACATAAGCTGACTGCAATTCTTAATCAGTTACGCCTAGATGCAAACAAAACAAAAAGTTCAGTAGCATCTGTTGAAAAAACTGAGATCCCTCGTGATCATACAGACGAGCTTCATAATCTTTTTGATGGTTTAACTACTATGAGAGATGATACGGAATTATACCCAGAGTTTATTCCGCTTAATGATTACAATGCTGATGGCTCTTATAACTTAGATTTGCTAGATTACATCTATGCACTTCGTGATCTAAATCTTAAACAAGGTAAGCTTGCTGGTAATTTACTTCAAGTAGCTTTCCAATCTAAAAATGGGTTAGGGATTGCAACCGATCGTAATCCTATCACACGTAAGTATCAATTACTCATCCATGCGATTGATAGCATTGGTGAGTATGTAGAAGATGAAGCATCTCGTGGTGCAGTCTACGCATTATATTTAACTGCTAGTGAAGTTGCTGCACTTAAAGATTCTCTATGGGATCTCATTCCTACTGAAGGAAAATTAAATAATAAGAAACGTTATCAAGTTAGAAGTAAGTTCAAGACTGCTGAAGAATTTAAAGCAGCTGCTTTCAAAATGCTTGATATTACAAACAAACATGTCAACTTAAATAAGATTCTACCTGTCTACGGATTAAGTACTGAAGGCGGTAGTGTTGCATTTACAACAGGTGATCTTGGTCAACAATCTTTAGGCTTTTCACCATTCACTTATATTACTTCTATTTATAGTCAAAGCTTTATTGCTAAAGACTTCTTAGATCTTTTTGGTAATACCCGCTTTGAGAATACCCACCGCATGGATGATGCTGCTTATGATGAAGCACTTAATCTCGTTAGGGGTAAAACAGTTAAAGCATTCCTTGATGGTTATGCATCTGCAACAGCAGAACAAAAAACAAACATCTACTATGAGATGCTTTACAACATTGTTGCTGTATCTAAAGTTTTAAATGATAATATCGTAGGAAGTGCTATTGATGGCTATGAACGTATTCAATCTGTTCTAGGTGATCGAAGACTAAGAGAGATCATTGGACAAGAACTCAATGCTTTAGATTATCGTCGTGTGAATGGAGAACAGTTAGACCTTGCTGCTGAGTATGCACGCATCGCACGTCTTGTTACAACAGAACATGCAAAGAATGTGCCTACAACTCAAGGCATTAAAACACGTAAAGACAGACGTGTGTTACGTTCAGATATTCCAATCTATCGTCAGACAGATCTTGATTATAAATATACTGCACTTACTGGAGCTGAAGCTGCTTACTTAAACCCACGTAATGCTATTGAGATCACAGGTGATGATATCAAAATGTTAGCTGATATCAATGAGGCACGCTTCATTGAAAGAGCTACTCTACAAAACCCTGAAGCAAACTCTGCAAAGAGACTTCTTCAGCTTTTTAAAGCTGCTAGCTCTGAAGCAGGTGATAGTCTTAACATATACATTGATGCACTTTATAAATTAGATGATAATGATCGTGAGTACTTAAGACGTTTACTTAAAGGGGTTCTATCAAAAAGTGATTATGCACTGCTTGAAGAAAAGTTTGCTTTACTTGATAATGAATCAGATATATACAGAACACAAAATAATTTATTACCTATTGGATCTAAACTTGCAGTAGGTGAATCCTTTGAACGTACAATCTCTTTAGCTCTTGATACTTCTGGTCTTGTTAAGAAGGGTGATGCTAATGATCCTGTCCGTAAACAAATCTTAGAGTATATGACTAATCGTTTAGCTAATACAACACCTGGCAAACAGGAGTATAAACTTTCGGAGATTGAAGCATTAGCTGGTAAGAACTTAGAGTATGACATGTTGAAAAAACTTGCACAACTTATGGGATTAGAAGTTCTTCCTGGTATCAACCGTGAAGCAAGTATCATGATAGCTAATATGGCAATGAAAGAAAACCTTGGTAACTTTGTTCAATCTATTGCTGCTTTAAAACAAAGCTTGATAGATACAGAATTCTTTGGTAACAAAAGATTAAGCCCAGAAGCTGCTGGGCGTTTAGCATTGGAAATGTATCTTAAGTCTTCAAACGTAGACTATCAAAGTGAATGGACGAAGTATTTACTTGTTGATGCTAAGACTGGTAAAGTGATTGATACTGCACAGTGTATGGCTGGAGCTAAAGAATATAATAGCTTAATGCGTACGATCACAGATCTTCTTGATCCAGAAGAGAAAAGAGACATCATCATCTTTGAATTAGACAAGAGCATGATGAATGCAAACAATGCAGTACCTGCACAGATGCTTGGGTTCTATGAACTCAATGCAACAAACCGTGATAAGTTCGTCGACATCTTTATTAAGAATGCTCTTGAACAATGGAATAACAATCCATTCTTTGCAAGTTCTAATCCAGACATTGTAGATCCTTTTGATAAGATCTCTTATGTCTATCGTCATACACCATCAATCAAAGATCGTAAGGAATATTTCTATGATGCATTGATCAACTCTGGTGTAGATAAACTAACTGCTCAACAAGTTTCTTATGACTTCTATGATCTTCAATCATCTAAAGCAGAGAACTCTAAGCAAGCACAGATTTTATTTAATACATGGGACTTACTAGAAAACTTTGATCCAGAAGTTGCACGTAAAGTTCATGCTCAGATGGCATGTATGAATGATGTCATGAAATACAATATCACTTATGATTCAGTACCTGAACTTATTAAACAACGTCTAGTTGAACATGCTCATACTGATAACATGGGGTATGCTAACTTCGTAAACAAACTTCTTAATGGTACACAAGAAGAAGGTACTCTTGCTTACATGCAACTCATGAAGAATATTCAAAACACCTTTGATGCTCTTGAAGCGAAGTCAGTCGCTTTAGGTGATCGCATTAGTGCCTATGCTCCTGAAGATGAAATTAATCGATTAGCTCAAGAGATCATTGATGACTCTACTTATTACTATGATCTTTATAAAGTTTCAGATAAAGCTACCCAAGAATGGATTAGAGATCATCATCGTGATAACACATATAAGCTTAATCAGTTTGGTGATCTACATAAAGATCTTTACAAGATGACATCAAGTCTAGCAAGAGTTATGCGTAAGATTACTTCCCTTCCATCATTAGATGTCCAATCTCCAGAGTTTAAGGAAGCTCTTCTTAAGCACGCCTTTAAAGAATATATCTTTACAAGCAAACATGCATCTGCAGTTAGCTTGGCATTAGATAACACTGATATCAATTACTTATTGCAGTTCAGAAGTCAACTGCTTCCTTTACGCATCTCTGTTAATGGAGATCCTA
>Ga0116183_1007167_pt1 | contig 10046 bp, 10 predicted proteins | sample AD_UKC078_MetaG_FD_89753 | JGI IMG/M metagenome (GOLD analysis project Ga0116183, IMG submission 89753) | Active sludge microbial communities of municipal wastewater-treating anaerobic digesters from USA - AD_UKC078_MetaG | ecosystem: Engineered > Bioreactor > Anaerobic > Digestate | place: USA...
AAAATCGCGAAAATCCCAATTGTGAACATAAGAACATGAATTACGGAATAACTTCCATCATAAATTAAAATTCCCGCAAAAGGAATCAGAAATAACAGATTTCCCCAGTTGAAAAAATTGACAAGAACTTTTATCAATGTGTAATTCACCAGTTTTTTCTTAGTAATTCCTAAAGTCAAAAATGGTTTAATATTTTGCGTCGGCATTTGCTGCATGAAATATCGAATCAATAGATCAAATGCCCAATAATAAATGAAATATTTGCAGAAAATTAAAAGCGGATCTGCGATCATTTTTTTCTTCACGAAAAAATAAAGCAGAAACGGAGCAGCCACAAAAAACGCGCTCATATAAGCCATTCCGAAAAACATCAGAATTTTCAGCGTAAGATTGGTGCCAAATTGTGGATTCCGGAAAAAATTTTTGAATTCTAATTGAATGAGTTTCCAATACATGTTTTCGCTTTTAGTATTTGTTCTAAAAGTACGGAAATTGTTACAGAAAATTATTTCATTAATTCTTTCGCTTGAGAAATGGCGGCTTCGGTAATTTTACTTCCAGAAAGTAATTGCGCAATTTCCTGGAGTTTTTCTTCCTGATTTAAAGGAAGGATCGTGGATTGAGTTTTCCCGGAAATCTCTCTTTTCAGAACTTTGTAATTATTGTTTCCTTTTGCGGCAACTTGTGCAAGATGCGTAATGACGATGAGTTGTCGGTTTTCCGCCATTTCCTTCATCACATTTCCCATTTCTTCCGCCACTTTTCCGGAAACTCCGGTGTCGATTTCGTCTAAAATTAAAGTCTGAAGTTCTGCATTTTCTGCCATCAATTTTTTAATGGAGAGCATTACTCTAGATCGTTCTCCACCAGAAATTGCAGTCTGAATCGGCTTTAAAGGAAAACCAGAATTCGCCTGAAATAAAAGTTGAATATTTTCTTTTCCGAATTGGGTGAAGTTTTCTAAATCCGATAATTGAATTTCAATTTTTGCTTTTTCTAAACCTAATTGTTGAAGCAATTGTTCTGTTTTTTTAATGAAACTGGGAATTGATTTCTTTCGGTTCTGCGATAATGTTTTCGCGGATTTTTCTAATTTCTGATAAGCAACTTCAATATCTTTTTCCAGTTTTGAAATTACATTTTCTAAGTCTGCGAAACCCGTTTGTTCCTCATCTAACCGATTCCGAATTTCAATCAATTCCGCCACAGAATTGACCTTGTGTTTCAGAAACAAAGCATTGATTTTATTGAGTTGAGCGGTTAAATCCAAAAGTATTTCTGGATCGGTTTCCATATGTTCCGCCTCGTTTTGTAAATCGAAAAGCAAATCTTTAAATTCTACAAAAGTTTCCTCAAATCGTTCATTCAATTTCGTGTATTCATGGGACAAAGAAGCAACTTTCGCAAGCTTGTTTTTCACATCGAGCAAAGAATCCAAAACACCAATTTCTTCCTGATCCATTTTGGTAAAAATCAAAGAAAGATTTTCAATGATGGTTTCCGCATTTTCTTGTCGGCTTAATTGATTTTGAACATCTTCTAAATCAATTTCATCCAGATTGAGTTCGGCTAATTCTGCAAGTAAAAATTCCTTGTAATCATTTTCTTTATTTCCTTCAGAAAGTTGAATTTTTAGATTTTCAAGTTCTTTTACCAACTTTTTATAAGCAAAAAACTCTTCTTGATAATTGAGAATTAAAGTTTTGTTTTTAGAAAGTCCATCAATCATTTTAAATTGATATTCTTCTTCGAAAAGATTAGAACTTTCAAACTGAGAATGAATGTCAATCAGCTTTTCCGAAAGTTTTTTTAGAATTTCCAAAGTCACCGGAACATCATTTATAAATGCCCGAGATTTTCCAGTCGGAAGGATTTCGCGTCGGATTACGGTATTTGTTTCGAAGTCTAAATCATTTTCTTCAAAGAAATTTTTAAAATTTTCTTTAATGATGAATTCGGCTTCTACAATACTTTTCGTTTCAGAATTTTGAATGGATTTGGTTTCCACTCTTTCGCCCAAAATCAATCGCAATGCACCAAGAATAATAGATTTTCCCGCACCAGTTTCTCCTGTAATAACTTGTAAACCTTGGTTTAAAGAAATTTCCAGAGAGTCAATGAGCGCAAAATTTTGAATAAAAATTCGTGAAAGCATTTTGTGGTGCGAGTTTCGGGTTCCAGTTCAGGAACGTAAAATTAAGAAAATAGGTGGAATTTTAAGTGGTAAAAGAGAGAAAATCTATTTCCACTTATTCCATTTGCTGTCAATATCTTTCGGAGAAAGCGTTACGAAAAGCGCCTTCAAATCTGCCATATTGATATTTGCATTGTTTCCAGAATTGAAAATATCAAAGATTTCCTGCTTATTCGTTTCGATGAAAACATTAACAGGATAATTCATTTGGAAATTATTTTCGTACGCTTTTAATTGAAGCAAAGCATCTGCAATAATTTTTTTTCCGCTTGCTTGATCTTGCTTTCCTAAATTATCCAAACCAGCGCGATGATAAGTGTAATATAGGTTTCGAAGCGTACTTTGCTCCGGTTTCATCATATTGTCGATGAGTGATGCTCTTGTTCTTGGACCTTCAATGACAGACCAACCTGCGAAATTTTGGTTCGTGGAATTATTAGAAATTTTCTGTGCTTTTTCAAAATAAGGAGTTCCGCCTTGAACTTTAAAACTGTCTCCATCGTAACCCAAAATCGTGTAGACATAAAAGCTGATCACATCAATTAAATTTTTCCCAGAGAATTGTCTTTCATTAAAAACGAGATTTTCATTTTCGGTATAATCAAAACTAAAATTGGTGTCATTGATACTCAACAAAGGCGTTTCATAAGTGGTATTAAAAACGGGACGAACCGCTTGAACCACGATACTTGCTTTATAATTAGAACTTCCGGCTTTTTCTGAAATTACAATCGCGAAGTTACATTTGATCTTTTCGAAATTTTGCAATTTTTTCCCGGTCCAACTTGTATTGTTGATAAAGTCGCGGAGATTTTTTTCTAAAGTTTTGTAAACTTGCGTGTTACTTCCGCCTAATTGCTGAGTATTCACCTGAACTGTTGCCAAAAGTTCTTGCGAAAACGCAAAATTAACACTGAAAATTAAGAGGAATATCGTGAAAAGTTTCTTCATGTTTAAGCGTAAAATTTGAAAACGGAAATTTAGGGATATTATTTCAGAAATCGTGCTTCCACGAAATTTAAAATGTCTTTTGCAACCTCATTCTTAGACTTTAAGTCAAAGGATTTCGTTTCTGTTTCCGTGATGATTTTTATTTTATTGGTGTCTTTTTTAAAACCGGCTCCTTCGTCGCGAAGTGAATTTAAGACAATCATATCCAGATTTTTTTTCTCCAATTTTCCTTTAGCGTTGATTTCTTCGTTCTCCGTTTCTAAAGCAAAACCGACTAAAAACTGTTTGGTTTTTTTGGAACCCATCGTTTTTAAAATATCGGGATTTTTTACAAGTTCAATGGTCATTGAATCCTCGCTTTTTTTAATTTTTTCGGACGCGATTTCTTTCGGCGCATAATCTGCAACAGCGGCACTTGCAATGGCAATATCTGTATTTTCGTAAAATTCAAAAACTTTATCAAACATCTCCTTTGCAGAAATAACGCGATGAATTTCAATATTTTGATTCTTAATTTGCTCCGAACTTGGACCAGAAATCAGGATTACTTTCGCACCTCTTTTCGCAGCTTCTTCCGCTAAAGCAAAACCCATTTTCCCAGAAGAATGATTCCCGATGAAACGAACTGGATCAAGTGCTTCATAAGTTGGTCCTGCTGTAATTAAAACCGTTTTTCCTGATAAATTATTTGATTGATCAGCGTGAAAAAATTCTTCTAATTTCTGGAAAATTGTTTCCGGTTCCGCCATTCTTCCAGTTCCGACTAACCCACTTGCTAATTCTCCACTTTCCGCTGGAATAATAAAATGTCCGAAATCTTCCGCAAGTTCCAGATTTTGCTTTGTAGAAGGATGTTCATACATATCCAAATCCATTGCAGGTGCGATGAAAACTGGACATTTCGCAGAAAGATAGGTTGCGATCACCAAATTATCACAAAATCCGTGCATCATTTTCGCCAAAGTATTTGTTGTACATGGCGCGATCAAAATTAAATCTGCCCACAAAGCAAAGTCCACGTGATTGTTCCAAGTTTCATTTTCTGTGGTAAAATCGGTAAAAACTTCTTTTTTAGAAAGTGCAGAAAGCGTCAGTTTTGAGGTAAATTGTTCTGCAGATGGCGTCATTAAAACCTGAACTTCAGCTTCATTTTTCACCAACATTCTTACCAACAAATTTATTTTGTAAGCGGCAATTCCGGCAGTTATGCAAATGAGAATTTTTTTTCCCTGAAGCGTCATATTGTGAAGTTTTAGAGGAACGAATTTAAGTAAATTTTGGGTAATAATTAAAACCAATTGTCTTTGGTTTAAAAACAAAAATCGCAAAAGCATAACCTTTGCGACTTAATATTTTGAAAAAACGATTTAGTTTTTCTCTTCAGTATGTCTGAAATAAATTTCGTCATCTAACCATTCCTGGATTGCGATGGAAGTTGGTTTCGGAAGTTTTTCGTAATGTTTAGAGATTTCAATTTGCTCTCTGTTTTCGAAAACTTCTTCTAAGGTAGAATTATGAACTGCGAATTCGTCTAACTTACCATGAAGTTCTGTGCGGATTTCTGCATTAATTTGTTCTGCTCTTTTTCCCATTACCACGATTGCTTCATAGATTGAACTTACGTTTTTTTCTATTTTATCTCGGTCGTATGTAATGGTGCTTAATTCTGCTTTGGAATCTTTTACGCTCATTGTCAGTGGATTATTGTATTTAAAGTCTGCAAATATACAGATTATTTTTTGATTTGGAAAGTTGCAGCTGGTTTCGGAGTTGCTAAAGCGGCGCTGTCTCTTTGGATTTGGTTCGCTTGAGATTCGTCTTTTGCCTGTTTTTTCTCCATGTTTTCTAATTCAGCCGCTTTTTGTTTCTCCTGGAATTCTTTTTTACTCGCTTCTACTTTCTTTTCTAATACTAAAAAGTCAGCTTTTTCTTTGTTTAATTTATCTCTTAATTCAAGGGCTAATTTTCCGTTTTCGGAATCTGGAGTTTCGCGCTCCACTTGTTTTGTGAAAGATAATGCATTTTCAATTCTATCTTTTTTCAAAGCGTAAACGGAGTTTACCGCCAATTCATATCTTGATTTTAAGATGTATTCATAAATTTTTCCGCGAAGTTTTGTACTTGGGAAATCCTCCAAAACGTTTTCAAAACTAACATTTGCAGCTTTGTAATCTGCCATTTTGTAATACTGTTTTGCGTTTTCGTAGGCTTTAAATTCTAGCTTATAAGTCAGTTCGTCAATTAACTCATTGATGTTTTTAGATTTTTCTGAATTTGGAAATGCATTCAAAAAACTTTGTAACTCATTAATTGCAAGTTCCGTGTTGGTTTGATCCAGATTATAATCCATCGAACCTTCATAATAACACAAAGCAGACATGTAAGAAGCGTCTTCCGCACGTTTATCCTGAGGAAATGTGACCGCGAAATTTTTAAATTGATGTCCCGCTAATTTGTAATTTTTATCGTAATAATTGGCGTAAGCAGAATTGTAAACTACGTTTGGCGCATCATCTGTTCCTGCAACCAAGTTAGAAAGTCTTTCGTAGAGCGCTAAAGCATCGGTCCATTTTTTCTTTTCGAATTTTTCATTCGCGACTTTTAAAATAAAGTCTTTGTCTGCGCTTTTCATTGCCATATCTTGAGCCGTTTTACACGCCGACAAAGCGAAAAATGCAAGAAGTAATATCAAATATTTTTTCATAAATCTTTTAATAACAGAATTGCAGTTGAATTTTCTGCGGTTCAGTTTGCAAAAATATAATTTTTTTGTCAATAGATTTTGTTTTAAGACTATTTAACTATTAATTAACCCGTATTTTTAAGAAAAAGTGCTTTCCAACATAAAATTTCTTCATTTAATACGCTTGATAACCCAAAAGTGAAAAAACAGTAACCAATAAATTCGCTAAAACTTTCTTTTCTGCTTCCTGCAAATAATTTTCTTCCTTGCCAGAAACATACAGTTCGAAGAAATTTTTATTTCTAATGACAAAAAGAGAAGAACCGACGATGACCGTCAAAATATCTTCCGGTTTTGGCGCGTTCGTAAAAACTCCAGACGAAACTCCTTTTTTAATGACGTCATCAATTTTGGAAGTGAAAGTGGTATAAAATTCCAGCAGATCATCTTTTAAATGTTCCGTATGTCGAAGTTCCTGCGTTACAAATCCATGGAAATAATTAAATTTAAATAACTGACTGATAACAAATTTTACCAATTCCTTCATCTGCATTTCTGGTTTTCCGTCTTTGATAATTTCCGCAAATTCTGCAAAACTTTCCCTGGTTTTCTGAACACGATATCGATAGAGATAAGACATCATTTTTTCTTTGGACCCAAAATAATAGGAAATCATGGCGACATTAATATTGGCGTTGCTGGAAATATCGCGCACAGAAGTTCCTTCAAACCCCTTTTTTGCAATTAATTTTTCAGCAACATCCAAAATATGGATCTGCTTTTCAGAGAACTTTTTTTTCATGTATTTGTATTTATCGTAAAGTTAGAAAAAATTTAAAACAAATGTTTAATATTTTTCAGTCTAATTTTTAATATTTTTGATGATGAAATTTTTCGATTTTCATCACCATCATTCCAAAAATAATTTCGGAATTTATAATCTGGAGTTTGAAGAAGCACCAACAAATGGCTGGTTTTCAGCTGGAATTCATCCGGCGATAATTTCACAAGATTTCGAAACGCAATTTTCCTGGTTAAAGGAAATTTCTCAAAATGAAAATTGTATAGCAATCGGCGAATGTGGTTTAGATGGCTTGATCAAAGTGGATGAAAAATTACAGGAAGAAGTTTTTCTTAAGCAAATTGAATGGGCAAATGAAATTCAAAAACCTTTAATTATTCATTGCGTCCGAAGATTTCCACAGCTAATTTCTTTATGTAAAAAAGCGATAGTTCCTTTAATTGTTCACGGTTTCAACAAAAAGAAATCGGTTGGTGAAGAATTATTGAAGAACCAATTTTATTTAAGTTTCGGAAAATCTCTTTTGGAAAATGTAAATTTGCAGAACTTTTTAGAGGAAATTTCATTGGACAAAATATTTTTAGAAACCGATGACGCAAATTTTGAAATCGAAAGTTTGTATCAAAAAGTTTCGGAAATAAAAAATATTTCAGATGAAAATCTAATTAAAACCATTCACAAAAATCTAAAAATTTTTAAAAAGATACGTTAAATGCAGAAAAACTGGCTGGAAAGATCAGAACTTTTACTTAAATCGGACGGAATTCAAAAATTAAAAAACGCCAACTTACTCATCGTAGGATTAGGTGGAGTTGGATCATTTGCAGCAGAATTTTTGGTAAGATCAGGAATTGGAAAACTTACGATTGTAGATGGAGATATTGTTGATTTAACCAATATTAATCGGCAACTTCCAGCTTTACATTCTACGGTTGGACAATCTAAAGTAGAAATTGTTTCCGAAAGATTATTGGATATTAATCCAGAAATTACGCTCACAAAAATTAACGAATTTCTAGATCCAGAAAGAATGGAGGAAGTCATTTCCAGCGAAAAATTTGATTATATTTTAGATTGTATTGACAGTGTTTCGCCCAAAGTTTCTTTGATAAAAGCTGCACGCAGAAAAAAAATTAAAATTGTGAGTTGTATGGGAGCAGGCGGAAAAATTGATCCTGCTAAAGTCTTGGTGAGAGATATTCACAAAACACGAAATTGTTTCTTGGCAAAAACCGTGAGAAAAAGATTGAAAAAAGAAGGAATTGATAAAGGAATTCGATGTGTTTTTTCCACGGAAATTCAAGATCAGGAAAGTTTGCAAATGACGGATGGAAGTAATTTCAAAAGATCTTTTTACGGCACCATCAGTTACATTCCAGCGATTTTCGGTTTATATGCAGCTGCCGAAGTCATTAATTATTTGGTGAAAACGCCTATAACTTCGGGAGAAGAAATTTAGATTAAAAAAAGCACAATTATTTTGACTCAAAAATATCCGCGAAAGGAAAAACTCAAACAAAAAAGAGAAATCGATTTGCTTTTTGAAAAAGGAAGGTGGCTTTCTCAGGGAAATCTGCGCATTATTTCTTTGGATTTAGAAAAAAAACCACAGGAAGATTTTTCCTTAACCAATCAAAAATTCGGCGTTTCTGTTTCAAAAAAATATTTCAAAAAAGCCGTCGATCGGAATCGGATAAAACGCTTACTGAGAGAAGTTTACCGATTGAATAAGGACCTTTATTTAGAGCATTTCGGTACGCAAACTTTAGCAATGTTTTTTTGGGTTTCAAAGGAAAAGCCAACTGATTATAAATCGTTAGAAGAAAATTTTCTAGCGCTCTGTAAATCAAAAAAATAAAACCCAAAAACTTGCACACTTTTTGTAAATTTGGATGAGCTTTAATTTAAAATTCAAATAAATGTTAGAAAATATTCCTTATTTACCTTATGCAATCAGTGCTTTTATCGGCATCGGTTTGGCAGCAGCAACTGGATTTCGGGTTTTTCTACCCATGTTTGCGGTAAGTTTAGCCTCTTATATGGGGTGGATTCCGATGAACGAAAATTTTCACTGGCTTTCTGGACTTCCAACCTTGATTACAACGGGAATTGCGATGATCGTAGAAATTTTGGCGTATTATATTCCTTACGTTGATCATCTTTTAGACACGTTATCGATTCCGCTTGCAACAGTTGCGGGTTCCGTCATGTTTGCGAGTCAGTTTGCAGATATTGGAACTTTTCCACAATGGGCTTTAGCGTTAATTGCGGGAGGTGGAACTGCGGCCGCAATAAGTTCTGGATTTGCCGGAACTCGCGCTGCTTCGACGGCAACAACTGGAGGTTTTGGAAATTCTGTGGTCGCGACAACCGAAACTGCAGGAGCGGGAATTATGTCTATTTTAGCGATGGCTGCACCGATCATTGCCTTTATTGTTGCAATAATTTTAATCGTGGTAGTTTTGGTTTTAGGACGTAAATTGTGGCGAAAATTTCGGAATTATAATTCGGATCGATCTGCGAAAACGATTAATGTTGAAGCGATCGAGACTAAAAATCTGGAATAAAAATTTAAGAATTTTTCCGTAAATCTTTAGTTTTCTGGATCAGATCTAAAAAGTATTCTTTCTTTTCCGGATGCTTTTCTCCTAAAATTTCATACGCCTTAATTGCTTTTGCATACAATTTTTGAGAAATGTAAAGACTGGCTAAAGTTTCCGTCATTAAGTGAGAAATATTTCCGTCTCTTTCTTTAAAAACAAAATCAGATTCTTCTTTTAATTTGGAAATTTTTGGTTCTTTCTGAATGAAATTTTCGATGATATTATTTTTGACTTCTACTTTATCAACTGGCGGAATTTCTTCTTTAATTTCAGTTTCTCGGTCAATTTTAAGCCAATTTTGCCAAGTATCGAGGAATTTTGGAAAATTACTCTTTTCTGAATTCGAAGTTTCAACTTCTTTTACCGCAATTTTTTCTTCAATAATTTCCTCTTCTTTCGGAGCGATATTTTTGGTTTCTGGTGCGAAAAATGACACATTTAAAGCAGGTCTTTCTTCCACTTTTTCTGGCTCAATAATTTCTGAAACGGGTTCTTTTTTCGTCTCAACCTTTTTGTCCCGAAAAGTTTCTGAAGTGCTTCCTGAAAAATTCATAGGTTTCCAGTCAGATTTTATTTCCTCTTTTTCCGCGATCGGTTCTTCTTTTTCGACTTCTATGGCTAGAATAATTTCTTCGTCTTTATTCTGGATTTCAGGTTCCATTTCCTGCATTTCAGAAAAATTGATGTCATGATTTTGAATAATTTCCGGCTCTTTTTTCCAGTCTTTTTTCATTAATTTCATCTTTTCTTCCACTTCTGCAATCAAGCGCTGCATTTCTTCTTCGTGTTTATTCAAAGGTTTTTTTGGAGCTT
>Ga0116183_1007171_pt1 | contig 10042 bp, 9 predicted proteins | sample AD_UKC078_MetaG_FD_89753 | JGI IMG/M metagenome (GOLD analysis project Ga0116183, IMG submission 89753) | Active sludge microbial communities of municipal wastewater-treating anaerobic digesters from USA - AD_UKC078_MetaG | ecosystem: Engineered > Bioreactor > Anaerobic > Digestate | place: USA...
ACCCGATATGTCAGCGATTATCTGCCTCCACAAACGTGATTTTGCACAGCCTCCGATAACCCTTACCTGGTTGGAGTCGTAACCCTGGCCGGAGAATGTGTCCATGATCTCCTTCAACCCAAATCCCATTCCTTCTATAGCTGCACGGTAAATATCGCCAACGTTGTTAGTTAAATTCAGACCGAAAAGGACACCACGCGCATCGGGATTCGTCTCGCCCGCCCATATACCCCTCATGAAAGGCAAAAAGATCAACTTGTGCGCGCCGGGTATACTTGAAAGTGCTTCGTTGTTCATAGCCTCGAATTCGTCAGAGTGTATTTCGCCGGATTCTTCTGATTTGCCATATCTGTAGATGCTATCTCTAAGCCACTGATAACATATACCAGCGCCTGTCATCTGGTATTGCAGCGCATAGCTATCCGGTACTATATGGCAGTAGTTAACGAGTTTGGAGTGGTAATCTAGAACTGGGGTTTTTGAGAAGAAACCCATCCATGCCGCTGACCCGAGACAGATGTACGAAACACCTTCTTTTACCGTTCCGGCTCCGGCGGCCGCACAGGCCACATCTCCACCACCAGTTACAACGGGTATGCCTTTTCGCAGACCTGTTTGAATTGATGCTTCCCCGGTCAATCCGGCAACAATCGAGGACGCTTCTGAGAGTTCCGGCATAATCTCTTCGGGTATTCCGGCAGCTTGAAGTATCTTTCGTGACCATATTCTCTCTCTTATATCGAGCGCTCCAGTATTGCAGGCCTGTGAGTAATCCGTTTTGATCTCACCCGTAAGACGATAAACGAGATAATCCACCGTGTTGAGTATCTTTGCTGTCTTTCTAAATTCAAAAGGTTTTTCGTCTCTGAAAGCCATCATTTTGAAAAGCGAGTATTGTTCAGGCACTTGACCTGCGCCTGTAATATTGTAGAACTCTTCGGCCGTTATATTGCTCAGGAGGCTTTCCACCTGTTTTCTGGCCGTCAAGTCTGCATATATCGGAATTTCGGCCAGAAGGAGTTGCCCGTCTTTTCCAAGAGGTACCATACTGGGAGAATGACCGCTGCAAGCGATTGCAAGAATTTCGTCAGGAGAAATATCGTTTTCTCTCAGCAATTCTTTCGTTGTAGCGCAGAAGACCCGCCACCAATCCTCCGGCCTTTGAACGGCCTTCCCATCCCGCGGATAAAAGGTCTGGTAACTTTCCAACTTACTAGCGACAAGGTTGAGTTTCTCGTCGAAAACACAGGCTTTGTCGCTAGTGGTACCCAGATCGTGGGTAAGAATATATCTCATCGTTCCCTCCATTAATTGATCAAGGGTTCTGCACTTTAAGGCCGGCCGCGTAAGCCAGAATCTCTTCTTCCGAAGTCTCTTCCGGCGATAACTCTCCTGCGATCCTACCTTTGTACATTACGAGAATTCTATCGCTCATTCCTATTATCTCCGGAAGCTCTGAAGAGACCATTATTATGGACATTCCATCGTTCGTGAGCTTTTTCATAAGGCGATAGATCTCGGCTTTTGTGCCTACGTCGATACCACGGGTTGGTTCATCCAGCAAGAGAACCTCGGCTCCGTTAAATAGCCATTTCGCCAGCACCACTTTCTGTTGATTTCCTCCACTCAAGAATTCCACCAGCTGCGACATACCCGGAGTAGCTATCTTGAGTTTTTCTATGAACTCTATAGCTGTCTGCTTATCCTTCTTGCTGTTGACAAAGCAGAGGTTGCAGATCTTTCGGTGCCCGACCAGAGAGATGTTGTTCTTTACTGACATAGGCAAAACCAGACCGGTTTTATGCCTATCCTCGGTGACATAACCGAAGCCGTTCAAGATCGCTTTCCCGGGAGTTCTGTTGTGAACTTTACGTCCTTTAAACTCTATATTTCCATTGTGGGAATCGAGTCCGAAAATAGCTTTGCACAGCTCAGTTCTTCCGGCTCCCATCAGTCCGGCTATTCCGAGTATCTCTCCTTCTCTGAGTTCGAAGCTTATGTCGTGGAGCTTTGTCGTGGAAAGATTTCCTACTTGAAGAACCACATTTTCGTTGCGAAACTCCGTCCTGGAAGGATACATATCACCTATCTCTCTGCCGACCATGAGTTTGACCAGACTATCGTTGTTTATCTCTGAGGGGAAAACGGTATCGACATTTTTACCGTCTTTGAGAACCGAAATCCTGTCGCTTATTTTGAAGATTTCCTCGAAATGGTGCGATATGTAGATTATCCCTACATCCTTCTTTATCCTCTGCAGTATAGAATGAAGCTTTTCAAGATCGTTTTTAGGTAGTACCGCCGAAGGTTCGTCCATTATCAGGATCTTTGGCTTTCTATAAAGAGCCTTGGCTATTTCGACCTTCTGGCCTTCTGCAACGCTGAGTTCACAAATGTTTTTTGTCGCATCTATATCGTCGAAGCCTATATCTTTCAAAAACCTGTCGGTCTCTTCAAAAAGCCGCTTCCAGTTGACTAGACCGATGATAGAACTGTTATATTTGCCAAATCTGATATTTTCGGCAACAGTCATGTTGGGTTGAAGACTGAAGTGCTGTTGAACTGTGTATATACCGTAGTGTATTGCATCTCTTGGAGAGGTTATATGTACATTTTTTCCATTGATTTCGATGATCCCACTATCTCTTTTGTGCGCCCCTGAAAGAACTTTGATCAATGTGCTCTTCCCTGCTCCGTTTTCCCCCACCAGAGTATGTATTTCTCCTATTTCCAAATCGAAATCGACTTTGTCCAGAGCCCTGACGCCGGGAAAGGTCTTCGTTATTCCCCTCATCGAAAGATAGGGCAACTCAATTCCCCCCTTTTTCAACTCTAGTCTCTCTTACCTGTGCAACAACGGTCACGGGACATGCTTCATTTGCAAAAAACAAAGGTGTCGTGATTACTTTGGTTAGCTCTCTACCCAGTAAAGGCTTCAGGTTCATGTCTTCGATAATGTACCTTCGTTCGAAGGGTTTGAGAAAAGACCTGTGTACCGGCCACTTCAACGACCGCCCTTCGTGGATGTTTTCTACGCTGAATAGGTCCATGCCAAGACACCTTATGCGTGGGAATGTATCCAGCAAGTATTCAAGGCTCTCCTTTGAAAAGGAAGGAGAGTTCTCAACATACCGTTTTCTGTCGTTACGGTGTTCGCTGAATTTTGTATAAACAAAGAGGCTGTCCGAATTATCCAGTTTTTCTCTATGTTTGAGCAGGTCGATAACCTCTATATTTTGAAGGTCGGTTTTCGGGCACTCTATGAAGGCAGGGTTCTCAAGCATGAAATCACCTGCATCGAAGTCGCTCATCATAAAGCCATTTTCATATACATGAAAAGGTACATCGATGTGAGTGCCGTGGTGGGAAAAGATCTTTATGATGCTTGTCTGGTTCGACTTGTTCCGCCCATCGCCAAACTTCGAACGCCACTCGATGCTGAGTCCGGGAAGATTCAGGACTTCATCGGGAAGCTGTGATTCAATCAAACGGTGCGAAAGTTCTATGTACATCCTCATCTCCTCCATGTATTCCTTTACAATTCAATGAGTGGTCCACCCACCGTCAACAAACAAAGTCGAGCCTGTCATATAAGAGGAGTCCTCGCAGGAGAGAAACACCGCCGCCCCGGCTATCTCTTCGGGTGATGCTAGTCTCTTCAAAGGTATCTCGTTTACGACCTTCTGTAAGTGTTCTGGATCGTTCATGGATCCGGCCGAAATCTCCGTTCTTACGACGCCCGGTGCGATGGCGTTAACGTTGATTTTGAATTCAGCAAGCTCGACAGCCATTATTTTGGTTAGCATCAAGAGGCCGGCCTTCGATACGCCGTATGGGACATGGTGACCGTGATAATAGACGACTTCTCCATCTATAGAGCTGATGTTTATGATTCTTCCCCCGCCTTTATCTATCATGATCGCCGCCGCCGCTTTGCTGCAAAGGAAAGTACCCTTAAGGTTTACGGCCATCGTTCTGTCCCACATTTCTTCGGATATGTCCATAAACTTACCTTTCAGAAGAATCCCTGCGTTGTTTACCAGTATGTCCAGTTTTTCGAATTGTTTATCTATAACTGAGAAGAGGTTCTCGACATCTTTCGACGAGGAAATGTCAGCCTTGACTGCAATTGTCTTCTGCGTTTTCGATAACTCAGCGGATAGTATACTGGCTTTATCATAAAGGAGATCGGCTAAGATTACCTCGGCTCCCTCACTGACAAAGCGTTCTGCTATGGCTCTTCCGATACCCTGAGCCGCCCCGGTCACGAGGGCCACTTTTCCACTCAAACGTTTTTCTGTTGATGAGCTCCTGGTTTCGCTTTTCATGCCGAAGAGCCTACTTTCTTTCTGCTGCTGCTGAAAACTGCAAGAAGTATTATCAATCCTCTGATTATCTGCTGCCAGTATATAGAAATACCTAGTAAATTCATAATATTGCCTATGAGGCCGAGTATGATTACTCCTACAACCGTTCCGCCAACCGATCCGATACCGCCGTTGAAGTTGCCTCCGCCAACCATAACGGAAGCTATGGCTATTAGTTCCCAGCCTTGACCCATTACGTTTGTTCCAAGAGTAAGCCTGGATGTCATTATAACTCCGGCAACTCCACACAACAGGCCGGAGAGCGTGTATGACATTGTTTCGTATAACACCGTACTAATGCCGGCGAGCCTTACAGCTTCTTTGTTTCCGCCGATTCCTCTTATAAATCTTCCCATTATAGTCTTTCCGAGGAACAGCGCTACCACTAAGGCTATAACCAGCCATATCCAGGCAACAACTGGAATTCCCCAGAAGTATTCACGACCCATCACAAGAAAATCCGGGCTTTTGAAGAAGACTTGCCTGCCCTTAGACATGAGTAAACCGATTCCCTGATAAACCGTCATGCTTGCAAGGGTAACGATGAAAGGTGTTATTTTGGCTATCGTTACTGCAAGACCGTTAGCAAAACCTGCAAGTGTACCTACTCCTATCGCCAGGAGCGAAGCGATCGGCCATGCCATTCCGTCTTTCAAGAAAGTAGCTACCATTATTCCAGAGAGAGACGCGATGGCTCCGACGGAAAGATCTATCCCCCCGGTCAATATCACCAGAAGCTCTCCAAACGCCACTATTCCTATTGCAGCGTTTTGTTTGAGTAGGTTGGTCAGGTTTTCCGAAGTGAAGAACTTATCCGACATCACGGCCGAGATAACGATGAAGAAGAGTAGCATGAGATACTTATCGTATTTCGATATAAGACTCAGCAAAATATTTCTTTTAGTTGATTCAGTTTTAGTCATCAAGCACCACCCTTGATTCATCAGATGAAGCGGAGCGAAGCGGCATATTCATACTTCGCCCCGTAGAGAATCTGAATATTCTTTAATCGATCAGAAGCCGTAGCTCATGTATTCATCTACGTTGTCGTACGATATACCTATAACGGGAATATAGTAGCAGTCTCTTACTGCGATTCCCTGAAGTTTGTCGTTAATTACCTGTAATGTTATCTCGGCAATCATTGTGGGGCTATTCAAACCGGTTGCAAGTGCCGGACCGTTCTTGCCGTTTTTCGCTTCTTTGATCTCTTCCAACATTCTCAATTCGCCGTCGAAACCGACGATCAACTTGACGTCTTTTCGGCCGGCATTTCTAATAGCGGTCAATGCACCGAGAGCCTGAGCATCGTGATGGGCTATTACAACATCGATCTGGGGATTGGCAGCCAGAAGTTCTTCCATCTGAAGCATACCCTCGGACTCGCCAACATCGACGACTGCATATCTTTCATCGATAATGTCATAGCCTTTGATCTCTCCCTGATCGGAGATACCGCCCATGATTCCGCCGAATCTTAGAGCCGGGCAGCCCGTATCCGTCGCGGTGCTTCTCACATATACCATTTTTGCCTTTCCACCCATAAAATCGGCTACAAAACGGCCGATGGCACGCGCTATGGCAAAATTGTCGATGCCAACATAAACATAACCTTCGCCAGGACTGGTGTTGTCCACGCAGAAAAGCGGTACATTCTTCTGTGCACAGAGAGCGGCGACAGACGGCACTATTTCGTCGCCAACAGGGTTGAGTATAAGTATGTCCACACCTTTAGCGATCAGATCTTCTGCCAGTGCCAGTTGCTCGGCCGCACTTCTATTAGCACTAACGACCTGATTGAAGTTTGCGCCGTATTCCTTTGCCAGTTCAACGAATCTGTCACTCATCGCAGCGTGGTACGTAGTGCCTAGCGTGAGCTGGACGAACCCGATGTTCTTTCCCTGAAGAGCGTTGGTGCTTAAATTGAGGCTGTTACCTGCAAATGCGACACCAACTAGAAGAAGTACAACTAACCCGATTACAAGAGCACCTTTTTTACTCATGCCTCGTTCCTCCTTTTTTTCTGGATCTTTCTTTCAAGTAATCCCCTGGACGGTGCAAACTCAGAACAGACCGATCTCCTTAAGACTGTCAATGACCTTTTGAAGCAATGAACCATCTATATCGATGTATGGACTTCTAGAATAGCCGGCATCGATTCCTCTGGCTCTAAGAATAGCGTGCATTATAGGTACCGTTGGACCTAGTTTGGTTATCTGACGTATCTTCAGAATTACTCTTTGAAGGCGTTGGGATTCTTCACGATTACCGTTCATGTAGGCTTTGTATATCTCTGCCAGAAGTTCCGGGTAAATATTCGCCATTCCACAAACGCAGCCGGTAGCACCGGCATCAAAAGCTCCAACGAAGATAGCCTCCGTTCCTATGATCACGTTGAAATCAGGATAATCTTTAACGGCATCCTGGAAGAAATAGAAATTTACAAGATCGAATGAGCTGTCTTTCAATCCTCTCAGGCCATGAGCTGCAAGTCTCTTCAAAAGAGAAGGGGTGATCGTGTTCTGTGAAAGATGAGGGTTATTGTAGACGTAAACGGGAAAATCCTCTTCATTCACGGCATCAACTAGAGCGGCGAAGTGAGCGAAGAGATTGTCTTCAGGTAGGTGAGGTGAATAATATGGAGATATCGCTCCAACTCCCTGCGCACCAGCCGCCTTGGCATGCCTTGCAAGTTCCACGGTAGTTTGTGTATCGGCGGTTCCAACGTGTGCCACTACTGGTACTTTTCCATTGACCTCCTCGAGAATGATTTCAAGCGCTCTCTTTCTTTCATCGATAGACATTAGAGGACCACAACCATAAGTACATATTGGATAATAGCCGTTCACATGGGGCAGCGTGAACCGTATGATCTCCCTGATGCCCTTTTCATAAACTCTTCCCTCGCTTGTAAAGGAAGATAGTACGGGTGGGATTATACCGACAAAATCCTTTGCTTTCATTTCTTACCTCCTGATTATTGTCTAAGTCTTACAGCTCCGTTGTTGACAGGGCCGACTCTTTTAGCGTATTCATCTAGAAGTTTCGCCTTTCCTGTTGTGTTTTTCGGTACAAAATTAGCCAGCCTTTTCTCGATTTCTCTGTCGGTCAGGACGGCATTAATGCTCTTTTTCTCTATGTCTATATCTATGATGTCGTCATCTCTTAAAATGCCGATGGCACCGCCTTCGGCCGATTCCGGACCGAGATAACCGATGGCCAGTCCACCTGTGGCTCCGGAGAACCTCCCTTCGGTAACAACTGCGACTTTTTCTCCAATGCTTTTGAGAGCACCCGCCACTCTGTGCAGTTCTCTCATGCCGGGGCCACCTTTCGGGCCGACATATCTTATGACAACTATATCTCCCTCGTGTATCAACCCATTTTCAATGGCATCCGTCGCCTGCTCTTCACCGTCGAAGACCCTCGCCGGTCCGGTGAACTTCATCATTCCGGCCGGTATTGTAGATCTTTTAACCACTGCGTTGTTTCTGGCTATATTGCCTTTCAAGATAACGATTCCGCCCGTTTTACTTACCGGATCGACGGACGGACGGATTATTCTTTCGTCTCTCACTACCGCTTCGCTGGTTATTTCTTTCATGGTCTTGCCTTCTACATTCTTACACTCACCGTTGATCAGATCTCCCAGCTGCTTCAAAACTGCAGGCACTCCACCTGCATGGGCAAAGTCGGCCATCGAATATTCACCGTTGGGATTTACTGTGCAGAGCTGAGGTGTTCTGGAATTTATCTCCCCGATATAGTCGAAGTCGATATTTATATCAAATTCGCTTGCTACTGCGGGAACGTGAAGAAGGTGATTCATTGAAGCGGCCAGCGCCGCCATGACCATAAGGGCATTGTCGAATGAGTTCTTGTCAATAAAATCCGAGGGTTTATACTTTTTTACAGCAACATCGACTATAGTTTCACCAGTTCTTATCGCATAGGTCAGTCTTTCATTTGTGCAGGAAGGGCAGGCTGCCGAACCTGGCAGGGCAAGTCCCAACGCTTCCGCTACGCAGTTCATAGATTGCGCCGTACCGATATATGGACATATACCGGGCTGAGGATAAAGCCTAGCGTTACCCTCGGCAAGCTCTCTTTCAGATATCTTTCCGGTGAGAAATTCGTTCCTCAGTTTTTTTGAATCGGCAAAAGAGATAGCCGGTGTACAGGTGCCGCTACATATATGTATTGAGGGTATGTTAAGTCGCAATATGGCCATCAACATACCGGGCGTAATTTTGTCGCAGGAAGAGATAAACACAAGACCGTCGATCACATTCTGCGATAAAACCATCGCCTCAATAGAATCGGCTATCACCTCTCTGCTGGGGAGAATAAAATCCATCGCCTCATAGCCCTGAGCCAGTGCATCGCACGGTCCAATAGTATTGAATTCCAGAGGTAGTCCGCCCTTCGCTCTGACTCCGTCTTTGACCTTGTCGGCTATTTCTCGCTGAGGTATGTGCCCGTGATTGAATTCGTTCCATGAGTTGACGATTCCAATTATCGGCTTTTCCGTGTCCTCGTACGAGAAGCCGCATGCGATCAAATGGCTTTTTATTAGCGCTCGGGTGAATCTAGGTAGGCTCTCAAGTTTTTCTCCCATAGGTTGTGTCTCCTTATTTTGTGATTTAATCCTGTATTTTTCAAAGTGTATTTGATATATTCAAATTCTATTTTATAATATCACATTGGCTTTGATTAAAAAAACGCCATTTCTAGCCATGTCGTTCATTCAAACCCGTTTACTAACGATTTCGTCCGAAAACTTCGCTGATTTTTGTTGTTGCTATTCTTCTCTTCATTAAACATAGATCAATTGTGTCGGTCTCTGCCTTCCGATGGAAATCAAAATTAGAAGTAACAACCAAGAAGAGCGGTAAGAATCGTCCAGCCTTCGAAAAGAGAATGGCCTGCTGGCAAAAATTATAGATCCGATAATAACAAGATGCTTGAGTAGGCCCCAAATGATGATAAGGGAGAGAGGCGAATCAGGAATCATAGAACGGAATTCTCCCGGCGTGCGGACGGGAAATTGCAAAAGGTACAGGAATCGATTTTTTACCTAACTTATAAGCCAATCGAGTTGGCGCGAATGATAAATACCGGGATAGACACCCTGATTTTTCAAATCACCGAAAAATGTCTTAAAAAAATAAACGGCCCGGAGAACTCTCTCCGGGCCTTTGATAGTCTTAGTTAAACTACACTTTCTTGCCCTTGTCAATGTAGGCGACGAGTACCATTATGGCACCGCCGACCCACTTGAGCACTACATGCCAAACGGGCTCTACAACCGTTGCTATGTTGAGCGAAGCTAACAGAGCCATAACCAGAACTATCACACCGGCGAGCATCAAAACCATTCTGGACATGACGATCACCCCTTCTGCTATTTTCAGGTATCTGGTGCATAGCTTGACTCCATCTGCTACTGTGATTCTATAACAAGTACAGTCAAACTAGACTTTTTTTCAAAGGAGGGGTCGACTACACGTACATTAGCGTGTTGACAAGATCAAGAGATAGGTGCACCTTTTATATTGCCAATCTTTGTTCGTCTTTGTCCAAACTGTCAGTTTCCCAAACCCCGTTCGATGAAGTCTTCCATTTCCTGTATATGTTCAGGCTTTTTGCAGGCCTTCTTCCAGTCATTCAGAATC
>Ga0116183_1007177_pt1 | contig 10032 bp, 7 predicted proteins | sample AD_UKC078_MetaG_FD_89753 | JGI IMG/M metagenome (GOLD analysis project Ga0116183, IMG submission 89753) | Active sludge microbial communities of municipal wastewater-treating anaerobic digesters from USA - AD_UKC078_MetaG | ecosystem: Engineered > Bioreactor > Anaerobic > Digestate | place: USA...
AATCCAACACGCGAACAGAAAAGCTGCCGTGTTCTCCCGGAAGGAGAAAAGTATTGGGAGGCTTGATATCTCGATGGATGATTCCCGCCTGGTGGGCCGCCGCCAAGGCGTCGAGGACCCCGTCTCCCACATCGAGTATCTGGCGGATCGAAAGCAATTTGCGACGATAGGCGTCGGCTAGATCCATTCCTTCGAGGAAATCGAAGGCAACGTACACCCCCACGGCCTCGTCTACACCGGCATCAACGACTTCGACGATATTCGGATGGCCTATTTCCGCTGCTGCTTTCGCTTCGCGGAGGAACCGTTCCGACATGATTTTATCGCGGGTATACTGTTCGTTGAGAAGCTTCAGAGCTACTTGGCGCCCCGTAAATCGATGGCGCGCACGATATACCGTCCCCACTCCCCCCGCGGCAACACGCTGGCAAATGTCGTACTTGCCGTCGACAATCATCCCGATCGGATCAGGCTCATCGTTGGACGGTTGGTTGGAGGGAATTGCCACAGGGATAGATTACACGGATGTGGCTGGCATTCCAATGTGCGAGCGGAATTGCGGAGGAAGCGATCAGTCTTCTTTTCCAGATTGTGTCTTGTCTGACCAGCCGATTCGCTTCATGGTCCGCTGAAGAAAACGTCGACCCACGCCAGCCTCCCTTGCGGCCGCGGAGACATTTCCCCCTGTCTTTCGAAGAAGTGCGCGAAGATACACTTCATCGAATTGTTCCATCCACGCCACCCGGGCCTCCTTCAAAGGCATATGCGTGGGAACGAGATCGTCCAGGGCGGTTGAAATCGGCTTTGGATCCGCGGGGATACGCTCTCCTGCCCAGCCCAGGGACAGACCTCGCTCCAAAAAATTGCGTAGCTCGCGGACGTTGCCAGGCCAGCCCCGCGAACCCAATGATGCAAGGATTTCCGCAGGAAGCGATACGGGTTGATCCGACAGACGCGCCAACAAATGACGTGCGAGAATGGGAATATCACCACGACGCTGCCGCAAGGGAGGAAGCTCGACCATCACCACGGCAAGGCGGAAAAATAAGTCTTCTCGAAAGTATCCAGCGTTCACCGCGGCAGAGAGGGGCTGGTTGGTCGCCGCGATGAGACGGACGTCCACACGCTTGGAGCGGTTCGAACCGACACGTCGTATCTCTCGGTTTTCGAGGACCCGCAACAGCTTTCGTTGCAACCCCAGCGGCAGTTCCCCGATCTCATCGAGAAATAGCGTTCCCCCATCCGCCTCTTCGATGACTCCCGTACGGTCCGAAATCGCACCGCTGAACGCTCCCCGCACATGCCCGAATAACTCGCTTTCAAAAAGCGTCTCGGCAATCGCCCCGCAATCGACCGCCACGAACGAACCCTCCGCTCGACGGGAGTTTTCGTGGATGGCTCTTGCCGCCAAGTCCTTTCCAGTTCCTGTCTCCCCCTGAATCAACACCGTGGCGTCGGTCGGAGCGACCCGCTCGAGCACGGAAAATACCGCGCGCATCGCTGGACTCCGCCCCACCATCTCTCCAAAACTGTCGTTCGCCGAAAGCTCCGCAATCAGCATCTCCCCCGACCGCTCCACCCGCATCACCGTCGAACCCACGCGAATCCGATTGCCCTCACGAACATCCGCATCGCGAATCCGTACTTCTTCGATGAACGTACCGTTGGTGCTTTCACAATCCCGAAGCACCACCCGATCGTGCTGCACCGAGATTTCCGCATGAACCCGCGAAACCGTCGGATCTTGCAGACAAATCTGACTCGACGTCGCACTGCCAATCACACTCGACCCCACCGGACAGCCAAACGTTACCCCCCGTTGTGCCCCCTCCATCACCGTGAGACGATAGCTCGGTACCTCCCACCGCGATGGCACCGCCGCTTTCAACTGGACCGTCTCGAACTCCGGATCTTGCACCGCTCCCGTCCGTCCCGTTCCAGAAGGCTTGTTCATCATCCTGTCCTACTGCAACCCGTCGAGCATGCCAACGTCACCCGAGAATAGACCGACGGTTCCCTCGGTCAAGGATTGCCTTCCCACGCCGCAGTTCCCGTCGATGAACCCGTCGCCCGTGTCAGCACCAAGGTTCGTACGTTCGTGTCCAACTCGATCTGAGGCACCGTCACCGAACCGTCGTCATTCGCCAATACCGTCCCCGTTTTCCCCTCCCATTGCCATCGAATCGGCTCTCCCGCAAGACAGCGGAAACGACGTATCCGTCGTGCCGTAACGTCCACCGTCACCGGCCATGAGCCGTCAAATCGATCCCCCCGCGTAGGATAGCCCGCCTTCGGCGCCGCGCTGCCTTTCCCATCCACCACAAAGAGCGGAATCTCAAACCGCTCCCATTCATCCACCACACCGTTCGTATCCCAGCGTAAAAATCGATTGAGCGCTCCCGCTATCTCACCAGACCAGCCCGTATCTCCGGCCGTACCCACCTGCCCCGCATACCCACTGTTGTCGTTCCACGCTCGCTTGCCATTGCCCGTCCCATCGCCTGGATCGCGGTCGTGGCTCGCTCGCGAAAACGCGGGAAATGCCCGATCCCTTCGAAGATAACTCCGTTCGTCGAACAGTAGACTGAATCCATCATCCCACCAGCCCTCACCCATCACCGGATCCGCCGAACCATGACCTCCCTCATCCCATACCGCGATATGACCGATCCCCTCCTTTTGCACCGTCTGATAATACGATAACCCCGTCAGTGCGCTGGCATGGGTGACCGCGCCAAAGTGGATCGTCGCATCGTCCTTGCCATGCTTCGTAAACAAGAATTGATCCCTGGCCTCCGGCATGTCCAACAAAACACGAGTGATATCCTGCCGATCCCATACCCCCAACGCCGTCCCATCCTCCAACGAGGTACCATCTTGCCAATTGTCCTGCACCTTTCCCCAGAGTTCTTCGAGTTGCTTGATCCGCGCGGGACGATGGTTGCGAGGGATCATTTGCCCGATCGTGGCTTCGACAAACGCAAAATGACGACCGTAGAGCAGCCCAAAGGCGCTCGCTCCCGCCCCACCCATGGACCCGCCTGTCACATAGACCCGCTCCGGGTCCGCACCAGGATACGTACGAAGCACCCATTCCAACAAATGAAGGATCCGACGTTGCGTATAATTCGGTACTGTCGTTGAACTTCCCCCCGGAGAGCCATCCCCATATCCCCACCAATACGAATTCATCGAATCGTGTGGGTAGATGCGGAACTGGCCTCCAGAACTCGTCCCATTGTACGGGGCGCCTCCGAAACCGTGGAGATAGATCCGAACCGGCATGCGCTCCGAGGCAGTCGCACCATTGGGGACGTACACTCGTGCAACAAACTTGCGCCCCGCATGTCCAGGACTATCCAGGTAAGCATCCGTCGTTTGGGATAGTGTCAGCTTCGAGTATCCCGATTCGGTGGATGTAGCCGTGATCGTTGGAAACGATGGTGTGATACTGTCTATAATCGTGATGGAAAACGATGCGGTAGTCGATCCGGCCTCATTCGATGCGTGAACCGTAACCGGATAGCTATTGCCTCCCTGAATGAAGTCCGGTGTGAACGTGAGTTGTCGCGAATCCTCATCGAATCTCGCTCCGGGCGGAAGCCCGTCCAGCCATATCCGTGTCTGTTTTGCCGAGGAAATGACCTCGATCGATAGCCGTAAGGTTTCATCCTCCATCACGGTCTGATCCGCGGGCGCGACAATCTCCGGAGCGGAAAGCTCCGTTTCCCCACCACCACTACCGCTGCTTCCACTGCTGCCGCTGCTAGCGCCACTTCCCCCACTACCGCTGCTGCCAGCGCTGCCGCTGCTTCCACTACTGCCGCTGCTGCCGCTGCTTCCAGTGCTGCCGGCGCTTCCACCGCTTCCGCCGCGCGCATCGTCGAAGCCCGCATCCTCCGAGCCACAACCCCCCAGGCAAAAGGCCAAGGGAAGGAAAACCAAAGCCAATACGATGCGTGACCGTGAACATCCGATGCTCGCCATGCTCCTAGTCTACCGATAACCAGCCCCGGATGCCCAGGTCCCGATGCCCCTCGGAAAGCAAGTCGTCGGACGCACGGGGCAAGTCGTTAGAACGCCTGTCCGACCGCCAGAGAAAAAGCAATCGGTTGGCCGAAGATTTGTCCTGGATCTCGCTCCTCGCGGTCGAGATCTCCGCCGATTTTTTGCATGCCAGGAACGCGATATCCGACATCGAGACGAATGGGTCCCACAGGCGTATCGTAGCGGAAGCCCATCCCCGTGGATAAATGTAAGTATTCGAAATGAAAAGTAGTTTTATCTCTCGTGACGTCGGAGGCGTCAGCAAAAACCGCCCCCGTCAAGGGTCCCAGAATGGGATACCGAACCTCCGCGGATGCCTCCCATAACGTAAGGCCCCCCAACGGAATACGACAAGCGTCCTCCGAATACCCGGCACCACATCGATCGCGAAATTCCCTGGCCGAAACGTTCGGAGCCAAAAACGCTCCGGGACCGTGGGGCCCTACCGCGCGGTACGGATAGCCACGATTCGAGGAAGGACCGCCCGAGTAAAACGCACGGAAGTACAAGAGCTGCTGGTCCCGCGTATCGCCCTCGTCGAACTGGTCTTTGAGCGCTTGCCCATAATCGCGAGGAAATAAAAAACCCACCGTCGAACGAACGGCGAACGTGACCGTTGAGGAAATCGGGGCATATAAACGCACTTCCGGCTGCACTTTCACGTCCGATACGCTGCCTCCCAATATTCCCCCCGCCAGTTGTAACGAGTTGCTCAGGAAGGCTCCTCGATGGGGACGCAACGAATCATCTCGAAAGTCCAAATAGGACGATAGCTCCACGTAGCGAACCAGCACCCTGCGCAGGCTATCGTCGAGAATTCCTACATAGGTGAAAGGATAGTAGGCCTGCCCGTGAAAGAAGGTTCCCACATGAAGGTGATGGTTCCAAAACATACGTTCGATTCCCACCGCGCCTTTGAGTTCTCGATAGCCGAGAATGACGTCATCCGAATAGCTCTGCAGAAGCACTGGGAAAATACTTGCATTTCCACGTAAAACCCCTGTCGACCGCGGTTCGAGGAACCCTGGTTGTCGAAGCGATGCGAGCAGTTTGCCTTCCGGCAACAATCGGTCGGGGGACTCGAACTGCCCAACTTTCGTGGGGAAAAACACGATCCCGGGCATGGCCGTTACGGTGAATCGTCGTAATCCTCCCAAAAAATTGCGGCTTTCCCACCCAGCCACGCCGTGAACGTCGGCCCGAATCGTATCAAGTTCCGTTCCCACTCCCAACTTGATCGTACGAAGCGGGGCGGGGGTGCATCGGACCACCACGTCAACCGCCGGTTGCCCTGCCTTGTTTCGCGGGATGTTCGTGGGCGCTTGCGGATCGCCCGAAGGCCAGGAAACCTGCACGTCCGCCAATACCCCGAGATCCAGAAGCGCGTTTTTCCCCGTTTCGAGATCCTTGGCCGAAAAACTATCCCCAGGATTCACGTTGAATACGCGTCGAATCGGCTCCCGTGGCAGATCCTGAATCCCGAGAAATGTCACCGAACGAACGAGAAATAACGGTCCCGCCTTGATCTCATATTGAATCGTCGCACTCAAATCGAGAAGGTTCACCTGCACCCGCCCCTCGACCTCAGCCCAGGCAAATCCACGGTTTTTCAGCTCCGCACGAATCCGGTCTTTCGTCTGCTCATAGATCGTCTCATCGAATCGATCGCCAGGTTTCAGCCCTTTTTCCACCGCGTTGAGAATGGCGGCCTGATGCTCGAACGGCACGGTATTCAACCCCGAAGGCAAAGCGGAACGCACGATGGTGGGGGGACCCTCATGGACCGCGATCTCGACCCGCACATGCCCTTGTTTACCCGTGGGAATGACGCGCGCTGCGCGCACTCGCGAATGGTAATAGCCTTTGGAACGATAATACCGCTCGATGCGAGCCAGATCCTGCTGCAACACGAAACGGTCGAAATACGCGTACTCAAACGCTACCCCATCCCAGATTCCAAGAAAACGCGGACTCGATCCTGTCGCGATTTTCCCTTTGATCTCGTCATCACGCAGTTGCGTGTTTTCTTGAATGTCGATCCGATCGACCGCCTGACGCCCCGGCGCGAGCGAATAACACCCGGTGAGCAAAGCCATGCCCCACAGCCAAAGCCAAGCCAACCACCTCTTGTCTGCTGTCAGGCTTCGTCTCATGATCGATGTTGTCGAGACAACCACGTTCTCGTGCGGCCACCATTCCAGGCTCGGCCCAGGAGGTCTAGCCTAGACAGATACCCTTTGCCGTTGGTTTCCGCAATGCCGCGACCCGTTGCAATTGTTCCCCCATGAACGTACGACCAGTCGCGATGCATAACGTACGACATTGCCCAGAACTCGACCGGCTCGCTGGTTGGTGCGTCCACGAAATCCAGGCCTCGGCAAGCGCCGTGGTGGCTTGCGCGTTTCGCCGTGAGCATGGATGGCAAGTGGATGAAGGTTTCGCCCGCATCGATGACCCGAATCAGCCGGAGGCGGGAACCGATACCCTCTTCGATCTTGCCTCTTTGACCAAAAGCTTCGTGGCTCTCGCGTTCGCAAGGCTCGTTCGTGATGGTCTTGTGGATTGGCTCATGCCGCTGGGCGTTCCGTTGCGCGATGCGCATGGTACGCAGGTCGCCAGCGTTCCGCTGTTGTGGTTGGTGGCCCATCGTGCGGGATTGGAAGGGCACCGCCCCTTGTACGCGCCGCTTCAAGAGGGAAAAATCGTGGATCGATGCCTCGCCCTGCGGCAAGCCGCCATGGCTCTTCGCCCGGAATGCCTCGCTATCACCCCGAAAGAAGATGGATTTCCCCCATGTTATAGCGATCTCGGGTATCTGCTCTTCGGAGAAGCCATGAGCCGAGCGTCGGGATTGCCCCTCGACGAAATCATCCGTGCGCAAATATCACAACCCCTTGGTATCCAAGCTCGTTCCGCCCGACAATGGCGCGAGGGGGAGCCCGCTTTCGTTCAGCGAACCGCACCCACCGAAGTCGTAGCCTGGAGGGGAGGGCTGGTGCGCGGCGCCGTTCATGACGAAAACGCCTGGGCCCTTGGTGGCGATGGACTATGCGGTCATGCTGGGCTCTTTGCGACGGCCAGGGATGTGGCCATGCTCGGCGCGGCCATCCTCGATGCTTTGCAAGGCACGCGCGACGATTGGCTCACGGTCGAACAACTCGAACCGCTCGTTCGCCGTCGGCCCGAAAGCACCTTGCGCGCGGGATTCGACGGAAAAAACGATCATGGCTCTAGCTCCGCGGGCGAACGCTGTAGCCCTGACACATTCGGTCACCTCGGATTTACCGGAACCTCGTTCTGGATCGACCCGCATGCGCAAGTCGTCGCGGTTCTGCTCACCAATCGTGTCTATCCGAAAAGGGATAATTTGACGATTCAAATGGCACGACCCACCATCCACGACGAACTATTCGCTTGGGGATTGCGCCATGCCCATCGCGATGGCCGGAAAGACGCGGACGCCCGCCGAATGTAAATTTTTCAACAAAATATTGTGAAGATGGAGCCATTCCGAGCTTTCTGCTAACCTTGCCCCAGGGCCATGAAAACGTTCACACCTGTCGTGCGGATGCTTTTCCTTGGAGCGTGGATGGGTACCCGCGTACCGGTGGGTTGTCTTGTTAATACGGAAACGGATAGCAGCCGTTTCGAGCCAACCCAAGGAGAGGATGCTTCCCCTGGCGATGTTGCCGATGCCAGCGGCGATGCCGTCGATGATGGAAACGAGGGACAGGGGCACGATGGTTCCGGGCACGATGTCGCCAACGATCATGCCGCGGATGGCCCCGCACCTATGGCGGAAGCCGGCCCAACACCCTTGCCATGGTACGAAGGAACGTTTCGATACTTGCCTGCGGTACAAGCCAACCTCGTTGCCTTCGTGGGCGATCTTTCTCATCCTAACCAAGGCGGCTATGGCAAGGTTAGTTCCTCACGGGCCGGCAAGTTCGACACCATGTTGAAAGCCTTGTTCGAAGCCATCGAACGAGCGCATGTCGATGGCGCCTTGCCGGATTGGTGCGGCGTGCGCGAACTCGCGGCCCAGGCAGGCTACGAACTGCAACGCTTTCGAGAGGAAGCCACAGGACGATGGCTCTTGTATGGCTGGGATACCACAACCTACGGACAGGCCTACTTCTTCATCAACCCCGAACCTCAACGCAACGTCATCGTAGAAGCTCCTCACGATCCTTTCGATTGGGCCACGGGAAAACAAGGCGCCAGAATTTTCATGGCTCTCGCCGCTCGCGCTTTCCTTCTCAACAAAGAACACCGCTGCTCAGACCCAGATGCCACCCCCTGCAGCGGAACCACCTCCGCGTGTCACGGATACTACCGAGAATCGGATGTCGCTCACCATACCGCCAACACCTTTCACCTTCTTCATCGCTATCTATCCGATAACGACCCAGACACCCGCTTCGTGCAATTGCACGGCTTTGCCGGCAACGAAAACGACTACGTCGAAGCCAGCGATGGAAGCCGGAACAAAAACAACCCCTCGTCGGTTTCCATCGCTTTCATCAACGCCCTGAAAAAGCTGGTGCCAACACCCAATGCCGTGTTCTCTTGCCAAGACCCGAAAGACCCGCCCCCCCTGGGACTGTGCGCAACCACGAACGTGCAGGCAAGAGCAACTCACGACCCTTTCATCGATGCCTGCACGGAAGGAACGAAAAAATCATCCGGCCGTTTCCTTCATATCGAACAAGCCAAAGCTTTGCGACAGGATAGCCCGTCGAAGGGATGGTCCTGGACCCAGGTTCGCGACGCGTTGCACGAGACATGGCCCGATTGTCGGCAGCCAGGCTGTGCTCTTGGCCCCCCGTTACCCAACGCCGAAGGCTGCACGTGCGGAATGCCTTGCGACCCTTGACCGCTCCCGTGGCCAGACCTGACGTTTCACTTCCTCCCTGAACTCGCCGACACCCAATCCCAGGAGTCCATCGATGACTGCCGTCCGAACATGGTTCTCGGCCGACGCTCTCCAATCCTTCGGCATCCACAACGCAAGCATGGACTCATGGCATCGTCCGCGTATGCGTCATGGTTTCCGACGATCGGAACCGCTGGGTAAGCCAAAAAAAGACAATAAATTCAATATGTTAAATGGACACAGCCCAACGATGGCGAGGAAGTGTCGGAAGACTCGCTACATGGGGGAAACGAGGTGCTTTCGTGGAAGTCGGATCTCTTGCTTGTCGACGAGAAGCGCCAGTCGGTGACTGAGTTGCCGTCGAAGGTCGGAAGGGGGAACCACGGCATCGACCACCAGATCATCGGCCAATTTATAAAGATCGATGTCTTCTTCGTACTCTTGCCTTTTTTGTTCGATGAAGCTTTGTCTTTCCTCGCCTTCCGCGAGAGCCTGGATTTTGTTGTAATACACGGCGTTGACGGCGGCGGCGGGCCCCATGACGCCGATGGCTGCCGAGGGTAGCGCAAGGCAGGTGTCGGGTTCGAAGGCGGGGCCGCACATGGCATAAAGACCGGCACCATAAGCTTTTCGGACGATGACCGAGATTTTGGGCACCGTGGCCGATGACACCGCGGCGATCATTTTCGCGCCCGCTCGGATAATCCCTTGCTGCTCGACCTTGACGCCAATCATGAACCCCGGAACGTCGGTCAGAAACACCAAAGGAATGCCGAATGCATCGCAAAGTTGAATGAATCTTGCCACTTTGTTGGCGCTTTCCACGAAGAGCACGCCGCCAAGGTGGTTGGGTTGGTTAGCCACGATGCCAACCGAACGGCCTTCGATTCTGCACAAGCCTGTCAATACCTCCTTGGCGTACAACGGTTTGATCTCCAGCCAGGAGCCTTCATCCACAAGGGCTTTCACCACCTCCATCATGTCGAAAGGCAATCCCTCATCCTTGGGAACGACCTGTTCGATGATTTGCCAAGGTAAGGCGGGTGGTCTTGGGGCCGCCATGGGGATGGCGGCTCCCGCTCGGGACGGCAAGTACGATAGGTAGCGCT
>Ga0116183_1007192_pt1 | contig 10012 bp, 4 predicted proteins | sample AD_UKC078_MetaG_FD_89753 | JGI IMG/M metagenome (GOLD analysis project Ga0116183, IMG submission 89753) | Active sludge microbial communities of municipal wastewater-treating anaerobic digesters from USA - AD_UKC078_MetaG | ecosystem: Engineered > Bioreactor > Anaerobic > Digestate | place: USA...
CTATTGGAATGGATTTGCTCTTTGTTCCCCAGGCCGGGGGCAAGATGCAAGTCTTGAATGCCGACCTCGAGCCCTCTTTTGACGTGACTATTTCGGGAGAGATTCAATCGGTAAGTTCGGTATCGCAAGATACGGTTATGTATCTTTCTTCCTCCTCCAAAACCATCTATTGTTTCGATAAGCGAGGCATTTCCAAATGGTCCTTACCCCTTGGCGGCGACCTGAAGGCAACACCCACCATCGATGTGTATAGAAACAGGATTTACGTAGGAGTAAGCAACAACAACTTGTTCGCTATTGACAGAACCAGTGGGCAAGCCGATTGGAGCTATCGTACCACCAGCCCCATCAGTCAGCCCGGAGTCATCATAGGTCGAGACCATTTGTTGATCATCACCGATAATGGCACTGCACATATCTTTGATCTCACCAAGACTCCGACAGACCAGATACTGTCGCCTGTCGGCACCTTAAATCTGAACACCACGATTCGTACCGCTCCGGCCATTGACAAGGACGGCTTCCTGTATGTCTCCACCACGGACGGCCGTTTGATTAAGTTCTATTTCGATATGAACACCTACACCGGCGATATTCTCTGGAACCTTCCGGTGGGCAGTAGTTTTGAGACCTCGCCGGTAATAGCCAATAACGGTAACATTTATATGGGCGATACCCAAGGCATTTTGTATGTGATGGATAATCTCAGCGGACAACTGCTGTGGCAAAAAGACCTGGGCAGCGCCATCACATCAACCATTACCATCAACGAATACGGATACTATTATGTTGGGACGGAGCGTGGAGAGATGTATGCTTTCATTGATAGAGGACAGGGCTTTGGAGAGATTATCTGGCATTATGCTTCTTCATCGGCCATATCCAACGCTACGGCCTTTGTGAACGATTGCCTGCTGTTCTCGAACCGGAACGGAGAATTGTTCAAGATTCGTGAAAACTGGATACCCACATCCACCCGTGCCTTCCCGACCGAACCTCAATGGGGCACCTACCAGGGCAACTACCGCCGCAGCGGCGTACAGGCCGAAACCACCGGTTACACAGCCCTTCCCACTGTCAAGACCAAACCGGTAGTCAAACAAAGTCCCTCGCCCTTCAGCACCGACTTCCAGCTTGAAATCACCCTATCAGCCACAGCCCCCGTAAACATCCAACTTATGGACATCTTCGGCCAGATCATCCACTTTGAAGACCTGGGAGTACTAAACCCCGGCACCCATCAAAGAACCATCCAGACCTCCAATTGGCCGGCTGGGGTGTATTTGTATCAGGTAAGGATTGGGGCTGGGGTGCATAGTGGGAAGGTTATGAAGCGGTAATTCGTTTTTTTAATACTTGAATGTAAAGATATCAGATAATAAAACACTATAAAGTAGAGCACAACGAAACCAAACGACTAATTCCTGATGATGCTGTCAACGATAGCCAGAACAGTCGAAGAGGATTTTTTACTTATAAATAAATAATCAAAATGGAGCTAACAAGAGAGGAAGAAACGAAACTAAGATTGTCCTAATTGACGGAGAACAATTGGCGCAACTAATGATTGATTGTAATCTTGGTTGCACTACTCAACAGAAATATGAACTGAAAAAACCTGATAGTGATTATTTTGGAGAGGAATAAAATGAGATAGTTGTTTCATCATCTCAAACGAGAATGCGTTTTCAATAACTAGTGAGAGTTGACAAAAACAAACTAAGCAATAGGGAACAATGTCCGATATCAAAAAGAATCATACTCAAATGCCGGATCTTTTGGCACAAATAACGCAGCAACTATCTGTATTCTTAAATGGCATCTTGCCAACACTAACCGATGATTGGTGGAACAAAACTGTCATTAACAAATTGTCCTTTCCTCAGATCAACAGAATTAAGCAACACAACATTACTTCATTGAGTGGTCTCGATTTGGCTGGACTTCTTAGGGTTTTTGATGGAAATTGGCATCAGATATCCGGTAAGTTGAATTTCCCTTTTGAAACTCGGCATTTTGTCAAGGAAATGCAAACTATACGAAACCGTTGGGCTCATGCAGATGCTGATGGTTTCAATGTTGATGATGTGTATAGAGACCTTGATACTCTTCAACGTTTTACAGCTGTCATAGGTGCAGATGACCAATTCATACAGAGTATACGAAATATTAAGGCTTCTCTTTTAACTGATGAACGTCAGCCCCAAGTAAAGGAAGATGCACAGTTCGATTCCTCAGCAATTGAAAAAGAAGATAGCGGTGATGAGTTTAGTTTGGGACAGATTGTGCAAATTATGTCCAATCCTTCCAGACGTGGTGCAATTATTTCAATTTCACCTGCAACACCAGAGAATAGATACGCTGTATTCATTGATGGGGGCACACAAACGTTTTATTCATCGCAATTGATGCCTGAAGACAAGCAAGGTAATAATGAAATCGTGTTGGGTTTTAATCAATTCCATGCTTTCCTAACTGCCCAACAAATCAATTACCCTGGGCTTTCTACCTTGTATTCCTTAAACGCTGCCAGAGTTGATTTCATTCCCTACCAGTTCAGGCCTGTTTTTCGTTTTATAAGATCTGACAGACCCCGATTGTTAATAGCTGACAGTGTTGGAGTGGGAAAAACCATTGAAGCCGGCCTAATTCTTAGAGAACTCCAGGCTCGACGAGATATTCGCTCTGTTCTAATTATTTGTCCACGACCTTTGGTTACCGAAAAGAAGTGGCAGAACGAAATGAAACGTTTTGACGAGCGGTTTACTCATCTGGACGGCCCTACTTTAAGATATTGCATCAACGAAATGGACCTGGATGGAGTTTGGCCTGAACAATATCAAAAAATCATACTTTCTTACTCTCTATTGGATGAATCGGTTTTGTATGGTTCCGCTTCTGAGGGTAAGCGGGTGCGCACAAAGGGTTTATTGGATTTAGATCCTTCCCCTCGATTTGATTTGGTTATTGTTGATGAAGCTCATCATATTAGAAACCAGGATACACTTAGCCATAAAGCAGTAAGGTTCTTCTGTGACCATGCCGAAGCTGTTGTTTTCTTGACTGCGACTCCGATACAACTTGGGAGCAATGATCTTTTTGTGCTCTTAAATACACTGCGCCCAGATTTAATCATTGACAAAGAAAGTTTTGCCCACATGGCTGAACCGAACCCGTACATTAATCGGGCTGTTTCGGCCATGCGGTCCATGGAGCCGGAATGGCAAAAACTATCCATGGATTCACTCGAACAAGCAGCTTCTACTCCATGGGGACAGGCTATACTAAAACACAACCCCGATTACACCAGACTTCGCAATGAGCTATTAAAGAGCGATATCAAACAAGAAGAGCGCGTTAAGATGATTTCGCTTACTGAAGGCTTGCACACTTTTGCAGGCATCATCAACAGAACACGTCGCAGGGATATTGACAATTTCACGGTTCGTAAACCAGAAACTGTCAAAGTGCCATTTACTGACGAACAGCAGCATTTGCACGATGAACTATTGAGAATACAGGCTGAAGTATTTAGTCAGATTCATGACGGTCTGAACGTCATGTTTATGATGACAACCATCAGACGTCAAGCGGCCAGTTGCCTCTTTGGTTTGGCACCCTTTCTGGAAGATATTCTTAACCGCCACATAGATGAACTCACGTGGGTAGAAGCGGATGATACAAATGAGCCTGAGGAAACCGCAATCCTTCCTATTCAGAGCCAGATAAATGATCTTCTCGATGCAGCACGTTCGTTGAGCCCAAATGATCCCAAGCTGGAAACATTGAGGGCTATTCTTCGCAACAAACAAGACCTTGCAAACAATAAGGTCATGTTGTTTAGTAGTTTCAGGCATACATTGTCATATCTATATACTCATCTAAAAGCAGACGGGTTCCGTGTAGGGCTTATCCATGGGGGTACACCCGATGAGGAACGTGTGTCTCTTCGAGCGAGATTTGAGAAACATAGAGATGATGAGGATTGTCTGGATGTCTTGTTGTTTTCTGAAATTGGTTGTGAAGGCTTAGACTACCAGTTCTGCGATTGTATTGTGAACTATGATCTCCCATGGAACCCCATGCGAATTGAACAGCGCATAGGTCGTATCGATAGAAATGGGCAAAAAAGCGAAAGTGTTGCAATCATTAATTTGATAACACCTGGCACTGTCGATGCTGATATCTACGAACGTTGCTTGCTTCGAATTGGTGTGTTCAATAATGCCCTAGGTGGTAGCGAAGAAATACTTGGAGACATAACCAGAGAGATTAAGAACATAGCAGAGAATTACACATTAAATGATGGGGAACGCAAGAATAAGCTGCAGCAGTTAGCAGACAATAAAATCAGACTAATTCAGGAACAGGAAGACTTGGAGAAAAGACAAGCAGAGTTGTTTGGTATTCGGCTGCCTCAAGAGCAATTGAATCAAGAAATTGCCGATGCCGCAAGTTTTTGGTTATCACCAGAGTCATTACGAAGATTGGTGACTAAGTATTTACAACACATAAGTGGTAAAGATCAAGAGTTTATACTTGGCGAGAAACAACTCAAGACACTTAGGGTTGACCAGGAAACACGAGAAAAACTTCTCAAGGAGTATCAACGGATTGTACGACAAAACAGTACTGTCTATCGAGAATGGGAAACCTGGCTTAAGGGAGACGATCAACATCTAAGTATAACGTTTGAGTCTGAGTGCGCCATGAAGCAGCCAAAAGTCACTTTCATGATGCCCCTTCATCCATTGGTAAAACAAGCTGCACTGATGTTTGATACTAAGCAAAAAGTCGTAGCCAACCTATCGGTAATATCCAACGAAATACAACCTGGGAAATACTTGTTTGCTATTTATCAATGGCGTTTCCATGGCATCAAAGAGGATCTTCTTCTTAAACCCATTGCCTCTGACCCACTATTGACTGAACAGCTAGGCAGTCTATTGGAACAAGCAACTGAATCATGTGAAGACACTACAATAAGCCTTGATGACCCTGCGTGGGGTGAACTGGATTCACACCATTACAATTTGTGGAATGAAGCCAGAATCAAACACAAACAAAGAATCAGGGAATTGGCAGAGTACAGACAAGAAAGTTTATCAACAAGCCACCGAGCAAGAATTGCCATACTCGAAGATCAACTATCAAGCGCAACGAATTCTAAGATTCAAAAGATGAGACAAACTCAAATCGCAGCCGCCAACTCCGATTACGCAAGAAGGGTACAAGAATTGGAGATGTCGGTGGAAAGAGCTGACATTGTTGCTGGTACAGCTGCTTATGGCATCATAACTATAAACAAGGAATAGAATATGATAATTGACTACGATAAAATACGAGAGGATAACATCAGTGAGTATGGCAATGGAACTAGACACCTGTCATTTTTAAGTAGACTTTATACTGATAGAACACATTTTATTTTTGAGCTCATCCAAAATGCCGAGGATGCAGGAGCGACTGATATACACTTCAACCTTTTTGACGATAGGTTAGAAATCACACATAATGGTCGACTTTTTAACGAGTTAGATGTAAAAGGGATATGTGGAGTAGATGATGGAACAAAGGCAGAAGATCTGACGAAAATTGGAAAGTTTGGTGTAGGTTTTAAGTCGGTATATGCCTTTACAAATACTCCAGAGGTGTATTCAGGTGATGTAAGTTTCAAAATAGAAAACTATGTGCGTCCGTTTTCAATACCATCAAAATTGGAAAACAACTATAGTAAAACTCTATTTATTTTACCTCTTGGAACGGAAAAGATATCAGAAGAATTGGCACGCAAAGAAATAAGTAAATGCATTAGCAATTTGGGGGCAAGAACACTTCTTTTTCTAAAAAGAATACAGGAAATAGAGTACACGCTCCCCGACTTATCAAGTGGTGTATACCTTCGAGAAGAAAAACAACGAGGGTCGGCTCGACAAGTATGTGTTATCGGAGAAAAGGATGGTGTTGAAGAAGTTGAAAACTGGCTTATTTTTGAGCGTCCCATACAGGTTGAAGAATCATCTCAGGTTGTACGAGTTGAACTTGGCTTTAGATTTGATGCAAAAGACAAGAATCAACAGAATGATGAAAGCATCGAAAGGGTAAAGGAATCACCTCTATTTGTATTTTTCCCCACAGAGAAAGAAACCAAGTTAGGGTTCTTAATCCAAGGCCCCTATACGACTACACCAGGTCGCGATAACATAATAGAGGACGACTGGAACAAAACACTCGTTAATGAAACGGCATTATTAATTACAGAGACACTACCCAAAATAAAAGAGCTTGGGCTTTTTACTGCTTCTTTTTTAGAAACCCTTCCTATTGATCCTAATGATTTTCCGGAGAACAGCATGTTTTATCCTATTTTCGAGTCGGTTCGAGACACATTACAAAAAGAAGCACTTCTCCCTGCTGAAGATGGTTCATTTATCACTGCAGATAATGCATTACTTGCTGAAGCTGATTGGTTAATTGATTTACTTAAGGATAATCAGCTGAAGTTGCTATACCTAAATGGGAAAAAATGGATTCATCAAAAGGTTGGTAAAGGAGCTCTTAAAGAATATTTTAAGAAAGTATTGGGAATTGAAACGATTGACACTGATGGCTTTGCAAGCAAAGTTGATAATCAATTTTTTAAAGAACAGAGCGACCAATGGTTGATGAAATTTTACAGTCAGCTTTCAAAAAACAAGGCACTATGGGAAAAAAACACATACTATTGGCAGGCTTCTGCTAAAACTTTACGAAATAAAGAATTCATTCGGATTCAAGATAATTCTCATGTTAAACCTTTTGACAATGATGACAAGCCACAAGTCTATTTGCCAACGAGCATCCCTCATAACTACCACCCCAATACTGTAAAAATTGAGATTGCCAAGGATGAGCCTGCACGTAGGTTTTTGTCAGAAGACTTAAAATTATCCGAGTTCAACAAAGTACACGGAGTAATTGAATGTATATTACCGAAATATCGTAAACAAATTGAGTCACTCCCTGATAAAGAAGAGCATTTGAGAGATGTTGATATAATAATAGATGCTATGGAAACGGACTCTCAAAAGGATTATGATTTGTTGAAGAAAGAACTTAAAGAAGCATCTTTCATTCGATCGAAATTATCAGATTACAATAAAAGATATTATAAACCCAGTGACTTGTATTTTTCAAACGAATCTCTTGACCAATACTTTGAAGGAGACCCTGACGTACAATTTGTAAGTCCAATCTACGATAAAGCCGCATCGGATTTATTTTTCAAAATTGGAGTTGTGAAGAAAGTTCGTATTAAAAAGAGAATCCCAAATAATCTGGGGCATATTGAAATTTGTGATAGGCACAGTTTTCATAAAAGAGGAAAAAATGGTTTTGACCCTGATATAATTGTTTATGGATTAGAAAATGCACTTTCAAATGTAACGCTTGAAAAGAGCCGTTTTATTTGGAATGAGATTGTTATACCGAATAAAGAATGCATAAAAGGCATCGTTGAAAACTCAACAAGAGAAGCATTTACTTCTATTGATAAAGAAGAAAATATTACCAGTTCTTTCGGAAATCTTCTAATGAAAAGCAAATGGCTTCCTGGACCAAATGGCTTTTGTACACCATTTGAATTGAGCATTAATGATCTTCCAGAAGAATTTGAGCGAAATGATAAAGTCGCTGAACTTCTGGGAATGAAAAAAGATCTTATCAATAAATTGGCCGCTGAAGTTGGTGTACCAGCGGAGGATATAGAGTTGCTGAAGAATTATCCGAAAGAATTCAATGAATTCAAATCATCATTGAAATCCGAAATAAATGAATCAAAAACAAATAACTTACCTGCATTCCCAGTAAGACCTGTAACTAATCCGGAGAGGCGTCTTGAGCATCAATACGAGAAACAATCAAATGCACCAAATAGGCAGTACGAAAAAAGAGAGAGAAATGTGCGAACAACAAATGACTTGATAGAACCTAAGACATGGCTTAGAAACCAATACACCAATGACCATGACCAAATGGTTTGCCAAATCTGCAAAAAGGAGATGCCTTTTAAAACACGGGATGGTTCTTACTACTTTGAAAAAAAGGAAATTTTCTCAAGCAGGTTTTTACCCAAGGAACAAGAGGCTCAATACCTTGCTCTTTGTCCTCTTTGTGCTGCAAAATACAAGGAATTCATAATAAGCGACGATGATGTGATGATGGAGATTAAGGGCAAAATTATTAACGCTGATGGTTGCGAAATTCCAATTCTGTTCGGAGAAGAAGAAGCAAGCATTCGTTTTGTTGAGACACATTTCCATGATTTAAAGCTTATTCTCCAAAACATAAAAGAGTAAAGAATATTACTCTTTTATGAGGCACTTTACAGATTTTGAGATATAAAAAAACGTTTACTTCACAGACTAATACCAGACTGTCAAAAAAAGGGGTAGCTCACAGAACTTATAAAACTTAAAGAATATGAAGACAAAGATTATAACATTGACTATTGTATTTTTTGTAATTGTGGCGTTTGCTCAAAGTCAAACCAGACAGTCCAATACAGTTCAACAAAAACTAGTTTCTGAAAACACCATTTACCAACTATTTCCAACTCAAAACTTTTGGACTTTTATTAAGCTCGACACACGAAATGGTAAAATGTGGCAAGTTCATTTTACTGTTTCGGACGATGGTTTACGAGGTGAATTTATATTGAATATACTTCCACTTGTAACTAAAGACAAAGAAGTTAATGGTAGATTTACACTCTATCCGACTGAAAATATTTACAACTTTTTGCTACTAGACCAAATTGATGGTAAAATATATCAAGTACAATGGTCAATGGAGTCTGAAAATAGAGGTGTTATTCCAATTGAATAGTTGACTATGGTTGAATTGAATCACTTTGAAAAGGTATGTGAATGCATTTATAAAGTTGAACGTTATTCTGTTCGTGATAACGGAGCAGTATTACGTTTTCCTCTTGACATTAGACGACCAAGACCAACCGACAATAAATGGACTTTTGGCAAACTAAACAGTAAGACAGGCTATTTAGAAATCGCTTCAGTCCGTATTCATAGAATAGTTGCAACTGCATTTCACGGAGAACCGCCAACAAAAGAACACGTTGTAGACCATATTGACACAAATAAACAAAATAATAGCCCAGACAATTTACGTTGGGTAACAAGATTAGAAAACATTTTGCTTAATCCAATCACAGCAAGACGAATAGAACTTGTTTGCGGAAGTGTGGAAGCATTTCTTGCTAACCCTTCAAAATTTCGTGACAAGTTTCAAGAGCCTAACTATAAATGGATGTGTACAGTTAATATTCAAGAAGCACAAACAAGTAAGGAAAGGCTATTGGCTTGGGCAGAAAGTGAGAAACCATTACAAGGAGGAACATTGGGAGAATGGATTTACAATCGTAGTTTACCAAAAGGGCAAGTTGAAAAAGTACCAGATTTTACAAATTCCTTAACACAAAACGCAAAACAAAAGAATTGGAAAACACCGACTGAATTTCCTTGTTGCCCTCAAGAAAGTGGGAGCAATCCCATTATATCATATTTTGCAAATTTAAAAAGGGAAAACATATTTTCACAAAATGAATATTCAAAATCAATCATTGAAAATTTTGCAATTTCAAAAGACGAAAATGTTTTGTGGATTATGTGCAAGAACTTTGATGATAGCGCAATAAAACCGTACTCTTTGGCAGAGGTAACTTATCAAAATGGAATTTTCATTCATAATAGTCTTGGTAGTTTTTTCCAAAAAGACAGTGCAGAAAAACAGTTTACTATAGCGCAAGGACTTGAATGGACTGGTGGTTTGACCTTTGATGACTTATGTTAAACGAAAAATTAATGACATATTTAAACAATGCCGAACCGCTAATCGAGTAGGCCGCCCAGTCGGCAGTTAGCCGACCGGGAGAGCCTCTCACACCACTGTACGTACGGGTCTCGTATACAGCGGTTCGTTAAGAAATGGAGCCACTTTTTGGTAATAAGTAAAC
>Ga0116183_1007193_pt1 | contig 10011 bp, 4 predicted proteins | sample AD_UKC078_MetaG_FD_89753 | JGI IMG/M metagenome (GOLD analysis project Ga0116183, IMG submission 89753) | Active sludge microbial communities of municipal wastewater-treating anaerobic digesters from USA - AD_UKC078_MetaG | ecosystem: Engineered > Bioreactor > Anaerobic > Digestate | place: USA...
CAATCTCTGAAGGCATCCGGTATAGATCCCAGCTTATCCTATGATATAGCTAGAAAAATAGAAAACCATCTTTTTAACCAGGGTAAGAATAATATAACTAATGATGAATTGAGGATAATAACATATAAAATAATAACCAAACAATGCGGAAAAGATTTTGCCGACAGATATCTCCTGTGGAGAAGTATAAAAAAGCTGAATAAACCCTTTATAGTTATGTTTGGAGGAGGAACAGGTGCGGGAAAGTCCACAGTTTCTTTTGAAATAGCTCATAGACTTGGTATTACTGCTGTTCTTTCTACTGATTCTATAAGGGAGATTATGAGATCAATGATCTCTGAAGACCTTATGCCCTGCATTCACAAATCTTCTTTTACTGCCTGGACGTGTTACAGGACTCCTCTTCCTATCGGGGCAGATCCTGTGATAATTGCTTTTCAGGAACAGGTGGCGAAAATCTCAGTAGGACTTATGGCTACAATCGAGAGGGCTATTAAAGAAAATGCGAGCCTTGTGATTAATGGAATTCATATAGTTCCCGGTTTTATAGAAAAACATTATTTTGAGGAAGCTCATATTGCTTTCATGATAGTCAGCCTGAATGACAGAGACTTACATAAAGAACGATTCATACTCAGGGAAAATCAGACTTTAGTAAAAAGAAAGTCGGAAAAATATCTTGATAATTTTGAAAATATTAGAAAATTACAGGATTACATAATTTCCCAGGCAAAGAAGCATACTATACCTATTATAGATAATGTAGATATGGATAGAACTGTTTCAGTAGTTTTAGATTATCTTACAGAATTTATTAAAGATAAGATAAATCCTGATGTAAAAACTTTACTGGGTTAGTATTTATAGAAAGGCAAATTAATTATGGCAATAATATGCAATAATTGCGGTGAGGAAAATTTTGATCTTGCTACACAATGCAGTATCTGCGGAGGACAACTTTACTATACTGATGCTCTTATTGATGGTACTTTATTGCAGGATAGATATAGAATTGAAAAGTTAATTAAGTTCGGTGGTATGGGAGCTATATATTTAGCCTCAGATGATAGATTGAACAGATATTGTGTTGTAAAGGAAATGTTAACTACCTATGGCAGCAGGGATGAGAAGCATTATGCAGAGAAGAGATTTAACATAGAAGCCAGATTACTTTCACAACTTGAACACTATCATTTGCCCACAGTTTATGATTACTTTATAGAAAAAGGTCGTTATTATCTGGTTATGTCTTATATAGAAGGAGTGGATCTTTTTGATGTTCTTCAGCTGGAGGGTAAACCGGGACTTCCTGAAGAAATAGTAATTGAATGGGCATTACAGATACTTGATGTCCTTCATTATCTTCATACTCAGATACCTCCTATCGTTTACAGAGACATTAAACCCAGTAATATTATGCTTCATAAGGATGGAAGAGTGGTTCTTATAGATTTTGGAATAGCAAGGACCATACAGCCAGGGAAAAATCTGAAGTATACAGCTGTCGGTACAGATGGGTATGCGGCAGAAGAACAATTTCGTGGAGAAGTAGAACCAAGAAGTGATCTTTATTCTCTGGGAGCAACCATGCATCATCTTTTAACAGGGAAAACGCCAAGTGCCTTTAATATAAAACCTGTAAGAAATCTGGCTCCCTGGGTTTCACCACAGCTGGAATATGTTATTATGAAAGCACTGGAATTTGAGGCTCCCAGGAGATATGCCAGTGCAATGGAAATGAAGGAAGCTCTTTGTAGTATAATAAATCAAGGGGTAAAGAGCCGTGATGTTCAAAAAAGGATACCTTTTGTCATCAAATCTGTAGTGTCGGGATCTCAGAAAAAAAAGCCCGTACCTTATGATACTATAAAAGACAAAATTCCAGAAGAGGAAAAAGCAGAAATTCTTAAATCTTTAGATCTGGACCCACAGGAGAGAAGAAGTATATTAAAACCTTCCGGATCACTTGAGAATAAAGAGAGCTGGATTTTTGAAAAAAGAGGCAGCCTATTTAAACCACGTAAAACAAAACTGAACAAACAGCCTGTACCTCAGGAAAATAGACCCTCTAAATCTTTATTGACTGATAAAATTAAAGATTATTGTGATTATAAAAACGAAGAACTGGGTAAAAGCAGGTTAACAGAAAGAACAAGAGAGGAGATTATTTCCGAAGAGATCTTAGATAAAGGAGTAGGAGCTGCTTTAACTGAGCTACTAAAAGCCAAATTAAATGGAACCGATGAAAATAACTCCAAACTTCTCAAACTTGATGCCAGACAATCTTCAGGAGAACCCGGTTTAAAGGAAAAATAAATATTTTCCACCTGTAAATTTGTCTGTGATAAAAGCTGAAAAATAGAGACAGGCTCTCCATATGGATATTAACTTACCTGTTGCCGTACCAGGTTAATCTTTAAAGAATTATTTACAGAAAGAATATTTTAACAGTTATTTCTTTTTTCCATCTACTAAAATAACCTCAGGTTCATCTGTTATACTTATATCCATTTCCTTTGCTATCTTTATATAATTTCCCTTATTTTCTCCTTCTAAATTGTATTCGTCTATCAGATCAATCATAGCTATCAGGGCTTCTGCCAGGATTTCTATATCTATGTCTTCCTTCATACTTATAATTTTTTTGTATATCTTTACTCCTTCTGCTAACATATCTGCATTCAGATAGAAATTTGCAAGACGCAACAACCCTGTATGAAAATCAGGATATTCTTTTATAATATTATTATATATATCTAAAGCTTCATCTGTCTTTTCAATAGTTAAAAGATAATCTGCTCTATCTATTCTTGTTATTAAAAGAAGTTCTATTTCTTTTTTATTTTTATAATAGGTCTCCAGTTTTTTTGAAAAAAGTATATATTTATCGTAATAATCATAATTGTCAAGGCAGAACGCTAACAGGTCTTTCAGGATATCTTCTTCCCAGGAAGTGTTATAGACTTTTCTAAGCATTTTTTCTAATTGTAGATAAGCTCTGTCATATTCTTCTACATAAATAAGTTCTTCCAGATCATCATACATATGTTCCATTTCAAGATCAAAATCTTCTTCTTTTTTCTTTTTCTCACTTCTGAATTCATTATATCTTAATTTTCTATCTATATTATATGGACTTTTTTCATTATTTTTAATAGATTTTTTTTCTTCTTCTTTATTTTCTTTTTCTATTATTTCTAATCTTTCCTCTTGCTCATTTTCTATTTTTTCTTCCTCTTCTTCTTCGGTTTCTATTTTTTCTTCCTCTTCTTCTTCGGTTTCTATTTTTTCTTCCTCTTCTTCTTCAGTTTCTATTTTTTCTTCCTCTTCTTCTTCGGTTTCTATTTTTTCTTCCTCTTCTTCTTCATTTTCTATTTTTTCTTCCTCTTCTTCTTCGATTTCTATTTTTTCTTCCTCTTCTTCTTCGATTTCTATTTTTTCTTCCTCTTCCCGGATCAGATACTCTACTGACCCGTTATCTTCATCAATATTTACATCTAATTTTTCCCATATTTCTGATGGCACTTCTTCTTCTAAAGCTGTTACAAACTTTATATCTCTGGATTTTAATTTTTCTATTACTTCTTCAAAGGTATATTCTAATTTTCCAGGTTTACGTTCATCATAATAATCTTCTCTATTATTTTCCCATACAATTCTTCTCATAAGATCCTTTGGAGATGTCATTACTACAACTTCTCCATTTTTTCCGAACAGGTTTTTATAGTCTTTTTCTTTTTCTGTTAATTTACCTACAAGGTCTTTCCATTTAAAAAATTCTTTAGGCACCTTGAAGCCATTTTTTCTGGCATACTCAACTCCTCCAATTATTAACTTTTTGGCTATGGATATGTCTTCTTCAATTATTGGTGAATAAGCATTTGCTTTAATCCTGGGCAGTATATCTCTGTCAAACTTTAACCTGTGGCATTTATTTTCTCCGAATACATCTCTGAGTCCCATACCCCAGGTATCAATAAGGAAAAATGCATAATTTATATAGTGTTCTTTAAATTTACGTGCTATTAGAACTGTGCCAAGGCCGCTTTCTCTTATATCTTTACCTACATAGCAACAATAAATGGGGAGTTCTCTTACATCTGAAGAGAAATCCATACCTTTATTTTTAAGTATACCTATCGTCTTTTTTGCTATATTTCTGACTTCAGAATCTTTATCTTCTCTCAGTCTTAATAGTATGGGGACTACCTGCGGTGATTGAATATGAACAGCTTTTAAAGCGAATTCCCATCTTATTTTAGGGATATTACTCCTGGATAATATATTAAGAAAAGGTATAGAGATTTCTCCTCTGGACTGCAGAACAAAATAAAGAATCAAGATTTTATTTGTAAGAGATAAATCCTGAAAAGTTTGCTCTATAACCCCATAGGAAGCCTTATCTTCCTCAAGACATCTAATCCAATCTCTGGTCTTATCCTGTAAAGTATTTCCATCCTCCAGCAAAACAGGATACTCATCGATATTCATCAGATTTTCCTGGGCGAGAAGAATACAGAAAACTGCTATTTTAATAGAAGAATCTTTCTCGACTGAATTTAAAAAGTTTTTAAACTGCTCTTCCAGTTCAGGTGCTTTTATTTCCATTAAAATTAAGAGAATTTTTTCTCTTTCTTCTCCCTTTACTTCCTGGAGTAAATCTAGAAGTTCTGATTTTACCTGATTACCAAGTTTTTGAAACAATTTTTTTGTTGCCAGTTCAATCTGTCTCTGCGACGGATAAGATGTATTTATGGTGTTAATAATTGCTATTAATTCATCTTTTAACATATCTTTATTTAAAGTTATATCAAGTTTTGTCGGTTTTATTTTCTTTTTTTTCTTTTTTTTACTCACTGTTTTATCTCCTTTCACCTATTTATGGCTTTCAAACCAGTTGAGTATAAATTTTAATCTGATCTTTCTATTTTTCGGAGAACCACACCGTGAAAGTCCGTGAGATTCTTTTTTGAATCTTAAATATTTAACCTCTTTTTTTAGAAACTTCAGAGCGGTAAATAGTTGATCAGCCTGGTCTACAGGGGCTCTGTAATCTTCTTCACTGTGTATTATAAATAAAGGTGTATTTATGTTTTTTACATTATATAAAGGTGAATAGAGGTTATATTTTTCTGGTTCTTCCCACGGTAATGCTTCAACAGCACATTTAAAAGTGTATCCATAGTCAGATACCCCGAAGAGGGTAGTAAGATTTGTAACACTTCTTTCTGCTATGGCTGCCCTGAATTTATCAGTTTTAGATATTAATAGAACTGTCATATACCCACCATAAGAACCTCCTGCCAGATAAAGCCTTTTTTCATCTATAAACCCCTTTGAAATTACATATTCAAGAAACTCCAGTTGATCTTTTGTGTCAGGTGTTCCCCAGTGAGGTCTTATAGCTTCTGCAAATTTTTCTCCATAGCCGTGGCTGCCTCTGGGATTTGTATAAAGGACACAGTAACCTCTGGACGCCAGGTAATACATCTCATGAAAAAATGTATAACCATAGAGAACATGGGGGCCTCCGTGGATTTGCTGAATTAAAGGATATTTATTTGTTTCATTGAAATTGGCAGGTTTTACAATCCATCCGTGAAGATCCACTCCATCACTATTACGGAACCAGATGTCCTCTGGCTCTGTTAGTTCTATTTCTTTTTGTATAAATTCATTGAAATTGGAAAGTTTATTCAACACCCAGTTATTACCGTCTTTTTTGAGATGAAATAATTCATGAGGATGCATCATATCACCCATAATTAGAGCAATATTTTTTCCTGTTTTATCAATATGGAAAGATGCTATTTCTACTTTTCCGCCGAGTATTTTTTTTGGCTTACCACCCTCAAGAGTTACGGAATAAAGTTCACAGGCACCTTTTACTGTTGCAAGAAAAGCAATCTCTTTTCCATTATCAAAAAACTGTGGCAATGATGAAGGTCCCATAGCAAATTCCTGAAGATCCCCTACAATTTTATTGCTTGCAGTAAAGTCAAAATCAAAGGTTAATTTTCTATCCTTACCTCCACAGGCAGGAACTGTAAAAACTCCGAGATTTCTGAGCCATCCAAAACCTATATCTGTATGATTTCCCAGGAAAACAATCTCTTTTCCGCAGGGTGACCAGTTTATTGAGGATTTAACACCTCTTTCAATGGTAATTTGCTTTGTTTCCATTGTATCCAGATTAATTGTAAAGATATCATCATTTTCCGGATCATCTATTATATCCTGGCTTCTGTTGGTACAGAAAGCTATAAATTTACCGTCAGGAGATATTACAGGATTTACATCATGGAAATTACCATCTGTCAATTGTTTTGTTTCTTTTGTTTCTATATTAATTATATGGATATGGTATTTATCAGGCCCTGTAACTCCCTGTCCATCTGATTTAAACTGTATGTCATCTATGAGGAAATAAGAAGGTTCTTTTTTTTCTGGTTTATCACTGGTTTCTTTTTCATCTTCTTCATCAGGATTCTTATATTTTTTCTTAAAGGAATAAATTATATATTTTGAATCAGGAGACCAGGTAAAAAAAGAAAAACTTCCATCTTCTTCTGTTATAGGATATGCCTCTCCGCCACTGGCAGGAATAATCCATATTCTGGTTTTTTCTCCTCTATTTGATATAAAAGCTATATATTTCATATCCGGTGACCATTTGGGACGTCTGTCACTATGTTCTCCACGGGTAAATTGAATAATATTCTTACTTTCCGTATCTGCCATATATATATTGGAAAAATATTTATTTTTCTTTTCATCTATCCATTTAAGTGTAAATACTATTTTTTCCCCATCAGGGCTTATGAAGGGAGAATCTAAAAATTTTATTTTGAATAAATCTTCAATTTCTAAGGATCTTTTATCACTCATTTTATTAAACCTCTATTTCTTTTAAGCTTTCTTAATAGCTAAATGTTGAACGATTACAATATTATCAATAATTTACAATATTTGCAATAGATTTATTTAAGAGATTTTTACTTTACTACTTTTTCTTAACCAAAAAGGATTATAAAGGAGTAATGCAGAATAATATAATCAGTTTTTTATGCTATTATAAATTAGCTGGAGTGAAGAGTAATAATTTTTTTCACTGCTCACTGCTTACTTATTTATAAATTGTTATAAAACTAAATATAATCTGAAATGAAGGAGAGATGATTTATGGTATCTTATAGAGATTTAGGATTTGTAAATACAAGAGAGATGTTTAAGAAAGCTATGGAAGGCGGGTATGCCATCCCTGCTTATAATTTTAATAACATGGAACAGATTCAGGCTATTATAACAGCCTGTGTGGAAACAAAATCTCCTGTAATTCTTCAGGTCAGTAAAGGTGCAAGACAGTATGCAAATGAAACCCTTCTCCGCTATATGGGTCAGGGAGCTGTAGAGATGGCAAAGAAGATGGGAGGAAATATTCCTATTGCTCTCCATCTTGACCACGGTGATAGTTATGAACTGGCAGTATCATGTATAGAACACGGTTTTTCTTCTATTATGATTGACGGTTCTCATCTGCCTTATGAAGAAAACATAGCTCTTTCTAAAAGAGTGGTAGAATATGCTCATAAACATGATGTTACAGTGGAAGGTGAACTTGGAGTTCTTGCCGGTATAGAAGATGAGGTGCAGTCTGAAAGGTCTCATTATACTCAACCTGAAGAGGTAGAAGATTTTGTAAGGAGAACCGGTGTTGATTCTCTTGCTATATCCATAGGGACTTCCCATGGTGCCTATAAATTTAAATTAAAACCGGGAGAAAAACCGCCGGATTTAAGATTTGATATACTGGAAGAAGTTGAAAAGAGAATACCAGGGTTTCCTATAGTACTTCACGGATCTTCTTCAGTTCCTCAGTCTCTGGTAGATGAAATTAATAAATATGGTGGGAAAATGGAAAATACTGCAGGAATTCCTGAAGAACAGCTCAGAAGAGCAGCTCAGTCTGCTGTATGCAAAATAAACATAGATTCAGATGGTAGGCTTGCTATGACTGCTGCCATAAGAAAGACTTTTGTTGAAAAACCTTCTGAATTTGACCCCCGTAAGTATTTAGGGCCTGCAAGAACTGCACTTCTGGAGCTTTATAAACATAAAAATATACATGTTCTGGGTAGTGCTAATAGAGTTTAGTAAAGTGAGAGGTGAGAAGATTAATTACATTACCATACATTTATGATAAATTAATATCTCACTTTTCACTTTTCACTCTTCATTGTAAACAGGTGACTGACTTTGATATATTGCACAAATTGTTCTCATTCAAATATTGATGAAGAAAAAACCTGTGGGAAATGTTCATTATCTCTTGCGAATTGTCCCAGAGATAAACTAACAAAGCTTATAGTATTAAATGACAGGTATAAGTTGATTTCTCCTCTTAAAGCCGGAGGAATGGCCGGTATATATGTGGCAAAGGATCTCAGATTAAATTGTCTCTGTGCTGTGAAGGAATTATTTCTACATCTTTTTGGAGATGACGATAAAAGATACAGTCTTGAAAGATTTAAGACTGAAGCTGAACTTCTTGCAAAATTACGTCATCCCAATCTACCCTGTGTAACAGATTATTTTTTTGAAAAGCATAAGTACTATCTGGTTATGGATTATATAGCAGGAGAAGATTTTTTAGCTATACTGAAAAAAGATGGTAAGCCAGGTTTAAAAGAAAATATGATTATTCACCTGGGAATAATTATATGTGAGGTTCTTGAATACCTTCACAGTCAACAACCTCCTATTATATACAGGGATTTAAAACCTTCAAATATAATGATTCGACATAGAGATAATCATATAATGCTTGTAGATTTTGGTGTCGCAAAGGCACTTGAAACAAAATGTAATCAGACAAGTATTGGTACTCAGGGTTATTCTCCCAGGGAGCAATATAAAGGAAAACCTGAGACCAGAAGTGATATATATTCACTGGGAGCCACAATGCACCATCTTCTTACAGGGATTACTCCTACTCCTTTTAGATTCAAATCTGTTAGAGAAATTAATCCTGATATTTCTGAAAAGCTGGAAAGAGTTATATTTAAGTCTTTACAGAGCAATCCTGAGGATCGTTATAAAACAGCTACTGAGATGAAAAATGATCTTATAGTTGTAAGGGGGGAGGAAAAGGGTGCCTCCATATTTCTGGAGAGATTAAAAAGTGAGCTGGAAATTTCTGAATCTATTCGGAAAGGAGAAGGGTTATATAAATACAAGATAAAAGTTTTTATAGTGGAGGATGATAGTAAATTAAGACTTGCTTTTCAAAAAGTGATAGAACATACCAGAGATATGGAATTAAGCGGATTAGCCGGAACAGGAGAGGAGGCTATAGAAAAAGTTAAAATACTCCTGGAGAAGCCTGATATAATACTAATGGATATAAGTATGCCCGGTATGAATGGGATAGAAACTACTCGGGAGATTAAAAAGGTTTCTCCTCCCTCTAAAGTCATTATCCTGACTGCTCTTTCTCCTGACAGGAAACTTGTATTAGATGCTTTCTATGCCGGAGCATCTGGTTATTTAATAAAGGGAGTTAAACTGACAGAACTGGTTGAATCTATAAGAAAGGCTCATATTGGAGGATCGCCAATAGAACCATCTGTAGCTACATTTTTACTGGATCAATTAGCAAATAAGCCTCAACAGATTAAACATAAGCAGTCTGAGATAGATGAAGGAATCAGGTTTAACCTTGCCGAGATAGATTTCATAGATCTCCTTACAGAACTCTGTTCAAAAAGAGTAAGAGGAAAGATAGCTGTCCATTCTCCTGTAGCAGATGGTGACATATATCTGGACAATGGGAATATTATTCATTGTTCCTATGGAGAAAACCAGGGAACAGAGGCATTTTATGAGATAATAAACTGGACAAGCGGAAAAGCAATATTTTCTCCTGATATTCTGCCTTGTGTTGAAACAATAAGTAGTGATACTGAAAAGCTTCTTGTAAAACTGATTACCAGAAGAAATCAGTTCAAAAAG
>Ga0116183_1007194_pt1 | contig 10010 bp, 12 predicted proteins | sample AD_UKC078_MetaG_FD_89753 | JGI IMG/M metagenome (GOLD analysis project Ga0116183, IMG submission 89753) | Active sludge microbial communities of municipal wastewater-treating anaerobic digesters from USA - AD_UKC078_MetaG | ecosystem: Engineered > Bioreactor > Anaerobic > Digestate | place: USA...
CAAATTCCATCTCCTCCCCTGTCTCTTCTTCGCATCTTTCAAGATAGTTAAACAATGCTTCTAGTCCTTCATAACTAAATTGATTTTTGTAGTTTTCGCTATATTTTGCCACCTCTTCCCTGAAGTCATAAATTGTTAATGTTTTTTTCATTTTTTTTATACTCGCTTTATTTTTTCGGCAAGTATTATTATTTTAAAACCTCGTCTTGTTTTTTGTTAGCTTGTATTTCATAGTTTTATTGATTGTTTTCTTTTAATATTTCTGTAAGTTGCTTGGCTAGAGATTTGCATTGTTCTATACAGTATTCTTTGTCTCTGTATATTGAATTTTTATCTAATCCATACCCATATGGATAACTCATCCAGTCTCCAGCATGGGCAGTATCAAAGCCAAAATACCATATTCCGTCTTCTCTTCTAGCATATGTTAGTCCTCCGTGAACTCTTATCTCGTTAACTTGTTTGATATGTTTTGGGGCATTGCAATACTCGCAATCGCAATAGTGGGAATAATCTACTCCGTCTAAAATGCTATCTTTTGGAACTCCTACATATCCACACCAGCACAATGAATTTCTGTTTCTTATTAGCTTTGCAGGCATTCCAAATACTTTAAATTCATAAAGATTGCCTTCTTCTTTTATTTTTTCTAATATTTGTTCGTTGTTCATAGTTTTTATTTTAATTATTTTTTTAATTTCCAACCTTTATTGGCTACTCTTTAGGAGATATCATGCTATCAATGATATCCCCTAACAATAGCCAGCCTATTCTTTGGCACTTTCAAGTATCATTGCCCCTGCTTGTTGTAGTGCCCTTGCTTGGACATCCAGCCAGCTTTCCGTTGCGTTCGGCTGTATTCTTCCTTCTTTTTTCCTTTTGTATTCTGACGGGGTGCAAACTCTCTTTGCTATATCTTCATTATATATTAAAGAGAACCCGCTCTCGCTGTATTCTGTCCAATCTTTAGCACCATTCAAAAGCTCTTTTTCTGTTATATTGGCATAGTTTTCTTTCTCATCTATTGTGTCGATGATTTCGGCGGCGTACTTTTTAACTGCCTTGTCCCAGTAGCTCACCGCTTGAATTTCTTTTGTTTTTTTAACTAGTTCTGATTTTTTCATAGTTTTTATTTTAATTATTTTTTTAAATTTTCGGCCTTTATTGGCTACTCTTTAAGAGATATCATGCTATCAATGATATCCCCTAACAATAGCCAGCCTATTCTTTGGCACTTTCAAGTATCATTGCCCCTGCTTAACTTATAAACACATTCTAAAGGGAGATTCCCAGATATTCCCCTTTTCATCTTTCATTATCTTAAGACATGCACCCATAAAGCGATTGTTAATATAAATTACATTGTCCACCATTTCGATTGTTAAAAAATCAGACTTTCCATCTTTTCTCTTTATGGGGAGTGCTATCCCTCTGTCCTTTGGCCAACTTACTTCTTTGTATTTTTTTATTTTAAAATCCATGATTTTTTTATTTTAATTATTTTTTTAAATTTCCGACCTTTGCAATTCCAAGTATACTCATATTTTTAACAATGTCAATAGTTTAGCAATATTGCCATTTTAGCTTTATTTCAAGAAGTTTTCCACAGCTTTCTTTATTATCAAGAAAAAACGGCAAGAAAAAACGGCACAATTAAACTAACAAAAAGAAACAACCCAAACCGTGACAAAATGTCACGCCTTACCCGACGGCAAGTAAAGGCAATTAAAAGCAAACAAAAGACAAAAAATGACGCCAAAAAATGGCACATAAAAAACCATTCCCCGGTAACAATTAAATCTTCAATTAAACCTTCAAGGCAAACAAGGGCAAACAAGGGCAAACAAACTCTTTTAATAACAAGATAAAACAAGAAAACGGCAAACTAAAAAAGACTACAAGACAATTTAAGGCAAATAAATAGATTTATAGATAATTTAAAGGCATTTAAATGCTTTTTAAGGCATATTAAAAGGCTTTTGGGTATTTTACTACCCAAAGACACTAAAAAGGCATTTAGAGGCTTTCAGAGGCACTTAAAGACTTTTTTAAAAAAGACATTTAAAAAGCATAAAGAAGGCTTCCAGAGGCATTTAAAAAGGCAATTAGAATAATTTAAAAAGACATTAACAACAAAACAAACAAGCTTTTTTTTAAAGGGGGGAATGGGAGGAGGAGTGGATGAAAAGGGGGGAGGAGGTTAATATGATAGCCCCCACACACCCAATTACACTATTGACAAAGATAATCCCCACATACCCACTTATATTATTGACAAAGAGAGATAATACCACTATAATACAAACCCTATTTGATTTTTTAGAAGAATTATGATATAATATAGAAATGAAAACCAAAAGAATTCATCAAAGAATTCCTCAAAGAATTCCCCGTATAATACACCAAATATGGTTAGGAGATAACCGCCCGAAAGAGTGGATGAATAGCTTTAAGCTTATTTATTCAGATTATGAGTATAAGGTTTGGGATGAAACTAATATTCCTGCCTTGTGGAATCAGGATTTATTTGAGAGAGAAGAGAAAGGATGTGCGAAGGCAGATATATTAAGATATGAGATTCTTTATCGTTATGGGGGGGTATATTTTGATTCGGATATGATTGCCTTGAAAAAGATACCTGATGAGTTTTTGGATAATGAGTTTTGGAGTGCTTATGAGAATGAGGTTTATGTGCCTGGTTTGGTTAATAATGCGGTTATTGGTTGTGTGCCCAAACATCCTGTGATAAAGGAGATATTGCAGGGATTGCAATTTAGAGATGCTTCTTTGCCGACTTGGAAGAGGTTTGGACCTGGATACCTAACAGAGGTATTGGAACGCTATGAGGGGCAAAAGAATGTGTATGAGAGCAAGTATTTTCATCCTATTCACTTCATAGACCGTAAGAAGGGGACTGAAAATAATGATCGGTTAAAGAATGCATATGTAGACCATAAGTTTAGTTCAACTAAAATATGAAGATTATATACATTACAGGTGAGCCTGCTCAAGGAAAGAGCACTTTTGCCCGCAGATTAAAAGGTTTTCACTTTGAAATGGATAAAATGTATGTTCTTTACAAGCTAGAAAGGGATATTCTTTATGACTTTGATCAGAGCGATTGGACTACTTGGAATAAATACCCTGATTTAGAAGAATACAAAAAGAATTACTATAAGATATTGAAATCTATTGTTCCTGATGATGTTTTGATTGTTGATAGCGTAACGATTGCCAGAAAAGAAGAGAGAGATTTAATTGAGGATGTTTTCAAACCAGATGAAACAGAAATGATTATTATCCGTTCCGAAGACCACAAAGAGAATTATTTAGAGAAGTTTTTTAAGGAAAGCCCAGAAACCTTTGGCAGTATAGAGTATTTTAATTATAAAAATAAATTGTTTAGTGAGGGGCTAGAACCCTGCGAGAACACAACAATCTATGAAAGAAAAAAGAAGTAGTTATTTTGATAGCGTTGCATCTTCTTATGAGCAAGAGAGAAAGGATACAGAGCAATGGAAAAAGGAACAGGAGATAGTTGAAAGCTATTTAAATGAGATTAAACCAAATAGGGTTCTTGATATTCCTGTTGGAACTGGTAGATTTTTTGGTTCTTATGAGACAGTAGGAATAGATATTTCTTTGGATATGTTGGAAGAAGCAGAAAAAAAAGACGGCAATAAAAAACTACGATTGGGAGATATATTTAATTTGAACTATGAAGACGAGTTTGATGTAGCTATTTGTATGCGGTTTCTTAATTGGGTTGATTTAGAGGAATTAAAGAAAGTAATTGCCAACTTGACAAGGGCAACTAAAAAGTTTTTAATACTAGGAATACATTTAGAGGGGGGCAAAGGGGAAGTAATTTTTCATAAAGAAGAAGATGTAGAAGCAATTTTTAAAAATAATGGTTTAAGGGTTATTAAAAAAGAGCTGGCAAGAGAAGACAATTATTTCATATACTTATTAAGCAAAAGCTCTTTTACTTTTAGTTATAACATAATGGCACACCCCAAAAGGAAGAAATATGTTAAACAACTCAAAAAGAAGCTACCAGGTATTAAAGTTATATGGGATACTAAGAATAATATATGGGATACTCGTAAGAAGTGTTTAAGAAATCATATCAGGCAGGGTTGTGATTTTGGCATAACAATACAAGACGATGCTATTTTGTGTGACAACTTCAAAGAAAAAGCTGAAGCATTTGTTAATTCTATTGGTAAACCAGAAGCAGTTTATAATTTCTTTTATTCAAAAAGAATTAATAGAAACTTAATAGATGATGCTGTTCGGGCAGGTGTTAATTATGTAGAACTTAAAATGATTTTACAGGAAATATGTTTTGCTTTTCCAACACACCTTATGAGAGAAATGATAAAGACTTGCGATGACCCAAAGAAAAAGCACATCAAGCCAATAGAAGATTTAGCGGAAGCCGACTGGGTTATGGACTTTAGATATATGTGCGATAAAAAGCTAAGTGTTTATTTCTCTTTGCCAAGCTTGATAGACCACAAGTGTGCGGCAAGCAGTCTGTATTATGGAAAAATGTCTGTTGAAAAAAGAGCAGAAGAAAGAACAGCTTGGTGGTTTGATGGTGAGAAATGGGAACTTCCACCTGCACCACAAGGAATAAGGGTTCTGCCAAAGAAGAGAAAGGTTCGTTTTTATGTTCAATAGGATTTGACTTATAGTGAAAAATATGATATAATGAGAAAAATGGATAAACAAGACTTCAAATTAGAAAAAATTACCGATATACGCGTTAAAAATATATTTGAGGAATATATAGCTGAGATTCAAAATGGCAACAAGCCAAGTCTATATCAACTGCAAATAAAACATGGCTATTCTCCTAGCTCTGCTAAGGGTTATGCTGTTGCTCGAACATCTACATGGAGAACGCTACTAGAAGATATAGACGATAAGCCATTGATAGATAGGTTGCAACAAATAGCATATTCTGGCAAAGACAGAGACTCTATTGCCGCAATACAAGAAATATTCAAAGTAAAAGGAAGATACCCAAGAAGTAGTATGAGCTCATTTGATAAAGATATATACGACCTAGTAGAAGACAATGAGGAAGAAACCTCTTAAAACTTATGAAAAATTATTCAGGGACAGTGAACCCTCAAAACACAAAAGCACCTTTGAAAATTAGTGATGAAAAGCTTCAAAAAAAAATCGGCTTTACTCCGCACGAAGGACAAAAACAAGTTATAGAATCAACGGCAAGAGATATAGTTATTTGTGCTGGGAGGAGGTGGGGAAAAACTATTTGTTGCTCATATCTGGTCACCAAAGAGATTTTACAACCGAATAAAACTGTTTTTGTAATAGCCCCAGACTACGGACTTACTGGCAAAGTAATGGATGAGGTTTTGAAAAACCTAGCACATATAACAAATAAATATAGTTATCAAAAGATTCCACCAAAGATTATTTTAGATAATGGTTCAATAGTTGAGGGTAAATCAGCAGAAAATCCACGAGGTATCCTTGGTAGTGCAACAGATTTAAATATTATTGATGAGGCGGCATTTCTAGGTGATGACATATATCATAGATATGTCAAGCCAACAACACTAAGCAAGAAAGGCAGAACAATACTTATTAGCACGCCGAACGGAATGAATTACTTTTACGAGCTATGGCTTAAAGCAGGTAGGGGGCAATTCCATTTCACATCATACGAAAGTCCATATGTTTCCGCAGAAGAGCTTGATAAATTGAAATCAGTAACACCAGAAAAAGTATTTGAGCAAGAGTATCTAGCAAAGTTTATTACAAGCGCAGGGTCAGCTTTTGGAGATTTAGAAGTATTGATTGATGGCAAGATGGAAGAGCCAGAAAAGAACGCAAGTTATGTAATCGGAGTAGACTTGGGAATACATAACGATTTCACTGCAGTAGTGGTAATTCACGTTGGTAAAAAGAAAGTCGTTTGGGCTGAGAAGATAAGAGAAGCAAATTGGCAATTTATTAAAGAAAAGATATTTGAAATTTCCAAGAAATATAATTCAGCTCCACTTTGGGTAGATAGTAGTGGACTAGGCGATGCAGTATTTGAAGATATTAGCAGGATGACATATGCAGTTCCATATAGTATGCATTCGGCAAAAGCAAAAGAACAGCTTATAGATAAACTACGAATATTCTGTGAGAATAGAATAATTAAATTATGCGATAACAAAGACTTGATAGAAGAATTAAGAAACTATCAATATAATATTAAGAGCAACGGATATGTAAGCTATGGAGCAATAAAAGGACAGTATGATGATCTTGTAATTGCACTAGCATTAGCAGTGTGGGCATTATCGCCAAATATAATTGAAGAAGAAAAAGCAAAAATAAGAAAGCAATTTAATGAATACGACTAACATATTTAAATCAATAAATCAGGAATTAGAAGAGTTCAAAACTCGTTCCATAAAGATTGCTGAAAATTATGAGTTCAATCAAAAAAAGACAATCAACGAGAATATACGAATGTATAATTCTCAGTTTGAAAGTGGTAAATTTGATAGTGAAGGTTTTCAGAAGTTCTTTAACAATATAGTTAAAGCACCTTGTAATACAGCAACAAAGGCAATTAAATTTGACCCTAAGCATATTCAAATTAAAAAGAGACCAGGACAAAGCGATAGAAAGGTTTGGTTAATGAATAGGGACTTTAATTATTGGATGAAAGAACAGAATTTCGCAGAGATTCTTTCAAAGATTTTTTACAGTTTACCAATAATGGGTAGTGCTGTTTTGAAGATTGTTAATGGCAAGCCATATATGGTTGATTTAAGAAACCTAGTAAATGAACAAGCCGCAGACTCACTAAAAGACGCAAGTTATGTTATAGAACAACACTACTACACAGTTTCACAATTAAGAAAGCAAAATTGGGACAAAAATAAAATAAAAGAAGTAATTGACGCTTGGAGAAATACCGACGAGAAATATATTAGAGTTCTTGAAAGATATGGAGAAGTTGAAGACGAAAAAGGCGAATGGACTTACAGAAGAGTTATCGCATATGTTCCAGATGGTTCTTTCTACAATGGTAAAGAGCCAATAGCATCTGGATTATCACCGTCAAGAGGAATTGTATTAGACGACATAGAAATAAACGAAGATGACTTCCCATACAGAGATTTCCATTTTGAAAAGATACCAGGTAGGTGGCTAGGCGTTGGTAGAGTAGAGATATTAAGAGACCCACAAGTAAGAACAAATGAAATAACTAACTTAAGAGTTAAGTCATCTTACTTTTCAACATTAAACATATTTCAAACAATGGATTCAAACTTTAACAAGAGTTTAGTCCACGATGTAGCGAATGGAGATGTTGTTAAGACGATGGCAAGAATAGAAAGGATTCCAACAGAAGAAAGAAATCTAACAGCAATGGATTTAGAAGAAAGGAAATGGTTAGCAACTAGAGATGAACAGACATTTACTCACGATGTAGTTAGGGGAGAAAGATTGCCAGCTGGAACTCCATTAGGTTCGGCACAAATTGCAGCCGCAATGGTTCAATCATATTTTGAAATGATACAAAAAGATGTTGCTTCTCAAATAAAGAAATTTGTTGTTAACGATGTTATTCCTAACTTCAAATCAACAAAAGAGCATTATATCAATTTAATCGGAGACGACTTAGAAGAATATCAAAAGCTAGTAATTGAAATAAAATGGATAGACAAGTTAATGGAGTTTATTAAGAAAAATAATAAAATACCGTCAAAATCGCAAGCAGACGCAATGAAGCAAGTAATTGCCGAAAAGCAAAAAGCAAGCGATATATTTATCCCAGCAGAATACTACAAAGATGTTGATTATCTAGTAGAGATAGAAATTACAGGACAATACAAAGACTCGAGAATAGAAGCCGCAAACAATTTAATGATTTTACAGGCAATAGGAACAGACCCAACACTATTAGTTGACCCAGTAAAGAGAAAGATATTCGCAGAGATATTAGAAAGTATGGGAAAAAATATAACTGACTTTGGTTCTCCACAAGTTAACCCAATAGAACAATCAGTTCAAGAGAATGTTGGTGGCGGGATTAGTAAAGCAAGTTTACCACAAAATATACAAACCGTAGGAACTGAAGAAATACAAGTATGAAAAAAGAAATAATAGATGACATAATAGAAAAGATGGTAGGCACACAAGAGGGTGAGGCTATGATATTATATTTACAGGGATTAATAGAAGAGTTAAAGAACATTGATACAATTAGAGATGAGATAGAGCTTAAGGGTCGGCAAATAACAAAGACAGAATTAGAGAAAATTATTTTTAAGTTGTCAAATAAAAAAGAAGATAAAAAGGTCAAAATAGATTATAACTAACCAGAGGAATATAACCTCTAAAAAATTATGGAAAATACAAATGAGTTTGTAGACTCTCAAACTACAAATAACATTGAAGAGGAAACTCAAAATGTTGATGAAGAGACTAAGGTTGATGAAACCAAAGAAGATTCATCTGAAGACCTAGCTAAGGAACTAGAGTTGAAAAACAAACAACTCTACGAAAGAGCTAAGAAAGCAGAATTAAAGGCAAAAGAGTTAGAAGCTTTATTGCACATTAAAGAAGAATCCAAAAATAAACAAGATAAGGTTGAAGAAAACAACCCCGTTGAGTTTATAAAAATGGCACAAGTGCTTAAGGACTATTCTTTAGAAGAAATAGACTTATTGGGCAAGCAAGCCAAAGCAATGGGAATAACTTTAATAGAGGCAACTAAAGATGAAGACACACAGCTTTTAATTCAAGCGAAACGAGAAAAATTAAAAAAAGAACAAACTAACCCTTTGCCTACAAATACCCAAAGTGGTAATGATAAAACTTATGCAGACTGGACACAGGAAGATATCAAGAAAAGAACATCTAATCCGACCCCAGAAAACATAGAAGAGCTTAACAAATATAACCAATGGGCAAGAACTAGGCAATAATAAAAAATGGCAAACTACGAACCACGAACAGAAATAGATGCCCTAATCCCTGAGAAGTGGACACCTTTTTTACAAGTTCCCCTTTATAAGAGTTTAGTGGCAGTGGGACAAGGTGGTGTTGCAAACACTAGACTTGAACCATATTTAAGGGATGGACAAGTAATCAATCATTCATACATCGCTATGCCTGATGTGATTGATTATACGCCCTTAACACAAGAGGGTGGTGGTATATCTTCATATGCCGCTATCAGCGCAACTGGTGAAACTTTAATAGTTAACCAAGCAAAGGTCGCACCTTTTTATGTAGAGAGAATCGAAAACCTACAAATCAAGGACGGCATAAACCCAATGGAAGAGCAAGGAAAGAGAGCAGGATACAAACTCAAAGATGTGATTGATACTCACGTTTTAGCTGAAACCTTAAATGGAACAGTTTGGAATGTAACCGATGTTCTTTCAAAGAGCAACATAATCGACTTCGCAGCCGAAGCAAGAAAGAAGCTAAGAGAAGCAAATGTTGAAGAGGACGGCAATTGGATTATGGTTGTTGACCCACTCGCAGCTCAATACATTGAGTTAGCCGCAACCGAAAAAGGTTTTAGTGTTGTAGACTCAACATTAAGAAATGGATATGCTGGAAACTTTATGGGATTCAGAATATTTGTTTCTAATAACTTACCAGACGCCTCAACTGGAACAGGTAAAGCCTACTACATTGGAAAACCAGGTTCAATAGACTTGGTTATGCAAACAGAACCAAAAATGGATATTTCAAAAGCAGAAGACGCTATTGAAGGTTACAAATTTAAACCATACACCATTTTTGGAACTAAGGTATTCACAGAAGGAAAAAGTAGATTCCTTTGTGCCAATACTAACCTTGCTAGTTAATTTACTTAGCCCCCTTTTGCGGGGGTTAAGATAAGTTAATTAAAACAAAATGCAAATAAACGATTTAATTACAGATACTTTGTTTCTTTCTAATACCGTATCCTCGCAATACAAGCAAGAGGCAATCATAAGAAACCTAAACAG
>Ga0116183_1007199_pt1 | contig 10002 bp, 12 predicted proteins | sample AD_UKC078_MetaG_FD_89753 | JGI IMG/M metagenome (GOLD analysis project Ga0116183, IMG submission 89753) | Active sludge microbial communities of municipal wastewater-treating anaerobic digesters from USA - AD_UKC078_MetaG | ecosystem: Engineered > Bioreactor > Anaerobic > Digestate | place: USA...
AAACTTAATCAAAAAAACAGGCTGTGACGGGGTAATGATTGGCCGGGGGATTTTTGGTAATCCTTGGTTTTTTAATCCTTCCAAAAAGAAAATTAAACTAGAGGAAAGATTAAAAGTTTTAGTCGAGCACACTAAGCTTTTTGAAAAACTAGAAGGTCATTATAAAAATTTTGCCGTGATGAAAAAACACTACAAGGCTTATGTTAATGATTTTCGTGGGGCCAAAGAATTACGAGCTAAACTAATGGAAACTGATAATGCCAAAGAAGTTGAGAAAATAATTAAATCTTTTTTGGGCGGGAAATAACCTTATTCTTAAAAGATTGTTTATTTGCTATAATATAAGATATGAAATCAATAAAAACTGGAAAAGAAAAAGATAATATTGCTTTATACCGTAAATATCGCCCAGAATCTTTTGACCAAATTCTTGGGCAAGATCATATAGTTAAGACAATTGCTGGAAGTTTAGAGGCTGGTAAAATTTCTCACGCCTATTTATTTTATGGACCAAGAGGAACAGGTAAGACAACAATCGCTAGGATTATTGCTAAGGTTTTAGGGACTTCTTCAAACGACATATATGAATTGGACGCAGCTTCTAATCGTGGCATTGATGAAGTTAGAAGTATTAAAGATGGAGTTGGGACAATGCCATTTGACTCAAAATATAAAATTTATATTTTAGATGAAGTCCATATGTTTACCACACAAGCTTGGAATGCCTTACTTAAAACAATAGAAGAACCACCAGCTCATGTTATTTTTATTTTAGCTACAACGGACATAGATAAAGTCCCAGAAACGATAATGTCTCGTTGCCAAAGTTTTTCTTTCAGAAGGCCTAGTGACGCTATTTTATCTAAACTTATAAAAAATGTAGCTACTAAAGAGGGTTATGTCTTGGATGACGGGGTAGCAGAATTGATAGCTCTTTTAGCAGATGGAGCTTTTCGTGATGCTCTTGGTATTCTCCAAAAAGTTATTTCTTTTTCTAAAGACAAAAAAATAAACATCTTAGAAGTTGAAGAAATTACTGGAGCGCCGGATGGTTTGCTAGTCTGTAATTTCTTAGATGCTTTAGCTCAAAATGATATTGATAAAGGTTTGCTGGCTATTGATAAGGCAGTTTCGCAAAACATAGAAATGACGACTTATTTAAAAATGATTTTATATAAATTACGCTATGCTTTAATGTTGCGCTATGCTCCCTCAACTAGGAAATCAATTGAAAATGTTTTAAGTGGAGAAGATTTAACTTATTTAGAGAAATTAATCTCTAATAAACCGATTAATATTTCTTCCACAACATTATCTATTTTATTAGAAACATATCAAGACACCCGGAATGCTGTAATCAGTCAGTTACCATTAGAATTGGCCCTGATAAAAATCTTAAATGCCGACAAATAAAGAAAAAATTTGGGATGTTGTTGTCATTGGTGGGGGAGCTTCGGGGCTAATGTCGGCAACAGTAGCATCTTCCCGTGGCCTATCTGTTTTGTTGCTGGATAAAAATAAAAGGCTAGGAGAAAAATTAAAAATTACGGGTGGAGGTCGTTGTAACATAACTAACAATGAACCTGATTTCCAAAAGTTTATGAGTGTCTATGGAGCTGGAGCTCCCTTTTTATATAGTCCATTTTCTATTTTTGGGGTTAAAGACACATTTAATTTTTTTGAATCAAGAGGTTTACCGCTGGTGGAAGAAGCTAGGTATAGGGTTTTTCCAGCTTCAGAAAAAGCCACAGATGTTGTTGATTTTTTTGAAAAACAGTTAATAAAAAATAAAGTTAAAGTTGAAAATAGTTGTCTTGTTTTGAATATAATTAAGGAAAATAATCAGATTTTGGGAGTAAAAACAAATAAAGGGAATTATAAGGGCAAGTCTTTTATTTTAGCAACAGGTGGTTTATCTCATCCTGAAACTGGCTCCACCGGTGATGGCTTTAAGTTTTTGAGAGATTTAGGGCACAATGTTAGTGATCCTTCTCCAGATATTGTGCCGATTGAGATTAAGGAAGACTGGCCAAAAAAATTATCTGGTCTATCGTTATCATTTATGAAAATAACTTTTTTCCTTGACGGACAAAAACAATTTTCTAAAAAAGGAAAAATCCTTTTTACTCACTTTGGATTGTCTGGTCCACTTATCTTAAATAGCGCCAAATTAATAAAACCCCTTTTGGCAAAAGGGAAGGTGACAGCCGAAATAGATTTATACCCCGACTCTACCATTGGCGAGTTGGAAGATAGATTTATAAAAATATTAGATTTAAATAAAAACAAGATATTAAAAAATGTTCTTCCAGAAATAATGCCAGAAGGTTTTGGCGAGGTCATAAATAAGCTAATTGGTTTTGTAGATCTCGGAACGAAAGTTCATAGCTTAAAGAAAGAAGAACGGACTAAAATAATTCGGTTGTTGAAATCTTTACCTCTTACCGTTTTAGGGTTGATGGGTTTAGATAGAGCCGTTGTGACAGACGGGGGAGTCTCTCTAAAAGAGATTGACACTAAAACAATGAGGTCAAAATTATATAACAATCTTTATATTACTGGGGATTTATTAAATATTAGTCGTAATTCTGGTGGATTTTCTCTGCAGATATGTTGGACTACGGGTTATGTGGCGGGGGTTTCAGTTTGAGGTTTTTCTTGTTTGTCTAATTCCTCTTTATATATAGAAACTAAACTATACAGCAAGCTAATGACCAACGGTCCCATAATTAAACCGATTGGACCAATTAACATAATTGCCCCTAAAATAGAAAGCAAGATGAAAAGCGAAGGAATTTCAGTTCCCCTAGAGACAATGTATGGATTAATGACATTATCAATTGTTGCAACTAATAAGAAATGCCAGAGTAACAGACCAACCGCGGCTAATGTGTGTCCTCCTGAAAATAGATAAATAACAGCTGGGATGGTAATAATAGAAGTTCCAAATGTTGGGACGAAAGAAGCAAAAGCGGCTAAGATAGCCCAAATTGTTGCGTTTGGGATTCCAAAAATAAGATAACCGACCCAAGCAAGAGTTCCCTGAGCTATAGCCACGACAAAAGAACCTCGGAAAATTCTATTTATAGCATCTCTTAAATCTGTGAATATTCTGCTTGAATTTTTAGAAGATAAGGGGAGTATTTTTGTTATTGCATTTTGCCATTTTTCCCCATCTTTTAATAAATAGAATAAGATGAAGACAGTTAAGACAAGCATAATAACAGTATTCACAATTGATGAAAATATCTTGGCTAAGCTATTGGTGAAATTAGAAATTAAATTAGTAACACTGGAGTAGATATCAAAATTAATTCCTTCAGGCAAGAAATTATTGACCGAAGTGTTAATTTTTTCGACGATTTGACTAGATCCCCCAGAAGTTGATATTTGTTGATAAAGATCTTGGGCTTGGATGAAGACAGTTCGGCCGATGAAAAATAAAGGAGTGCAGATGAAAGCCAAGAATAAAATAATGGTAATAACCGAAGCTGCCCAAGAAACTCCCTTGACAATATGTTTCTTAATCCAATGGTAAATAGGATTTATGGCTACAGCAAAAGCAGCTGACAGAATAAGGATTGCCAAAAATGGGTAAACGATTAAAAGAGTAATAACAATTACAATTAAAAGTAAGATGAAAATAAAATATCTTTCAGTTGAATTTGATTTCATATACTTTATTATACCAGTATTTTAAAAACTAGCATAGACTTAATTTTTTACAATAAAGATAGATTTATTAAAGAAGGTTATCTTCTATTTCCATTATTCTATTGTATTTGCAAACTCTTTCCCCACGGACCAGGGATCCAGATTTAATGAAAGGACAGGCTAGCCCAACGGAAAGATCGGCGATGAAAGTATCCGTTGTTTCTCCTGAACGGTGTGAGACAAAAGGACTCCAGCCTTGTTTTTGCGCTAGGGTGATGGCCTCAATTGTTTCAGTAACTGTACCAATTTGATTTAATTTTATTAAAACAGAATTAACAGCTTCTTTCTCTATGGCTGTTTTAATTCTTTTGATGTTGGTAACCAATAAATCATCTCCAACGATTGTAATTTTTGAGCCAAGAGTTTTTGTTAAAAGATTAAAACCATCCCAATCATCTTCAGCTAATCCATCTTCAATAGAAATAATAGGGTATTTTTCTGTTAAGTCTTTATACCAAGCCACCATCTCTTCGCTTGATAATGATTTTAGTTCACCATTTATTTTTAAATTATATTTACCATTTTCGTAAAAAGAAGAAGCGGCAGCATCCATTCCTATTTTTACTTGATCTCTGGTATAGCCGGCTTTCTCTATGGCCAGAACCATTAATTCTAGAGCCTCTTCGTTTGTTTCTAATTTTGGAGCAAAGCCTCCCTCGTCCCCAACGGAGACGGTGTAACCCTTATCCTTAAGAATTTTTCGTAGAGCGTAAATTACCTCAGCCCCAACTCTAATTTTTTCTTTAAAACTATCAAAACCAACTGGTCCCAACATAAATTCTTGAATATCCAAGCCACTATCAGCATGTTGTCCACCATTAATAATGTTTAGCATAGGGACAGGGAATTTATAATTCTTATTCTCTGCTAGTTTAGCCAGGTATTCATAAAGTTCTAAACCTTCTTCTTTAGCCGAGACTTTAGCAAAAGCCATTGATACTCCCAAAATAGCGTTAGCTCCAAGCTTAGATTTATTTGGGGTTCCATCTAGGTCAATCAAGAATTGATCTAGAGTTTTTTGGTCAAATTCTTTGTCTATAATTTTTTCAGCAATTTCTTTTTGCACATTGGAAACCGCTTGATTGACGCCTAATCCTGCATAATATTTTGGATCATTATCTCTCAATTCTAAGGCCTCGTGTATTCCAGTACTAGCCCCAGAAGGGACAGATGCAACTTCTTTAAAATTAGAGGAAGATAAAGAAACTTCAATTGTTGGTTTCCCCCGGGAGTCTAATATTTGTCGTGCACTAACAGATTTTATTTTTACCATAAATAGTTTGTGAAAATTTTACTAATTAATAATTTGAAAAACTTTTATTGCAGGTTGATTCTATGCCCGCTAGGGTATATTATAAACGAAATTAATGTTTTTAGGAAATGGGGAAATTGATATTTTTATTCTTGTCGGTTATATATTATATGGCTGGACAAGGAGTTGTAGATTTTGTTCAAGTAGTGTGGCAGAAAGAATCTTGCTGTCTTGTTGTAACGCAGGGAAGTAAAGACAAGAGAGAATTTTCTGTTCTTCTAGAAGGGCAAAGAGACACCAGAGACCTTATAATGAGGGCTGATACAATTCTTAAGATAGATACTGCTTTGTCTAAAGAAGTAATTGTTGTCTTAGAATAATTGAAACTTATCTATTTATTGGGTAAGTTTTTTTATATTTTACGGCTATCATAGCCCCAGTGGAGTAGGGCTTGTCTTTGCTTTGGCCGGCAAAATAAATCTCCCTCTCGACAATTTTTCTTAATCTGTCCGATGTGCCTTGCCATAGCTCGCCATCTTTTTATTTGACGATCGTCTTCCTTGTCTAGTCTTCTGCCTAAATAATAACGACAATACCACTGGAACCAACCTCTTGGATCGTGTTCTTTGTTTATCCAACCTTTTTTAATCCAAACAGAGAGAGGCTGGCTAGCGTCTTTTTTAAAATAATTTAATTCAGGATTTTTTTTAGAAGGAGAGAGCTTTGCTTTTTGGAACCAGCTTTTTGGAAATTCATTTTTACAGTCGGTCATATACTTACCACCAAAAACACCCAATTCTAACATCTGTTTTGGTGATAAATCAGGCTTAAAATCAGCTCGAAAATTTTTACCAGTTGGTTCGCTTAATAAATATCGGTAATTTTTTTGCATCTTGTCATTGACGACAACAATTTTGGTCTTAAAAATAAAAATTATTTAATAATTTAGTCTTGAATTTAAAAATCTTTAATTAGGATGTTTTTTGGTAAATCTTTTTTAGTTACAATAATGACATCTTTAGGGGTGACTTCTTCAAGAGAAATAAATTCCACGAATGACCTTCGGGTGAATTTTGTTTTATCTAACACATAGACATAACCCCTTGCCTGATGGAGCTCATTTATTGTCTTTCTACTTGCGCTGAATCTTATTTCCTTATTAGTAGAATTAAAACTATAACCACCTATAAACCCACCGGGTAGGTTTTCTTCATTAATTATAGCCATAAATATAGCAATATCTATAAAAGGAGAGGCGAAAACGGCAGGTCTTCCGTCTGGTATTTTTTCTCTTCGGTTTCCATGATTATATGCTTGATGGGGAATAATTTTCTCCAATTTTTGTGGAGAACCATGAAAAACCCATCTATTTTCTTTTTCAAGTGTTTTTAATCTGTCCACCATTATATTATATACAATATTTTAAAAATGTCAGAATTATATGTATCTCAAGCGTAACAACCTCGCTCTTCAAAGTCACTTTCACTTCGCTCAGTGCCTTCCTTCAGCTTATTATGTCATGGCCAAAGGCCCTGACGACCGAAGGGAGGAAGGGCTGGGAGACTGGGATCGCGAGTACGCTTATCGACCTCGACTAAAACTTTTTCGTCAAAAAGTTTTGTCTGGTCACTCTAAGCCGTGCTCGGCCGAGCAATAGGCCAGCTCGTCTGTTTTTCTTGCCAGAAAAACATGACTTCGTTGTTCGATTCCTAGACGCGAGTGAAGCAGTTCACTCGCTTCTCCCATCAAAAAATCGCTACACTCTTTTTTGCTGGGAGACTAGGATCGCGAGTACACTTATCGAATCTTACAGATTCTGTACACCCTTCGCGTGATTTTAAATTAACATTTAAAACCACAAGCTCAGGGTCTTCGATTCCTAGACGCGAGTGAAGCAGTTCACTCGCTTCTCCCATCAAAAAATCGCTACACTCTTTTTTGCTGGGAGACTAGGAATCGAACCTAGATTAAAGGCTTCAAAGGCCTCTGTCCTACCGTTAGACGATCTCCCAATATAATTTGATTTTCAAAAATATTCTTACTTATGAATTTTCTCCCAATTGGTTCTTTTAGAATACACCAAAAATTTAGATATGACAACTTTAATTAAGGTGGTATAATTAAATTATTAAAAATTAATTTAATTAAAAATATTATGTGGCCAACAATTCTTATTGTTTTATTTATCATCGTTGTTTTTTCAATAAAACAAATTAATCAATATGAAAGAGGAGTAAAATTTACTCTAGGAAAATTTACCTCAATGATGGAGCCAGGATGGAGACTTGTCTGGCCGGTTTTTCAAACATATCAAAAGGTAGATATTAGAATTAAGGCGGTTGATGTTCCAGATCAGAATGCTATTACTCGAGATAATGTTTCTGTTAGGGTTAATGCCGTTATCTATTACAAGGTTGGAGAAGCCGAGAAGGCTATAATTGAAGTTGAGAACTTTCGCTATGCTATTTCTCAATATGCTCAGACGACAATGAGAAATATTGTCGGAGAAGTTACTTTGGATGAATTGCTTTCTAATAGAGACAAGATAGCTGATAGAATAAAAGAAATAGTAGACAAAGAAACAGACGCTTGGGGTTTAAAAGTTCAAAATGTAGAATTAAAAGATGTTAGCCTTCCTCCGGACCTAGAAAGAACAATTGGTAAACAAGCTGAAGCTGAAAGAGAGAAGAGGGCTGTTATCATTAACTCAGAAGGGGAATTAGCTGCATCAGAAAATCTTTCTAAAGCCGCAGAAATGCTAGCTAAAACTCCAGGGGCTTTACACTTAAGGACACTGCAATCAGTGAATGATTTATCTTCAGATCAAAGTAACACCGTTGTGGTTATGCTTCCTGTTGAAGTTTTAAGAGCTTTAGAGGGTTATTCTAAGAAAGAAGATAAATAAATTTGCGAATTTTCGATTAATGTGGTAGGTTTTGAATAGGTCGTTTTTGACAGTTAATTTTTTAATTTTAGATATGGATGATCAATTAAATAACAACACTCCAGTTGATGGAGTAGATGTACAAGCTCCAGTTGAAGGTCAGACTGAAGAACAAGCTCCAGTTATGGGAGGAGAAGAAGCTCCTGCTACACCAGCAGAAGAAACTCCTGCAGTTGAAGCAGAAGAAACTCCAGAAAACCCAGTTGCTTAATTAAGTTTTCGAAAAGAATAAAAAACCACCCTTCCGGTGGTTTTTTATTTGCTCTGATTGGTTTATTAAGGTAAAATATATAAAGGTTGTTTATAATTTTAAATTTAATAAATACATAAACATGAAAAAAGAATTAAATTTTAGTTTTGGTAAAAATATTAAAGAATCTTGGCACTTGTATAAAAGAAATTTTTGGGATCTTTTAATTATCAACATAATATTAGTAGCAGTCTTGTATGCTGTTAATCTTTTAGATAAATCAAAAGTGGGCACTTCTTCTGTGGAGATACTTAATTTAAATAATTTTTCTTTAAATTTTTCTTTACCACAATCTATTGTTTCGCTGGTTGTTTTTTCCTTCCTAGTTAGCTTCATATTAAAATTTTCTTTGGACATAGTGGAAAAAGAAAAAATTAGATTATTTTCTCGAGAAATTAAAAACCTAATCCCATCTTTTAAGGTTTATTTAAACGCCCTTTTGGCAATAGTGATTTGTTCAATAATAATGGGGGTCGGGATGATTCTACTTATAATCCCTGGCTTATACTTAATGGGTCGTCTATTCCCAGTATTTTATTTAATAGTAGATAAAAAAATAAATGTTTTTAAAGCAATAAAGATGTCTTGGGAGATTACAAGAAAAACTGGTTGGTATCTATTTTGGAAGCAAGTTCAAGTAATTTTATTTTCATTAATACCCTTCTTGTTGATAGTATTAGTTTTAATAACAATCTTTTCTGTCTCCTTTGTTAAATCTTTTTTCATTACAGGTTTATTTTTAGTTCTAATAATTACCCTAATTGCTTATATAATCAGTGCTCTACTTAATGCTCCTATTGGTATGATTCTCTTGGCTAAACTTTATAGTGAAATGGTAAGCGAGGGAGAAAGGCTGGAACCCGCAAAGCAAGAAGTAGAAGAATCTTTTGTTGACCAGATTGTTGCTTAAAAGATTGTAAATAAAAAAAATCACAAACTTATGTTTGTGATTTTTTATTCTTCGTTTTGAGGTTTTTCTAATGTTAGATTTTCTATGCCGATAGTTTCTCCTGTAATCCTCATGACATCTTTATCAATTTTTCTAAACTCATTATTTGATTTATTAAAATGATTCACGACAGTTGATAAAGCATTACCTAGTTTTTGGTGTAATTCTTCGTAGACTCTGAGATGAGTCCCAAGTTCACCAACTCTTTTGACTATATCTTTAGCACTTTCTTCTATTTGCATGGCTTTTAATCCCTGTAAGACTGTTTGTAAATAAGCCAAGAAAGAAGTAGGGGAGACAATGATAACTTTGTATTTGCTAGCAGCTCTTTGAACCAAGTTTTCAGTTTCTTCTGTTACAGCCCCTATTTTATTAATTAGTAGATCATAATATATTGCCTCGTGGGGAATAAACATAAAAGCAAAATCCATTGTGTTTTGGCTTGGGTCTATATATTTAGATGTCTCTTCAATTCTATTTTTTAAATCATTTACAAATATTTTTTCTAATCTTTCCTTCTCAGCCCGGTCATTAGTTTCTGAGATACGGTTATAATTTTCTAACGAAAACTTAGAATCAATCGGGATGATTTTATCTTTTACAAAAACAGCAGCATCAACAATGGTTCCATTAGCAAAAGGATATTGCATTTGGTAACTTCCTGGAGGCATAACATTTTTAAGCAAGGTCTCTAAATAATATTCACCCAAAACCCCCCTCTGTTTTGGATTTTTTAATATGTCCTGCAAATTTTTTAGCTGATCAGCAAAAGAAACAACTTGTTTATTGGTCTCGTCTAGACGGGTTATTTTTTCTGTAATATCAGCAATTATTCTGGAAGTTTCGGTTGCCTGATATCTCATTGATTGACTTATTTCTTTTTGAGATTCTCC
>Ga0116183_1007207_pt1 | contig 9997 bp, 9 predicted proteins | sample AD_UKC078_MetaG_FD_89753 | JGI IMG/M metagenome (GOLD analysis project Ga0116183, IMG submission 89753) | Active sludge microbial communities of municipal wastewater-treating anaerobic digesters from USA - AD_UKC078_MetaG | ecosystem: Engineered > Bioreactor > Anaerobic > Digestate | place: USA...
ACTTTTGCCTGGACAGCCCGGGCAGCCTGCACAATCTGGTGATCAGAGCTGACCACAGCCACATTTTTCGCCTGTTTACCCAGTTTCTGCAGGTAATCGATGATGGCCGCATCTGCCGAAATGCCGACGCGCACAAAATGTGCTGTTACCCGCCCAAATTGCTGCACGCGCGCCTGCCCGATGGGAGCGCGGTCAAAGAACACCCTGACTTTTGCCCGTCGCACCCGGCAATACTCCTGCAGCACTGCGATCAGGTGCAGTTCATCATCCGCATCCGAAAGATCAATGCCCGGAATATGCGGGATCAGGTTGTGACCATCAATGATTATCTCCATATCTTAATTCTATCGCATAGGTAAAGACCCTTCCAGTGGGGTCAACTCCCAAAACCGGCTCCCTGACCGATACGGTATCATTTTTCCACATTTCACTGGACAAAAAGAGAGACCTCCTTAAAAATAGACAAAATAGAAGTCGAAGGAAGTTCATAAGGGCATCAATCTTGTCAGGATACAATTGGTGGTTGATAATTGGAATAATCTTTTTGTCCCGATTGCCATATTTTTTCGAATTAGTTATAGAGCTCAAAAAATTATAATTCTCTGCAGGGTATTGTTTAGGCGATCACAGGAGAAATCTATGGCAGAAAGCAGGATTACATTGACAACAGAAAAATTTAACCCCATGACAGATGAAATAAGGATCATTCAAGCCGCAAAACAGGATCCCAGGGTGTTTGGAGAATTGTATAAGCTGTATGTTGAACAGGTTTTCCGATATCTCTACAGCAAGATAGGTAATTTGCATGATGCTGAAGATATTACATCTCAGACATTTCTTGCGGCTTTCGAATCCTTTGATAAATTCCGGCAAGATGGGCACTTTGCTTCCTGGTTGTTTGGAATTGCTCGTAATAAAGCAATGGACCATTTCCGCCGACTGTATCGTTCGACACAGATGGATGGGTTCAGTGAGGGACCTGCGGAAGACAATACTTTAGCCGGGATAATCAAGACAGAACAGCAGGAGGAAGCGTTGTCAAAACTCATCCAGGCTTTGCCCAAAGAAGACCGCGAACTAATCCGTCTCCGCTTCTTGGCAGAGATGAGTTTCCCAGAAATCGCCCGTTTCCTTCATCGTAATGAAGCAGCAGTTAAAAAATCAATATACCGGTTACTGGCACGGTTGCACAGCCAGTTGGAGGTTTCAAATGAATGAGAATTTTTCAACCCCTCAATTAGAAGAGAGTATTCGTAAATCCTTTGGAGTACCTGAGATCCGATCCAAATTTGTTGATGAAGTGTATAACAATTTGATGCAACAAGCAGTGGCAAAATCTAAGAAACCTCGTCCTTCCTTAGGCCTGCGACCTGTATGGACCATTTCTATCGCGATTCTTGCCCTGATGATCATCAGCACCCTGGTCATTGGTCCCCGGCGAGTCTACGCTGCTTTACTTCAACTCTTTGGTTATATACCAGGTGTCGGGATTGTGGACCAAAACAGCCCTATCCGTTTGTTGGCTGAACCTGTGAGTATCACGCGTGATGGGGTTACAGTGTCTGTAAACCAGGCAGTCCTAACTGGGACCGAAACGCGCCTGGATTTTGGCATCTCTGGTGTTCCACTTTCTGCCTACCCAAAGGCGGAAGCAACATCAGGGTGCGTAGAGCGAGAATATCTCCGTTTGCCGGATGGCACGAGAATTGATGTAAACGCCCCCATACCCATCAAAGTGGATGAAGCGACCTTTGTTCTTCCCTGTATATTCAACACTCTCCCTGGCACAGTCCCTATCGATTGGGAGCTGCCAATACATTTTGTTGCGGCTCCGTCAGACCTCACAATTCTGCCTGTCTTAGATGTGATTCCTTCTTCTACACCAACAGACCAAAAACTTGGGATGGATATTGGAACTACTCCAACAACCGCAAACGAAACAACGCAAGTTAACGTATCAATAGAAAAAGTCATCGAAATTGAGGGAGGGTATATTCTGCTTGGATCTGTACGCCCCAATTTTCCAGCAGGAAGCTGGCTTCAAATTACTGGTCCTGCAATAATTAAAGATGAGACCGGTAAAAACGTGAATTACACCTTCCCCAATGATGTTCAGCCATTAGATGATGCAAGTCTTGGTCAAGGCGGTTACTCATGGGTAATGCAAATCAATGGCGCCGGAGTTAAGTTCCCCATAACCGTCAGCTTTTCCGGGGTGATCATTTCGCAGGTAGACTCTGAAGCATTTGCGAAAACCACAGTTAATGTGGGCTCGAACCCGCAAACTGAACAAATTTGGGAAGTTAACCAGGATGTTCAAATTGCCGGAAAAACAATTCGATTGATTTCTTTAACAGCCCATGCAGACGGGTATTCCTTCCGCATCGATCCGGGGAAGAATTTGAGTGGTGTTAGTGTTCAAATCGAAGGATATCAAGCAATTGGCGGTGGGGGTAGCGAAGGTACAACCAACGGAAAGGTGTTCAATACAAGCCTCATTTATAGTGATTTTCCAAAAGGTGATTTGACGATTGTATTCTCCAATCCGCGTTTAGCCAGCCCCATTGCCACCTGGAAGACAGTATGGCAACCGGAGGTCATACCACAGTTTTCATCGATCGATGTTCCTTCAACAGTCTGCTTGAATGCTGAATCATTCCAAGGACTAAGCCCAATACCAGCGGGGCTGACCGGTAAAGTCATGTTAACCCAACTGAACCCTCAGCGTCAAATCATCTTAGCCGGGATGGATGGCAGCCTATTAGAAGTGCTTGCTACAGGTAATGGTCAGGCGGCTCTCACGCAAGATGGCACCCGCCTGGCATATACAACTGATGCTGGAATCAGAATCCAGAATCTATCGAGTGGAGAGTTTGCCGAGATAGCTGGCGTTTTTGGACGAGACCTTCATTGGTCACCCGATGGAAACCAGCTCGCCTATGTGAACTCATCTGATTTGTTTGGCGTGTTCTTGATCGATAGCGATGGTATGAATCCAAGACAGCTTTCCAACCTGGGATATGAATCGATTGCGGGGTGGTCGCAAGATGGATCTAAACTTTATTATGCAATACCTGGTTCGAGTGAGGACGGCTTCCTTCTGCGGTCGGTGGATGTAAGCACTGAAATTACTCATGATCTGTTCGTGCTGGAAAACTCTTCTCGCAAAGCGCCGATGCCGGCGGTGTCGCCGGATGGAAAATGGATTGTTTATCGAGCCAGCGATAACAACAGCCTATTTATCAAAGGAATGGATGGAAACCCGGCACGATTGTTGCTGGACAACCCGGCTAATGCGATCAACGGAATTGCTTGGGATAAAGAAAGTCTCTTTCTCGGTGTGAGCTTGATCACCCCTGAATATCCGGATGGTGAGATTATCTTGATAGCACCTAATCGTTGCGAAACCTATCGGCTTCCTGGTTTGAGTGGCGCATTGGATGGGGTATTCATTCCATAAAGCGAAACAGGTAAGTGATTAATACGTGAAAAGATGGAGGGTGGCTATAAGGCGACCTTCCTTTAACCATCCAATGAGGAATATTATGAAATTTCGGTTATCCAGTTTTTTTATTTGGTTAATGATCGTAACCCTCCTGTCAGGGTGTATGTCTTTGTATACAGTTGAGACAAACTCCCAAACAGATGGTACACAAACCACTGCTACACCATTTTTAACAGCAATCACACAGCCAGCAACGGTGACACCCCTTCCATCACCAACGGGTACATCTGCACCGCTGCTCACACAAACACCTCTGGTTCAGAAAAGCGGGTTCGTTTTTTTTGGGAGAAACCATTCCTGACGGAACGAATCTTCAACCCGGACATCATTTTGAAAAGACATGGACTATTAAAAATGATGGGTCAAGCACCTGGGAAAAGAGTTTTAAATTGGTAAGGACGGCTTCAACTCCAGTTAATGAATCTCTTGGCAGTCCGGAGCATATTCCACTTGCTCAAGAAGTAAAACCTGGAGAGACAATCGAAATCAAGGTCGACCTGGTTGCTCCTCAGCAAGACGGCCAATATACAGTTTATTACGAACTTCGGGATGGAGCTGGCTTGTCTGTGCTCAATAGCCAGATTTGGGTAACAATTACCGTCGGAAACATTCCAGTATCAACATCAGGCGAGTATGGAGTGAGCGCCCAACTTTTATCTGCTTATATGGATCATTCAGAATTTAAAGTCGATTTTTGTATGCAGCTTCCTGATGAACGTCAATGGTACCCCGAGAATGTGTTGCTTTTGGTTAACCACCAACAATACGCTCCTGTTGCCAGCCGAATTGATCCAATTGGTGCAACGACTGCAAATAAATGTTTCAGTTTTAGTTTTCCGGTTTCGATTGCTTCAGGATCAACGTATCAATTATCAATTGGAAAAGTGGAACTGCCACCAGATGTCCATCAAGCTGAAAATTGTGCCAGGGCACAAACAATATTACGTGCAGCTTATCCCGGATTAGATTTCAACTGCGCTGGACCTGGTTTTTGGTATACCCACCTGGTTTTACCATCGGATATGACAGAAGAACAGGCAGATCAATTGATTCTTGATGCGATGTCCAGCTCGATTTACGGTCCTTGGTCATTAAGCGGGATGACTCCCTGAATCATCTTTTTAGTTACTTTTTTTCGGAGAAATGCGAATAGAATTCGGCCAAATGCCGAATTCTTTCTTTCTCCCGGGATAAAGGGTGGGCTTCCTTCTTTGACCTGAGTTTATCATTCGATCCTATTTATGCCATTTATGTGGGAATATTTACGGTTTATGGGAACCTCGGATCATAATGGTTCTGCCAGTCAAATGAAATGGCTTTCCATCAGGATAACATCGCTTGGAGGGCAATGAAGTTGAAACCAAAATCCTCCTTCCGGTTATCGAGACTTTTCAAGCTCAACATAAGTTCTCCATTGTTACCATCGTGGCTGATGCAGATATGCGTTAAAATACATGATATGCTACACAGGTATCCCAAGAAGGACCGATTATGAGCGCTGAGCAAAATCAAAATAGCGGGTTTTCGCCCCCAGCAGGCTACCAACAGGTTGAATCCCGGGTTTCCGGGGTGAGTGTCTATGCTCCCCAACCCAAAAAAACTGAAATTGACCTGGCGCGCAGTTTTGCCTGCCCCAATTGCGGCGCTTCCACTGTTTATGATGTCTCGGCTGGCGGCATTTCCTGTGAATACTGCGGTTACATTGCCCCCATCTCAGCCCAGCGGGTTGGCAAAGCATCACCGGATTTTGAATTCACCCTGGAGACCCTTTCCCAGGCCAGGCAGGGTTGGGGCGTGCAGCGTCAGGTGCTGCACTGTGATGCTTGCGGTGCAGAATTTTCGATTGCGCCAGACACCATCTCCACCACCTGCGCCTTTTGCGCCTCAAACCAGGTCAACATCATCACCATCCCGGAAGAAACCCTGCGTCCCCGCTACCTGATCCCCTTTAAAATCCCGCCAGAAAAAACCCTTTCCCTGGCGAAAGACTGGTTGGGAAAAGGCTGGTGCCATCCGCCTGAACTGGCCGGTGAGACCATCCTGCACCGATTCTACGGTATCTACCTTCCCTTCTGGGTATTCAATGCCCATGTAAAAGCCGATTGGCGCGCCCAGGTTGGCTATCAACAGACTTACCGGCACTATAACGCCAGCCAGAAGCGCTGGGAGACTCGCACCCGCACCGTGTGGAAATGGGAGGACGGACAGGCGCGCCTGGATGTCAACGATTTCCTGGTGTCGGGCAGTGCGCCAAAACGCCTCAGCCACCGCATCTTGAACCAGTTGTACCCTTTTAATATGAAGGACCTGGTCACCTATGCACCCGACTTTTTGGCCGGATGGCAAGCCAAGGCTTATGAGACCACCCTGCCCGAAGCCTGGGAGACTGGGAAAAAAGCCATCCGCGAGGAGGCAAAAAACGCCTGCTATCGACAGATTCCCACCAGCCAGGTACGGAACTTCAGCATGAACGCAGTTTTCAGCGATGAAACCTGGCGGTATATCCTGCTGCCGGTTTACCTGGCGGCGTACCGCTATGATCATAAGGTCTACCAGGTGATGATCAATGGTCAAACTGGCGCCATCGCCGGTTCCAAGCCGGTCGCCTGGTGGAAAGTCTGGCTGGCTATCGCCATAAGTTTGGCTCCCGGCGCCCTCCTGACGCTGATCGGCCTGCCCCTCACCCTGGTGGGCGGCGCAGGCATTGTGCTGATCACTATCGGGATCATCCTGTTCACCATCGGGATCATCATCGGCTTTATTATTTATCAGTATGCACAAAAATCGGAGGTTCCCTGATGGAGCGTTCGATGCCCGCCCCAGAAATTATCCCGGAAGGCCAAACCCTCTGGCAAACAGACCGCCAGCCCGCTGGCTGCAGTCACTGCCGGCGCGTTTTCCTGGTTAGATCCGGTGAACTCAACGCGGTCTGCCCCCTGTGCCTACGCGGCGCCCTGGAACCTCAGCCAGCCTATGCCCGTCGCGCCGACCCCGAACGGATGTTGCCCTTCAAAGTTCCCAGGGCTGAGCTGCCGTCAATTTACCAGCGCTTTATCTCGCCGGTGTGGATCAAACCCGAGGAACTCAATCCTAAAACCCTGCTGATGAACACCCGCCCGGTGTTCTGGCCGCTGTGGCTGGTGGATGCCGACGTGAACGGCCACTGGCAGATGGAAGCGGGGTTTGATTACCAGGTGGAATCCGCGCGGGAGACCTATGTACAGGGCGGTTGGCAATCGCGCAAACAGATAGAAACCCGAATCTGCTGGGAACCGCGCATCGGCCAGGTGAACACCCGGGTGAACAACGTGATCACACCCGCCCTGGAGGAACACGAAAACCGGTTGAAAATGACCGGCGCCTATCCCATGGAGGCCGGGGTTGATTTTAACCCAGACCTGCTGGGAAGCGCCTTCCTGGAACTGCCCGACTTAGCCCCCGAGGCTGCCTGGCCCATGGCCCGCCCCAATTTTGGTCGCCCCCTGGCGGAACTCTGTCAGACAGCAGCCGGCGCTCAACACACCCGAGAGTTCAACCTTAAAGCCGATTTTGCCAACCAGAACTGGACCGAGTTCTTTTTACCGCTGTACGCCACCCACTATCACGATGATGCAGGTCAGCCCCAGATGCTGATCGTCAACGCTGTAACCGGAGCAATCCAGGGGCCGCGCCTGGCCTCCCGCCAGCGAGGTCACAAAATCGCAGGGATCATTGGCTCTATCGGAGGCGGTCTGTTCCTGCTGACCCTGATCGGCTTGCTGCTGACCGCAATCTTCCAGCACGCCGCGCTGATCGCCGGGTTGCTGGGTGTTCTGGGGCTGATTGCAGCCATCCTGGCGATTGTCATTGCCGTGTGGCCTGGTCAGTGGAATAAGGACCAGACCGGTCCGCGACTCGCAGAGTGAAAGTCGACCGATGCAAATCATCAACCCCTCCCGTTTCCAGGCGCTGATCGAAGCAGCCTGCTCAGCAACTTTTTCGGGTTGGGATTTCACCTTGCTCTCCGGGCGCATGCTCGAAGACGACCCGCCCTGGGATTACAAAGCCCTGGTTCTGGAGCACCTGGAGGGTGTCACCAGCCTGCTCGACATGGGCACTGGCGGCGGCGAGTTCCTCGCTTCCCTGCCGGCATTGCCGCCCGAGACCCATGCCACCGAATCCTACCCTCCCAACCAGGTTATCGGTCGGTCAAGGCTGGAGTCGCTGGGCGTACAGGTGCATCTCACCACAGAAGGCGCCCCCCTGCCCTTCACCAGCCGTTTTTTTGACCGGGTCATCAATCGCCACGAGAGCTACAGCCCGGCTGAGGTTTACCGTTTGCTCAAACCCGGTGGGGTTTTTATCACCCAGCAGGTGGGAGGGCTGGATAACCTGGAGATTAACCAGGCACTGGAGGATTGTGTTTCCTTCCCTTTTACGGGTTGGAGCCTGTATGGCGCCGCCACCGATCTGGAGGACGCGGGCTTCACCGTCGAGCGGGCTGATAGCGCAGCTTTAAAGACCCAATTTACCGATATCGGCGCCCTGGTGTATTATCTCAAGGCAGTCCCCTGGCAGGTGGAGGGGTTCAGCGTTGAGCGCTACCAGGAGCAACTGATCCGCCTGCACAATTTTATCGAATCCCGCGGCGCCTTTGTCACCACGGCCCACCGCTTTTTGATCGTCGCTCGTAAGGAGGTATGATGAGTGTGAAACGCAACTCCCTGCACATTGCAGAAATGATCTACTGCCTGGCTTTTTTGCTGTACCTCATCAGCAGTTCGCTGACCCATATTGAAAATGGGACCGAACTGACCCTGTGGTTGATGAGTTTTGCCGTTGTGTTGACCGCAATCGTTACGCTGTTTCCCCTGGCAGGAATCAAATGGCTGCAACTGGCACCCCAGGGCAGCCGGGCTGGCTTCTGGGCTGCGATGCTGTTGCAGGGTGCCTCCTGGCTCAGCTTTGGGGGCGCGATGTTCCTGCGCCTGCGCCGGGCCCTGGGCCCCTTTCATATGTGGATTACCCTCACCACGCTGTTATGGGCAGCTTGGCTGCTGATCTTCATTTATAGCCGCCATGCGTATGCGACACCGCCTGCAAAGCGACGCCAATGAGCGTGATTCCGCCTGTTCCTGCCCGATATGTGCGAAACCTTTTCTCAATCCGATCATTCACAAAAAAACGAGGCACCATGCACAACGTATTCCCCTCCACCCACCCCCTGGTCAAACACAAACTGACCAAATTGCGCGATCAACGCACCGAACCCAAGAAATTCCGCGAGCTGGTACGCGAGCTGTCCGCGTTGCTGATCTACGAAGCCACCGCCGACCTGACCACCCACCCTGTACAGGTACAAACCCCCTTGGCTGCCGCCCAGGGCGAAGACTTAGCCGAAAAAATCGGCCTGATCCCGATCCTGCGCGCCGGTCTGGGGATGGTTGAAGGTGTGTGGGAGCTGATGCCTTCGGCTGAGGTGTGGCACATCGGCATGTACCGTGACGAGCGCACACTCAAACCCGTTGCCTACTACAACAAGCTGCCGGTGCATCCCACCGTGGGGGTGTGCCTGATCCTCGACCCCATGCTGGCTACGGGCGGCTCAGCCGTGGCTTGTGTGGATATCCTCAAAAACTGGGGCGTTAGCAAGATTAAATATGTCGGCTTGATCGCCGCACCGGAGGGCATTCAGCGCCTGCAGACCGCCCATCCCGATGTACCCATCCACGTCGCCGCAGTGGACGATCACCTGGATGCAAACGGCTACATCGTTCCCGGTCTGGGTGATGCCGGTGACCGCCTGTTCGGCACTTAATTGAACTTCAGAATTAAAATACAGGGCTGACCTGCACGGTCAACCCTGCACCATCAGCATTGAAACCGCTTTTATTTCTTAGTTTCTTGCTCAATAATCGCCACCAGCGAGGCGGCTTTGACGATGGCGATGAAGGATTCCGCTTTGAGGCTGGCGCCGCCCACCAGGGCACCGTCGATATCCGACATGGCGAACAGCTCGGCGGCGTTATCGGGGGTGACGGATCCGCCGTACTGGATGCGCATCTGCTCGGCGCGTGCATCGCCAAACTGCTGCCTGAGCAGCGGACGGATGACGTCTCTGTGCACACGGTTGGCATCTTCCGGCGTGGCAGCACGTCCGGTGCCGATTGCCCATACTGGCTCGTAAGCAATTGTGATGGCAGCCGCCTGTGCTTCAGTGATGCCAGCCAGGCCTTTTGTCAACTGCCGGGTGACCACTGCGGCAGTTAATCCGGCTTCATTTTCTTCCAGTGTCTCCCCGATGCACACAATCACTTCCAGTCCTGCAGCCAAAGCGGCTTTGAGGCGCTGATTGACGGTTTCATCGGTTTCGCCAAAGAACTTGCGCCTTTCGGAATGTCCGACGATAACAAATTCGCAGATCTCAGCCACCATAGGCGCTGCTACTTCGCCGGTATAGGCGCCAGAGGCTTCCCAGAACAGGTTTTGGGCGCCGACTTTAACCCCGGCGCC
>Ga0116183_1007208_pt1 | contig 9996 bp, 9 predicted proteins | sample AD_UKC078_MetaG_FD_89753 | JGI IMG/M metagenome (GOLD analysis project Ga0116183, IMG submission 89753) | Active sludge microbial communities of municipal wastewater-treating anaerobic digesters from USA - AD_UKC078_MetaG | ecosystem: Engineered > Bioreactor > Anaerobic > Digestate | place: USA...
TGCCCGCAATGGTCATCCCCTCAATCAACACATAAGGGTCATCTTCCATCACCATGCGGTCTGAATAGGTGCCTGAATCGCCCTCATCGGCGTTACAGACAATATATTTTTGGTCTGCTTTACAGCCTAAAACCGTATTCCACTTAATGCCTGTTGGGAATGCCGCGCCACCGCGACCACGCAAGCCTGAATCTGTGACCGTTTTAACAATTTCCGAACCCGATAATTTCAGTGCATTTTTTAGGCCTTTGTAGCCATCGTGCGCTAAATAATCTTCCAATGAAACGGGGTCGGTAATGCCTACGCGCGCAAAAGTGAGTCGTTGCTGCTTTTTCAACCAAGCCAATTCTTCGGTTAAGCCTAAATTAAGCGAATGCGCGCCACCAGTTAAAAAATCTGCGTCAAAAAGTGATGGTACATCTTTGGGCTGCACGGGTGCATACGCTACGCGACCTTTGTTAGTAGCCACTTCTACCATAGGCTCCAACCAAAATAAGCCGCGCGAACCATTGCGAACCAGTTCAATTTCTAAGCCGCGTTTTTTGGCTTCCATCACAATCGCATCCGCCGTTTTATTTGCACCTAATGAAAGCGCGGTGGAATCACATGGCACATACACTTTAATCGCCATTACGCACTCCTCGCTTCTTTAACCAACTCGACCACTTTTTCCGCATTCATGCGACCATAAACCTCATCGTCCATCATCACCGCAGGCGAACACGCACAGTTGCCCAAGCAGTAAACGGGTTCTAGCGTAATTGACCCATCTTGCGTGGTTTGGTGATAATCAATGCCAAGTGTAGATTTAATATGCACCTCTAGCTTTTCAGAACCCATGGCTTGACAAGATTCCGCACGGCATACTTGCAAAATATGCTTGCCCGCAGGGTGACGGCGAAAATGGTGATAAAAAGTCACCACACCATGCACCTCCGCCACAGAAAGTGCTAGCGCTTTTGAAATCGGCAAATACGCATCTTCCGGCACATAGCCTATATCATCTTGTATGGCGTGCAACAAAGGCAACAGCGCCCCTCGCACATTTCGATATCCATCTATATGCGCGTTAATTCTAGTTAGTTGTTCTGTAGATAACTCTGCCGTCACGAAAACACCCCATCTATATACAATTTTCGTATGATATACCTTAATCAACCCTAATTAAAGCTGAATAAGGCATAATAAAACGCTTTAATTTGACTCTATTTTTGCTGCATAATTCAACCCATGGACATGGAACTCAAAACCCCAAGACTTATCGACCAGTATGGAAGGAATGTAGATTACATTCGACTTTCCATAACAGACCGTTGCGATTTTCGTTGCACCTATTGCATGGGTGAAGACATGCAGTTTTTGCCGCGTGACGAGGTATTAAGCCTTGAGGAGTGCGCACGGTTGGTGAAAGTGTTTGTCAGCCTAGGTGTGGGCAAAGTGCGTATTACAGGTGGCGAGCCACTGGCGCGCAAAAATGCGCTCTGGTTGTTTGAAGAAATAGGCAAGCTAAAAGGTTTGAATGAGTTAGTAGTCACGACCAATGGCAGCCAATTAAAAAAACAAGCCATTGCGCTTAAACAAGCGGGCGTAAAGCGCATTAACATTTCTATTGACAGCCTAAACGCCGATAAATTTAAGCAAATTACCCGCACAGGTAACCTCGAACAAGTGTTAGCAGGGCTGCAAGCCAGTATCCATGCGGGTTTCAGTGGCATCAAAATAAACACCGTACTCATGCGCGGTGTAAACGATGATGAAACCGCCGATTTAGTGCAGTTTGCGATTGATAACAAAATTGACATCAGCTTTATTGAAGAAATGCCGCTTGGGCTAGTTGACCACGCGCGTGAAAGTACCTTTGTCAGCAATGCAGATACGTTAAAACTACTGCAAAGTAAGTATCCACTGCTAAACAGCGCCGAGACAACGGGCGGCCCAGCGCGCTATTGGCGAGTAGTGAATACCCAAACAAAAATCGGCTTCATTTCACCGCACTCGCACAATTTTTGCGAAAGCTGCAACCGCGTGCGCATCACCTGCAAGGGCGAGCTGTATTTATGCTTGGGGCAAGAAGATAAAATCGAGTTGATGCCATTACTTCGTGAATACTCAAATGATGAAGCGCCTTTAATTGCCGCCATTTTGGGTAGCATGGCAATTAAACCTAAAGGGCATGACTTTGATTTAAGACGGGCTGAGCCAGCAGTGGTAAGATTTATGTCGCATACGGGTGGATAATTTCTATTCAATGAAGGAAATATCTCTAATATGAAAGTTAAACGCAAATGTAGTCAATATAAATGTTCTGAGCCACCATTTTTAGGTGGGCTATGCGAAATGCATAGCTTTGAATCCACTAAAGCTACGCAACGTCGCAATGATGCTATCAATGCCTTACACCACACAAAAGTCGACGGAAAGTTATTTTCAAATACTGAACTTCGTGATGAGTTGAATAAGGTACAAAAATGGTGGTATCGAGCCTGCGATTCTGTTAATTACTCACGTATTGATGCTATTTTGAAAGATGAAGCTGAGAGTGCTTTAGATTGGTGTATTGCTCTAACTCAAGAACTAATTGATGCGGAGCGTGCAAGCCGCTTAAACATTAGCGCCAATGAGCTAAACCTTGACGCCACTCGTCAGTGGGTTTGGGGAAGATTTAATAATCTTGAAAAAGGATTAATGAGTAACGGGGTTGAAAGAGCCTCCCAACTTAATCAATGGTAATTTCATCTATTATCCTTTCTGGCGGCCGCGCCACACGTATGAATGGCGTGGATAAAGGTTTAGTGCTACTACAACAAAAGCCGTTAATCGCGCATGTGATTGCGCGTTTAACGCCGCAGGTGAGTGAAATACTCATCAATGCCAACCGTGAAATTGCACAATACAAAACGTTTTGTTTGCCTATGTTGCAAGATGAGCAGGCTAATTTTATCGGTCCATTGGCGGGCTTTCATTTGGGTTTAAAATATTGCAAGCTCGATTATTTGCTGACTGTGCCTTGTGATTCGCCTTTGTTACCGCGCGATTTAGCGCAACGTTTAATGACCAGTCTATTAGAGCATAATGCAGAGATTGCCGTAGCTAGCAGCGATGGCAACGCGCATCCGGTATTTTGTTTGTGCAAAAAAAGTGTGTTTGCTTCACTCACTGATTACATCGCACAAGGTGAACGCCGCGTAAGTGCTTGGCAAAAAAGCCAACGTTATATTGAGGTGGATTTTAGTGATTGTAGCGAGGCTTTTGTTAATTTGAATACGCTGGAAGATTTAACTGCGTTAGAAGCTAAATTAGTTTCATAAATCGCCTCACCCACGCTGTCGCGCGCCCTCGCCCGCAAGCGGGAGCGGGGCTGGGGTGAGGGAATATGTATCACAACCACCAAGAATGCTTTAAAATCAAAACATGAAAACCTCGCTCACTGAACTTGCAACCAACCCTAGCTGCATGGATGATTATGACCCCAACGCCATGTCAGTGAATCATGCGCGGAAATTTATTCAGCAGTTTTTAAGCCCAGTGTCTGCCACTGAAATTTTGCCCCTCCGCGAGAGTTTAGGACGTGTGCTGTCTGCCGATATCATCTCGCCAAACAATGTACCTAACTACAACAATAGCGCAATGGATGGCTTTGCTTTTAAATATTCTGAAGGTGTAAAAATCATCAAAATCATCGGCACCGCTTTTGCTGGTAAGCCTTTTAATGGTGAGATTAAAGCGGGCGAATGTGTCAAAATCATGACGGGTGCGATATTACCTGCTGGCGCAGACTCGGTGGTAATGCAAGAGCACGTTGTTATTAAAGGCGAAAGTATCACCTTATTACGCGATATCAAGCCAGGTGCAAATGTGCGCATGGCGGGGGAGGACTTAAGCCTTGGGCAAATAGTGCTAGCACGTGGTCATTTAATGCGTCCTGCAGACTTAGGTCTTGTAGCCTCGTTAGGTATAGGCGAAGTAAGTGCTTACAAAAAAGCAAAAGTGGCTTTTTTTAGCACAGGGGATGAGTTGATAAGTATAGGGAAACCGTTGGCAGAAGGTCAAATCTACGACAGCAATCGCTATACGTTATTTGGCATGTTAAGTAGGTTGAAAGTGGATATCCACGATCTTGGCGCCATTCCAGATGACCCTAAGCGGTTGGAAGCCACACTGCTTGAAGCAGCGAATGAACATAATGTTGTCATCACCAGTGGTGGTGTTTCGGTTGGTGAGGCAGACCACATGAAAGGCTTGCTAGCACAGCATGGAAAAGTGTTGTTTTGGAAAATTAACATGAAACCAGGGCGCCCTCTAGCATACGGCAAAATTGGCAATGCACATTACTTTGGCCTACCTGGCAACCCAGTCGCCACTATGGTCACATTTTACCAGTTTGTCCGTGAAGCCATCATTACCTTGATGGGCGCAACTTATCAGCCGCCACCGCTATTTCGGGTAGAGTGTACTGAACCCATAAAAAAAGCAACTGGGCGAACTGAATTCCAACGGGGCTTATTGTATGATGTGGGTGGCATTTGGAAAGTAAAACCCACAGGTGCGCAAGGCTCTGCAATTTTAAGTAGCATGAGCCAAGCAAACTGCTTTATTGTCCTAGATGAGTCCACCGGCAATCTTGATGCAGGAGCATCCGTCCAAGTTCAGTTACTGGACGGATTGGTCTAAATTCCATTTTATTTACGATGAATTCAATAAAGCTTTAGTCAATATGAGTAAGAAAAATAAATCGCTAAAAGACCTGCTACTCATCCACGAACTAGCCTTTATTCTACTCATTTTTTTAGCAGGTGCCGCAGGCACCTACGGCATTCATCTGTGGGAAAAATCAAGTCAGGAAGCCAGTAGAATTAGTGCGTTGGTGAATGAGGTTCAACAAACACGCGGTGACCTTTACCGTCAAATGAAAGAGCTGTTTGACGCTTATTTTTTAGAGGATATTACTGCAAAGGATGAATATAATGAATTTACGCAGTCTGTAGAAAAACATTTTGTCTTACTTGATACTTTGGCTGTTGGTGCTGATGAAAAAGCCGCGATTGATGACCTGCATGCCAACTATAAGCAATTTGTCATTGAAACACCCATTCTCTTTGATGCATTTCAGAATGCAAATACAGAAGACCTCAAGCGTGCGCTAAATACTGATATTGAAACTGGCTTATTTAAACGCTTTGAAGACATTCTCTCGCGCACTGAACAACTGCTCAACCAAAAACAGGTGCAACTTGATAATCAATTAGCTCGAACTAAGCGCATCACTTCACAGTTGTTGATTATTCCATTACTTCTTGCCGTACTACTGCTGATTTTTTCTAGAATATTTCTCAAGCGCGCAATTGTTCAGCCTATTGCTGGCGTGCTGAAGGCAACTTCAGAAATCAGTTCAGGAAATCTCACGTACAAAGCACCAGAAGAAGGCGTTGCGGAACTCGCCGAAGTCTCAAAAGCCATCAATGAAATGGCGGATCAACTCGCTTCTAGTCAAGAAGCATTAGTGCGCACCGAGAAACAAGCTGCACAAGGCTTACTCGTGCCAATGCTCGCGCACAACATTCGGAACCCCTTAGCAAGTATCCGCGCCACAGCGCAGGTGATGGATGACCCGATGCACGACACAGAAACCAGAGAATCGTTATTGGGAATTATTAATACTGTGGATCGGCTGGAGCGCTGGACTGGCGCACTTTTGGCCTACTTGCTGCCGCTAAAGCCTCAGCCCACACTGACAAGTATACAAACCATTGTGGAAGGTGCTCTAAGCCCGCTGCAACAAAAAATTAAAGAGAAATCAATCCAGTTAAGTTTACCCTCATGGGATAGAAGCACAGCGATTTATACCGACCAGCATTTATTAGAACAAGTCATTTATAACCTATTGCTAAATGCAGTAGATGCTTCCAAGGCCTCTGCCACACTTGACGTATCTGTTACGACTTCTGCCCAAACGATATATTTGCGAATTGCTGATCGCGGTAGCGGAATGCCTTTCACGCCTGATCCAAGTGCGATTAGTGCGCCTACTACCAAACGTTTTGGTACTGGCTTAGGGATTCCATTTGCATTTAAAGTATGTGATGCTTTGGGTGGGGAATTAAAATTTGAACCGCACGTCGATGGTGGAACCATCGTCACGATTGCGCTGCCAAAAGGCATGACAGCTACACAAACGAAGAGGCAGGGCTAAATTGACATGCTTATTTAATAAATTTACCTATTCAGCTATTGCCTTAACATGACTTTTTATCAACAATGATACAAGAACCTCTTTTAAAAAAATAAAACCATGCTCAATACATCTGTTCCTGATTTCGAACTCGCGGCCACCGGTGGCTTAACCTTCAAACTATCTGATTATATTGGTAAAAACATAATTCTATATTTTTACCCTAAAGACTCAACGCCTGGCTGTACGACGCAGGGGATTCAATTCAGAGATGCTTACGCACAATTTCAAGCGCTGCAAACAGAAATTTTTGGCATTTCTCGCGACAGCCTAAAATCGCATGAAAACTTTAAAGCCAAATTCAGCTTTCCATTCGAACTCGTTGCCGACACCGACGAGGTAGCTTGCCAATTATTTGGCGTTATCAAAATGAAAAACATGTACGGCAAACAAGTGAGAGGGATTGAGCGCAGTACATTTATCATCGATAAAAATGGTAAGTTGGTAAAAGAGTGGCGTGGCGTCAAAGTGGATGGGCATGTCAATGAAGTGCTCAGTTTTATTCAAACGCTAGGCTAGAAAAAAATATCATGGCTAAAAAAACGTCAGGCAGTAATAAACTCTTTGTACTCGATACCAATGTCCTGATTCACGACCCTTCTTCGCTTTTTCGCTTTGAAGAGCATGACATATTTTTACCGATGGTGACTCTGGAAGAGTTGGACAACAATAAAAAAGGTTTGACAGAAGTCGCACGAAACGCGCGTCAGGCAAGTCGTAATTTGGAGGAAATTGTCGGAACCGATTTAGTCAATCTTGAGCTCGGCTGTCCGCTCAATGTGAATGGCAATAAACATCTCACTGGCCGTTTGTTTTTGCAAACCATGCAGGTTTCTAACCACCTACCAGGCTTGGCTGGCTTTAAAGCAGACAACCAAATTCTTGCAGTTGTACTCGATCTTAAGAAAAAACAGCCAGACCGCCAGGTTATTTTAGTCAGCAAAGATATCAACATCCGCATTAAAGCGCGCGCTATGGGCGTGCCGGCTGAAGACTATTTCAATGACAAGGTGCTAGAGGATACAGATCTTCTGTATAGCGGTGTAAAAGAGTTGCCTGCTGATTTCTGGGAAAAACACAGCAAAGCGATGGAATCTTGGCAAGACGCCGGTCGTATGTTTTACCGCATCAACGGCCCGTTATGCAAAACATTTTTGATCAACGAATTTGTCTACTACGAGTTCGATAAGCCATTTCACGCTATTGTGCGCAGTATTGATAACAATACGGCAGTGCTTGAAATTGTAAAAGACCATCAATTGCCAAAACACAATGTTTGGGGCATCAACGCCCGTAATCGTGAACAAAATTTTGCGCTTAATTTACTGCTAGACCCAGATATCGATTTTGTGAGCTTGTTGGGCCAGGCAGGTACAGGTAAAACGCTACTCACATTGGCAGCGGCGCTTACCCAAGTATTAGACTCAAAACGCTATTCTGAAATCATCATGACCCGTGTAACGGTTTCAGTGGGTGAAGATATTGGCTTTTTACCCGGCACCGAAGAAGAAAAAATGGGCCCTTGGATGGGTGCGTTAGATGACAATTTGGACGTATTAAATAAAGGAGACTCTGACGCAGGGGAATGGGGGCGGGCAGCAACACAAGATTTAATTCGTAGCCGCATAAAAGTGAAGTCGCTTAACTTTATGCGCGGCCGCACTTTTTTAAATAAATTTTTAATTATTGATGAAGCGCAGAATCTCACGCCTAAACAAATGAAAACACTCATCACTCGCGCTGGCCCAGGCACCAAAGTGGTTTGTTTAGGCAATATTGCGCAAATTGATACCCCTTACTTAACTGAAGGCAGTTCTGGCCTCACCTATGTGGTGGATCGCTTTAAAGGCTGGCAGCATAACGGCCACATCACTTTAATGCGTGGCGAACGCTCACGTCTAGCTGACTTTGCTGCAGAAGCCTTATAGCGATGGCTAGAGGCTTTTATACCTTTTTAATAGCACAATTTTTATCTGCTATTGCTGATAATGCGCTGCTGTTTGCCTGTATTGCCTTACTTACTACCCTTAATGCGCCTGAATGGCACGTCCCCTTCTTAAAAGAGACCTTCGTCGTTTCCTATATTATCCTCGCGCCATTTGTAGGGTCTTTTGCTGACGCCCTACCAAAAGGCAGAGTGATGTTTATCAGTAACGGCATTAAGTTTTTTGGTTGCGTACTGGCGCTACTTGGCGTGCCACCGTTGTATGCCTATGCTATTGTAGGGATTGGCGCTGCTGCGTACTCACCCGCCAAATATGGCATATTGACTGAAATGCTACCCAGTAGTCAACTTATCAAAGCCAATGCCTGGGTAGAAGGCACAACCGTCAGCGCCATCATTTTAGGGCCGGTATTGGGCTCAACCATCGCAGCCGACAACCCCTATTTTGGCATTGCCATCATTGCGGTTGTTTATTTATTAGCTGCTTTTTTTAACCACTTTATTCCTAAAGTGCCTATCGACCACAAAGTCGCACAGCGTAGCTTGACCTTTCTTGTAGGTGATTTTTGGCATGCATTCACAACGCTGTGGAAAGATACACAAGGTCAGGTTGCGTTGGCCGTAACCACGCTATTTTGGGGTGCAGGGGCTACGCTACAGTTTGTCATACTGCAATGGGCAAAAGAAGTACTGAGGATGGACCAGCAGGCTGCTACCGTACTAATTGCCATATTAGCGATTGGCATTGCTGTGGGCTCTGTGGGGGCTTCAATGTTCGTTAAATTAGAAGAAGCAGTTAAAGTGCTACCTTCGGGTATTTTAATGGGCTTTTTGGTAGTGAGCATGATATTTGTAGAAACGCGTGAAATCGCAGCGGTAGTTTTATTTTGTATTGGCGTGCTAGCGGGCTATTTCCTAGTGCCATTAAACTCGCTTCTACAGCATAGAGGCCATATATTATTGGGCGCAGGTCACTCCATCGCAGTACAGAATTTTAATGAAAATATTGGAATATTATTACTGCTAGGCATTTACACATTAATGGTGCATCAGAACTTGCACATCAACTTTATCATCATCATTTTCGGTATTTTCGTGAGCGTCAGCATGGCGATCATTTACCAGCTTTACCTCAAACATACGCGTGCTATCGCTGCCTAATTTGCGCGGCATTTTCTACCAACCCTTTTGAGGTACCCTGGAAGCCTTTATTTACAAGGCTCTCAGGGCATTGTTTTTTTCTCGGCGAAAATAAGACGATTAAAATACTTTTTTTAAGTAGTTATGAACAAAATCAGTGCAATTTAACTTGCGCTTCTGTACGTCTTGAAATTGTTCTGGCCAGCGCCTGCAAGGCTGTGCTCCAAAAGCCATGCAACGCCATCAAATGCATTTGATAGAGGGATTGATACATCAATCGCGCGATTAAGCCCTCAATAAATAAGCTACCGCCAGAAATTGACCCCATTAAATTACCCACCGTTGTATAGCGGCCAAGGTTTACCAATGAGCCGTAATCACGATAGGTATATTCAGGTAAATGAGATTTGCCCGCCACGCGATTTTTAATGGTTTTATAAAGCATAGATGCCTGCTGATGCGCCGCCTGCGCGCGTGGCGGCACGTTCTCTTCGGTTTTGCCGCTCTCTAACGGACAGGCAGCACAGTCACCAAACGCAAAGATGTCTTTATCATCAGTTGTTTGCAGTGTTTTTTTCACTACAAGCTGATTGATTCGATTCGTTTCCAAGCCATCAATCTCACGCAAAAAATCAGGTGCTTTAATGCCCGCCGCCCAAACCACCAGTGAAGATGGAATAAA